>Ga0181572_10001067_pt1 | contig 20026 bp, 18 predicted proteins | sample 101ome_26_FD_133004 | JGI IMG/M metagenome (GOLD analysis project Ga0181572, IMG submission 133004) | Coastal salt marsh microbial communities from the Groves Creek Marsh, Skidaway Island, Georgia - 101408AT metaG (megahit assembly) | ecosystem: Environmental > Aquatic > Marine > Intertidal... | reverse complement strand
GCCGGATGTCCAGCGCCAGGTGCCAGCCCTGATGTGGTTCGGTAAGCATTACGGCATCAACGCGCCTCTGCTTGCCGAGCGCCAGCAAGTGGCATATTCGCATGACAACTTCTTTCACACCGTGCTCGGCTTCATGGAAATCCAGACCAGTATTTATGACCCCCAACTGGATATCATCGGCGGTGCCCATACGGAAACCAGTATGTAATGGCCGGACCAGTTACTCGGGCAGGACGGTGAAGGTATAGTCGTCGGCCAGCATATGACCGTCGATGGAAATGACCTGGAACACCACCTGGTAGAAGCCGGGGGACAACAGGGGGATGTCGAGTTCGATCTCGCGGCCGAAGGCGGTGGACTGGCCGATGCGGTTGCGCGGCAGGCGTACGACGACAGTCTCACCGGTCGCTATGAGGTTGGCATCCACCGGCCGTATTCGGGCATTGGTAATGGTGACTTCACCGGGAAACTCGAAACGCAGCAGCGTTGGCGCCCGATCCAGCACGGCTTCATGGTCAGGCACCGTGGTGGCAATGCCGGTGTGGGCCCAGGCCGGACCGCTTGCCAGCAGCAGAAGGATGCGCAGTAATTTCACGAAAATTCGGTGACCAGCGGATAATGGGTGATTTTCAATCCCGTGATCATAACAAGCCTGGCCAAACGAAGTCGCCTGCCTGTTGTCAGCGGTAGGCCAGCAGAGTCAGCAGGCCCTGGCGCAGCCATGATGCACTCACTTCCATCGTCACCAGGCGGGTCAGCAGCGCGATGATTTCCCGAAGAAACTGTGATCCCGGCGCGGTATGCAGCCAGACCAGTGCGCCGGTGTTGGCCAGCAGCATGAGCCAGAAGACGATCTGGAAAGACAGTTTGCGGGTTTTATGCCGGAAACGCTGTTGACCGACCAGGGCGCCAGGCCAGCCGCCCGACAGGGCCAGGCCTTGCAGGATGGCTTCGGGCACGCGCCAGGCCTGGCGCTCGGCAGCACGCTTGTCCCTGCAATAGGTCACGAGCGTGACAAGACTCACGAGCAGGCACCAGCAGGGCATGAACAGCGGCAGCAGGCCGCCCCACCAGGACAGGGCCAGCAACAGCGAAAAACTTGCAGCGAGCAGGATGCGCATAAAGGAATTCCCTTTCCCTCATGGATAAACACGAAATACGAAGGACCATGAACCGGGAAACCGGCAGCTTAACCGGTTTCCTGATGCCATGGTGTGATCAGAGTTTGATAAAGGCCAGGGCGTTGTTCGGGTTCAGCGGAATCACGAGTTGCTTCTGCACAGAGTCATAGCACATGGATGCCGCACTGGGTACGCCGGTGGCAATCACTTCCGGGGCCTGCCCGGGAACCACTTTGGAAACGCTGCCAAAACGCACACTGCTGACATAGCGCGTGTTGTCTTCGGTCACCACCACGCCGTCATTACCGCCTTCTGCCGCATGGTCGATCTGCACAACATCGCCATTCGGGCTGTAGGTGATGACGGCATTGTCATTGATATTCACCACCACGATGTTGCCGTTGCGATCGATGGCGACGCCGTTGGGGACATTGAGTGGGGCACCTTCGGCAAACACGCTGCTTTCACCATCCGGCGTCACCTTGTAAATCACTTCGGGGTCGCGCGAGTTGGAGATGTAGGCTATGCCATCTTCAGTCACACCGATGCCATTGAGGATGGTGGCACCGGGTACGGGGATGTTGGCCAGCGGCCGGCCGGTGGCCAGGTCAAAGGAGCGCAGGTAACCAATATCCACGGTATACAGTTTGCCGCCGGCAATGGCGCTGCCCAGCGGGTTATGCAGTTCCAGGCCATCGCGGGTGGCACCGATCCATTTCGCCGTGTGTACGCTGCCGTCGGGATTGATCAGGGACACGAACCCGTCCTGCTCCGCACCTTCAGCGCGGTTACCGGCATTCATGGCCAGCACCAGATTTCGGCCAGGGTCGAAGGTGCAGCTTTCGGTGAAGTTGAAGCTGCCGAACACCTTCACGTTGGCGGACATCGGCATCTTTACGCCAGCCTCGTTGGTGCTGCCCAGCGGTTCGCCGGCGACAAATTCCTGGGCACTGAGCGGCGCGGACAGGGCGCCAACCAGGGTGGCAAGCAGGGCGGGAGTGAAAATGGTTTTCATGAACAAGGTCTCCTGAGTGAATGGGTCAATAGGGTTGGTATGAGTCTTCAATTGGCCGGGACAAGGCGCTTAAGTGCGTTGCCGGCAAACATATAGATGGCGCCATCCGGGCCGCTGCGGACATCACGGATGCGCTCGCGGTTATCGTGCAGCAGGTGTTCTTCGGCCACCACCCGGTCGCCATCCAGTACCAGGCGGACCAGGGCCTGGCCGGCCATGGCGCCTATGAAGAGATTGCCCTGCCACTCGGGGAATGCATCACCGGTGTAAAACGCCATGCCGCCCGGCGCGATGGACGGCACCCAGTAGTAGACCGGTTCGGTCATGCCGGGACCGCGTCGTTTGCCCTTTGCCACCGGCACGTTAACGCGGCCGTCGGGCTGGCGTGCATCGTACTGCACCCCATAGGAATAATTGGGCCAGCCGTAATCGGCGCCGGGTTTGATGATATTGACCTCATCACCGCCCTGGGGTCCGTGATCGATGACCCACAACTCGCCGGTCTCCGGATGAATGGCGCCGCCTTCCGGATCTTTCAGGCCGTGGGCATAGGTTTCCCGGGCCACCATGGCATCACCGAGCCAGGGGTTGTCAGCCGGAATGCTGCCATCCTTGTTGATGCGCACCACGCGACCGGAAAAGTTGCGGGCGATGTTCGGGTCATCGAGAAATTCGCGGCCTTCAACAGTGTCCAGTTCGGAATCGTAGAACCGAAAGGCATCAGCCCCGATGCCGAACAGGCTGCCGTCGGGGGCAAACACCAGGCGGCGTTCTGTGCGGGTTTCCCCCAGCACTTCGAGATCTTCCAGGCGGCGCATGTCTGCACTGAGCCGGGCGCGGGCAATACGTTCGGTGCCCAGGTCCAGGACCCGGCGCTCGGCCAGGGACAGGGTCCAGACATCCTCATACCAGTGGGGGATCGGCCATTCTGCTGCAGCTTCGCCTTTGGGTGGCGCCAGGTACGTGAAATAGATGTAGCGGTTGCTGGCAAAATCCGGGTCCAGCACCACGTCGTGCAGGCCTTCGGCGGCCACTCGCTTGATGGGCGGTACACCGGCAATGGGTTCCGATACCACGCCGTCAGGAGAGATGGTGCGCATGGTGCCGGCACGCTGGGTAAACAGGATATGGCCGTTGGGCAGAAAAGCCATCGCCCAGGGACCTTCCAGGCGGTCAGCCACGGTTTCTACGCGATAACCGGTGGCCGGATTGGCCGGTGGCGGTGCGTCGGTTTGACCCGGAAAAGCCGGTTCCGGTTCAGGCGGGTTCGGAGTCTGCGCTAGCAGGGAGGCAGGCAGTGTGGCGACAAGCAGCAGGGTGAGCAGGCGCATGATTTGCCACCGGATTTTTCTTGCTGAAAGACTGAATATTCTTATTCGTTCCATTTTGAGACTGTTGACTAAGCCCAGGCAGTCCAGCACTATCGTTGGCTGGATTAAAGCATAAGAAGACGACCGTCACACAATCCCTTTATCGCCCGATTACCCGTCAGTCGTCATTGCAATCGTTATAAAACTCAGTCGTTCAAAATAATAAGGGGATAGCGTCGATGTCACTTTCCTTGCGGGAAACTTCCCACCCGATAATTCAGCATTCTATTTCTGCCCATGCCCGCTTCTGGCGCATGGCAGCAGGTGTCCTGCTTTCTGTGGTTGCGCTTGGCAGTACAGCGCAGACCACGCGTGAAGGGGTGTACACCGAGGAACAAGCCGTTGCCGGTGGCGCCCTTTACCTGCGTTCCTGTGTCGAATGCCATGGCATCACCCTGTCCGGTGGTGAAGCCGGCCCTGCCCTGGTGGGGGGCGCTTTCTGGCAGCAGTGGGAAAACCAGTCACTGGCCGCGTTTTACCAGATTACGGCATCGACCATGCCCGTGAACAATCCCAATGGCTTCTCGGCTGAACAGTACGCCAATCTCGTGGCTTTCATGCTGCAGCAAAACGGTTTGCCGGCGGGGGAAGAAGCCCTGCCCAACACGGCGGGAGAGCTGGTGGCTATCACCATGCAGCCGTCCGAAGAGCCAGTGCGCGTTGCTTCGCTGCTGGCCGGTGCCTCCTCCGCCCAGCGCCGCATCGACTACGAATGGCTCAGCTATCACAACGATACCCGCGCCACGCGTTATGCGCCGCTGGACCAGATCAACAAGGACAACGTTGCCAACCTGGAAATCGCCTGGCGCTGGACTACTCAGAACCATGGTCCCAATCCCGAATTCAACTACGAGTCCACGCCGATCATGGCAGACGGTGTGCTGTATGTGACAGCCGGCCGTCGTCGTGACGTGGTCGCGATTGATCCGGTCACCGGTGAGAACCTGTGGATGTTCCGTTACGATGAAGGTGCCCGTCGCGGTCCGCGCGTGAATTCCGGTCGCGGTGTTTCATACTGGCGTGATGACAACGGCCAGTCCCGCATTATCCTGGTAACACCGGGTTACTACCTGATCTCCCTCGACACCGCAACCGGCAAACCGGATCCAGCCTTTGGCGAAAACGGCATCGTTGATCTGCGTGTCGGCCAGGAAGAGCGATTCGAGATCGATATCGAGAGCATTCCTTCCGGCCTGACCACACCGCCGGTGATTGTTGACGGCGTTGTTGTGATTGGCGCTGCATTCCCGTCCGGGGGTTCGCCACGCTCCATGACTGCGCCAGCGGGCAACATTCGCGGCTATGACGTGCGCACCGGCGAGATGCTGTGGAAGTTCCACACCATTCCACAGGGCAATGAATTCGGCACCGAAACCTGGCGCAACAACAGCAACAGCTATAGCGGCAACGCCGGCGCCTGGGCCACCATGTCGGCGGACCAGGAACGCGGCATAGTCTATGTGCCGGTTGAAGCGGCTACCGGTGACATGTACGGCGGCCATCGTCCGGGCGACAACCTGTTCAGCCAGTCGCTGGTGGCCCTGGATGCCCGCACCGGCGAGCGCATCTGGCATTACCAGCTGATTCATCACGATGTCTGGGACTACGATCCGCCCACGGCCCCGGTACTGGCTGATCTCAACGTGGATGGCGAAACCATTCCGGCGGCGATCCAGGTCAGCAAGCAGGGCATGGTCTATACCTTCAACCGAGTGACGGGTGAGCCAATCTGGCCGATCGAGGAACGCCCCGTGCCACAGTCCGATGTGCCGGGTGAACAACTGTCACCGACCCAGCCGTTTCCGACCAAGCCGGCACCGTTCGAGCGCCAGGGCCTGACCGAGGACGACCTGCTGGACTGGACCCCGGAAATCAAGGAAGAGGCGCTGCGCATTGTCAGCCAGTTCACGTATGGCCCGCTGTACACGCCGCCATCCCTGATCACCGAGACCAATGGCGGCACCATCTTTATGCCGGGTTACGGCGGTGGCGCCAACTGGCAGGGCGTCGCTTTCGATCCTGAAACCAACATGCTGTACGTGCCGTCCACGTCACATCCGATGAGTGTGGGTCTCACCGAAGATTCATTCTTTGAAGACAGTGACTTTGATTACGCCATGGGACGCGGCATCCGCTTTGAAGGCCCGTTCGGCCTGCCGCTAATCAAGCCGCCCTATGGCCGCATCACCGCGATCGACATGAACGAAGGCGAGCATGCGTGGATGATGGCCAACGCGGACACGCCAGAATCGATCCTGGAACACCCGCGTCTGCGCGGTGTGGATATTCCCGAGCGCACCGGTCACGGTGACCGTGGCGGCCTGCTGGTGACCAGGTCACTGCTGTTCGCGGGCGAAGGTGCCGGCCTCTATGGTGGCCAGACTGGTGGGGGGCCGATGTTCCGGGCCCATGACAAGGCCACCGGTGAAATCATTGCCGAGTTCGAACTGCCGGCAAAGCAGACCGGTCTGCCCATGACCTACCAGATCGATGGCGTGCAGTACATCGTCGTTCCCATCGGGGATACCGGGCATATCGGTGAGCTGGTGGCGCTGAAGGGCGCGGAATAATTAGAAGAGGCAGAAGGCAAGAGTCAAGGACGACTCGTTTGGCTTTTTGGATACTCCGTGGGCCGGAAGAGGTGCGTAGCGCCGTTATCCGGCAATCGGAAAAATAGGCTGACCATCCAGACATATCAGACATAACCTTGACAAGAATTTGCGGAAGGACATCCTGTTCTTGCCTATTGCCTATTGCCTATTGCCTATTGCCTATTGCCTATTGCCTATTGCCTATTGCCTATTGCCTATTGCCTCTGTTTTCACCAGTGCCCGCTCGACGAGCGGTCCCACGCTTTCTGCCAGTCATCCGGAATCTTCGCGTCCGTGAAGAGAAAGCCGGGTTCATACTCCGGATAGATGTCGTCGTACGTAGCCACGCGCACCTGGTTGAGGCGACGATTGATGTGCTCAGGCTTCACCTCTGACAGGGAATGCACGCCCAGTTGCGCCAACAGTTCGGCCAGGGCGTTGATCATGGCCTGATGGTAGTTGTAGACACGCACGCCCTTGTCAGTGACATCCAGCTGCTTGTAGCGCGATGGATTCTGGGTGGCGACCCCGGAAGGGCATTTGTCGGTGTTGCAGTGCCGGGCCTGGATGCAGCCGAGGGCGAACATCATCCCGCGCGCTGAATTGACCGTGTCGGCACCCAGTGCACCGAGCCTGACCATGTGAAACGCCGAGAACATCTTGCCGGCCGCGATAAGCTTAATGCGATCGCGCATATTGATGCCCCGCAGGGCGTTGTGAATGAAATGCAGGCCTTCGCGCAACGGTGTGCCCACCGAATTGGTCATCTCGATCGGCGCAGCACCTGTGCCGCCTTCACCGCCATCCACGGTGATGAAGTCGGGCGTGATGCCGCTCTCATGCATGGCCTTGCAGATACCCAGGAATTCGCTTTTGCGCCCCAGGCACAGCTTGAAACCTACCGGCTTGCCGCCGGACAGCTCGCGCAATTCCTCGACAAATTGCAGCAACTCCTCGGGATTGCTGAAAGCCGAGTGATAGGGCGGGGAGATCACGTCCTGGCCAATGGGCACACCACGAATCTCGGCAATATCCGGGGTGACCTTGGCCGCCGGCAGGATGCCGCCGTGGCCCGGTTTGGCGCCCTGGGAAATCTTGATCTCGATCATCTTGATCTGCTCGTCAGTGGCTTTTTCCGCAAAGCGCTCGGCATTGAAGCGTCCCAGTTCGTCGCGGCAGCCGAAATACCCGGTACCGATCTGCCATACCAGGTCGCCGCCGTACTGGCGGTGATATCGGGTGATGCCGCCTTCGCCGGTATTGTGGAAAAAGCTGCCCAGTTTGGCGCCGCGATTAAGCGCGAGAATGGCGTTCTGGCTCAGTGAACCGAAACTCATGGCAGAAATGTTCAGCGGGGAAGCCGAGTAGGGCTTGCTGCAATTGATCTCGCCGAAGGTCTGGCGAATGCTGGACGGGTCGACATGCGTCGTTACCATGGCATGATTGAGCCATTCGTAACCGTTCTTGTAGGTGTCGATAATGGTGCCAAGGGGACGGGTGTCTTCCTGTTTCTTGGCGCGCTGGTAGACCAGGCTCCTGAATTCACGCGGCACCGGTCTGCCGTTCAGGTCCGACTCGACAAAGTACTGCTGGATTTCGGGGCGAATGTATTCAAAGAGATAGCGGATGTGGCCGATCACCGGATAGATGCGCAGGATCGTGCGGCGCTTCTGCCTCATGTCGTAATACCCCAGCAGCACCAATGGTACCAACAACAACCAGAGCCAGTGCAGGACAGGCCATATAGCGGACAGGACAAGCAGTAGCAGGGGCAGAATGATGCTGGCAGTGATAAAAGTCTGGCGAACGGTCATGGGCGACTCTGTACTTGGCTGTGCTGATGCTGGCCGGATTAAAACATAAAGCCTGATGACGAAACCAGATTGTGTCGTGGATCAAAAACTGGTCCGGCGGCATTGAACTTCTGGCGGGCCGTGCAGTCTGAGGAAGTGCCCCCGGTATTGAAAGCCCACTGCAGGGAACGGCGCTTGCGAACAGCTCTTTCAGGTCATGGCACTTTCAATGAAAAAAAGGCAATGAACTGACGTTATCATTGAACCGACAGGCTGGTGAGGCGCATGCCATGGTCAATAGCCCATGAACGATGTACCATCACCGGCCAACCGATATTCACCGGTTGCGAATTACACCAAGGAGTATTTTATGCGCACCAGACTGTTACGTTTTATCACTGCTTTCGCAGCGTTTTCCCTTTTTGGCGCGAGCCAGGTCTTTGCCCAGGGCTTTTCCCTGCCCAACATGAAAGTCGAGACCAACGCTTTTGAGGACGGCGGTATCATCCCCATCAAGTACACCTCCCATGGCGACAACGTTCAGCCCGGCTTTGCCATTACCGGCGCGCCGGAAACCACCGCCAGCTTTGCCATCATCTTCCACGACATCGAAGTGGCCATTGGCGGCACCACCGGTGATGTGACCCACTGGCTGGCCTGGAACATCAGGTCCCGGACCATTCCTGAGGGCAGCCTGCCTACCGGCAGCGTCCAGGGTGCGAACATTCGCGGCCAGAGCAACTACATGGGCTCCGGTGCTCCGTATCCTGACCGTTATCACCACTACGTGTTCGAGTTTTACGCCCTCGACGATACGCTCGACCTGCCGGAAGGTGCCAGCCGGGATGAACTCGTTGAAGCCATGCAGGGCCATGTGCTGGCCAAAGCCGCCTACGTTGGCCGCTACGCCAACGCACAGTAAACCCGTCTAGCTGCAAGTTTCAGCAATAAAATCGTGGTTAAAACACCCGGGCTTGTCCCGGGTGTTTTTTTTCGTAAGCGCCAACCGGTCAGCTTGTCTGGGTTGGGCAGAATGCCTATAGTGGGCATCGATTCAGCGTTCCATTGGGGGGAAGTCATGAAGAATTATCTGCTGGCAGCAGCCTGTGCTTTACTGCCGCTGACCGTATCAGCCCACCACAGCTTTGCGCCGCATTTTGATGCGGACAAACCCGTCAACATCACTGGCGTAATCACCGAATACGAGCGCCGTAATCCCCATGCTTACCTGAACATTCGGGCCGAAGATGCCGATGGCCGGGTGACGCAGTGGCGTTGTGAATCCCATGGTTTTACCCAGTTATCGCGCAACGGCATCACGCCGGAAATGCTGGCGCCGGGCACTAGGATCGGCATCACCGGGTCGCAGCACCGACGTGACCCCAACATGTGTTTCTTTGACATGGTGTACCTGGAGGACGGGCGTGAACTGAGCGTCAATGGTCCCCGCGGCCAGGCTCAGAACACCGAAGCACAGCGCGATGCCATTTTTGGTACCTGGATGCTCATCCCTGGCGGCTTTGCCACCAGTGGTCCGCAGTTCATGATGGATTTCCTGACCGAAACGGGCAGGGCAGAGGTGGAAAAATACAATCCCTTTACGGATGATCCCACCTACCGGTGTGAACCCGTGGCGATTCGCCGTGCCTGGGGGGCGCCCGGCACACCGCTGGCCATTTCGATGGCAGGTGATGATGTGCTGATTCGCCATGAGTGGATGGATGCGCAACGGCTGATACACATGAACCAGGATGCTGTGCCGGAAGGGACAGAGCCGTCCATTCTCGGCTACTCCATCGGCCACTTTGAAGACGATACCCTGGTCATTGAAACCAAGCACTTTACCCAGGGTGTGCTGAACCAGTTTGTTGTGGTGGAAAATGAACCCATGCGCGGATTGCTGCATTCCGAGGCGCTTAGAACGGTTGAGCGCATACGCCTGGACCCGGAACGCAATCGCCTGGTGATGTCCATTGATCATTACGACCCGGTGTTTTTCAGTCGTGACTTTCCGACCTACACGCGTGAATTTGCGCCTTCCGATCTTGCCATTCAGCCTTTCGGGTGCATTCCTGAGCAGTTGAAATAAGCGGCCGCCGTTTTGATGCTGCTGCCACTGGAAACCCTGCTGTTGTTGTGTCTGGTCGCCCTGGCGACCGGCTTCATCAAGGGCGGGGTGCCTTCTCTGGGCACGATGCTGACGGTATCCGTGGCACTGTTTTTCCCGCCCCGCGATGCGCTTGGCATTACACTGCTTTACCTCCTGGTCGGCGACCTGGTCGCGGTCTCACTGTACTGGCAGCTGGCGCACTGGCAGGAACTGAAGAAAATGCTGGTGCCGGTGGTGATTGGGATCGTCCTGGGCGGGATGTCACTGTCCGGGCTGGACAACGACAACCTTGGCCTGACCCTGGGCGTCGTGGTCATCATCCTGGTGGCGCTGGAACCCTTCCGTGATCGCCTCAATGCCTGGGCGCTGAGCCATCCGGGCAGTGTCAGGGCAGGGTCCGGCATGCTGGCCGGACTGGCCACTACCATCGGCAATGCTGCCGGGCCGATCCTATCGCTGTATTTCCTGCTGCTCAAACTCGACAAACTCAGTTTTGTCGGTACCGGAGCCATCTTTTTCTGCTTCGTCAACTTGAGCAAGATTCCGATTTTCATCGGCCAGGATATTTTTCAGCCGCAGTACTACGGCTCCGTACTGCTGACTGCGCCCCTGGTGCTGGTTGGTGCCCTGGGTGGACGCCGCTTCCTGCAATGGGTATCGCAGGTCTGGTTTAACCGGATCGTGCTCTGTTTCACAGCGCTGGCCGGGGTCTGGCTGGTGATACGCTATTTCACTGGCTAGAATTGACTGGACACTGCGGTCGCCCGGTCCGCTTCGTGCCGTCATCGTGAAGGCAGAACATGGAGAATATGATGTCCCTCAATAACAGGCTGGCCATACTGCTGGTCTTGCTGTCAGTTGTGCTGACAGGATGCGCCACCAATCCCGTCACAGGCCGCAGTGAAATTTCGCTGGTCTCCGATGCCCAGGAGCGGGCTATTGGTGCCCAGCAATATGCGCCCTCGCAACAAAGCCAGGGTGGTGAGTTCGTGGTCGACCAGGCACTGACCGGTTATGTCAGTCGGGTCGGTCAGCGGGTGGCCGCTGTCAGTGACCGCAACCTGGATTATGAATTTGTGGTGCTCAACAACTCGGTGCCCAATGCCTGGGCTTTGCCTGGCGGCAAGATTGCCGTCAACCGCGGCTTGCTGACCGAGCTCAATAGCGAAGCCGAACTGGCTGCTGTACTGGGGCATGAAGTGGTTCATGCGGCGGCCCGGCACGGGGCGCAGGCCATCACGCGTGGTACCTTGCTGCAGGGCGCCCTCATGGTGGGCGCCATTGCCACCAGTGACAATGACTACGCCGATTACATCGTCGGCGCCTCCCAGTTGGGAGCCCAGTTGATCACGCAGTCCTATGGCCGCGAAGCGGAACGGGAAGCTGATTACTACGGTATCCGCTACATGCTTGCTGCCGGCTATGATCCCCGTGCGGCCGTGAGCCTGCAGCAGACTTTCGTGCGGCTGTCGGAAGGGCGCAATCCGGGGTGGATTGAAGGCCTGTTTTCCAGCCATCCGCCTTCAGAGGAGCGGGTGGCCAACAACCAGGCCCTGGTGAACGAATTGATGCCGCACATCCAGGGTCGTGACCTGGAAACCGGCGAGGTGAGATTCCAGCAGGCGACAGCTTTCCTGCGCGAGAAGGAGGACGCCTATGCCCTGTTTGACGAAGCCCAGCTTGCCATCAAAGACCAGGATTTTGACCTCGCCCTGGTGAACCTTGATGCGGCCATTGACATGGTGCCGGGAGAGGCACGCTTCTCCGGACTCAAGGGCGACATCCTGCTGCATCAGGAAAAGTACCGTGATGCGATTAATGCCTATGACAATGCCATTCGCAAGCACGACGATTATTACGACTACTACCTGGGGCGCGGCGTGGCCTATTCCCGGCTGGGTGACCGCAGCCAGGCCCGCAACGATCTCGAGCACAGTGCTGAGTTGTTACCTACTGCCATTGCCATGAATGAACTCGGCAAGATTGCGTTGGTGCAAAATGATCGGCAGGTTGCCAAGCAGTATTTTATGGAGGCGGCCCAGGCCCAGGGCAGGGTGGGTCAGGAGGCCACGCAAAGTTTTGTCCGCCTGGACCTGGCTGACAATCCGCAGCAATACATCACTGTCCAGCCTTTCAACAGCGATGGCCGGCTATTTGCCCGGGTCACCAACACCAGCGGTATGGAAGTCACCAATGTCACCGTCGATTTTGCCGCGGTGATTGGCGGCAGTCTGGGGCGCCAGACTCGTGTCATCAACAGGCTGGCTGGCAACAGTACGGTGGATGTGAATTCCGGGCTGCGCTTCGCCGACGGGCAGGCAGTCACCAGAGACCAGATGCAGGCCGGTGTGCGGTCGGTGCAGATACCCTGAAGCATGAATCCAGCCGGCTTCCTGGCTGAGCACGGCAGACAGCAGCCAGAGCTGGGATGTCACATAGGGTATAACGAGTAAAATGGCCAGCGGCACTCGCCGGTATTTGCAGGCTATGCCCCCGGCACCAACCAGGACCGGAAAGGTCAGTGGCCACAACCCAAGCCAGGGTACGGCAGCCAGGTAAAGTGATGTGGGCAGTCCGCTGCCAGCGGCGATGTAAAAAAGGTGTGGGGTCCTGCGGGACAGCCCCGAAACAATCGCCAGCAGGCTCGTGATCATGCAGGCTGAGTAAACCAGGCCGATGAACATACCTGCGTATCAGGCCCTGGCCGCTTCACTTTCCACGTAATCAATGAATTTCGACAGTTCTTCAATCGGGTGATAGCCCGAGGTCACGTAACGTCCGGCCACAAAGCTGGGCACACCGGTAATCTGCATCTGCCGCGCCTGCTGCCAGGCCTGGTCTACCGCCGGGCTGAAACGCCTTTCATCCAGTACAGCAGCGGCTTCTGTTCGGTCCAGTCCGGCCCGTTCCACGGCATCCAGCAGGACCGTTTTGTGTGCCAGGTTCTCATCCCTGACGAAATAGGTGCGAAACAATTCGTCGTGAAGGGGCTTGCCGTTCTCCAGGGTGTCCGCCCACAGGCCCAGTTCCTGCGCCAGCCGGCTGTTATAGGTTTTTTCGCGGGCACCGTGCTCAAGCTCCAGGCCATCCATCAGGGCGTAAAGCCGCTCGTGGACGGCATCGAGATTGGGGCCCAGAAACGAGGACAGCAGCAAACCGTCCTCCGGGGTGTCCGGATGCAGCGGAAAAGGCGACCAGCGCACGGTGATATCACGCCTCGCTTCCAGCTTTGGTACGACGGCACTGGCCAGATAACACCAGGGGCATACGTAATCGGAAAATACGGTCAAGAGGGTAGTATCCTGGGTGGTCATAGCTTGGCGTCCTGATGGTTTGGTGAGGGACAGATTAATAGCAACGTTATGGCGTTGATTGGAATGGTGGCAAGATAACAGCCAATCAGGCACTGACGTCGCAATAATAGCAGTGACATCAAGTATACTAGCAGGCTGTTTTTTTTAACCGTTTGAATTTCCGGAATTCCTTTTGCGCTTTCTTAACAAACAGTCCCTCGAAACGAAAAGCAGGGCAGTATTGAAATAGTGACAGGATAGCGGGCCAGCGGCCCTCAACGAAGACACTTTCAATCCGGCACTGGCAGAGATTTTTGTCGGTCATGAAATTCTGCTGGAAGAGAGCGCCTTTCGCATGGGCAGCCTGCTGTTTGCTGAACTGCGCGGTTTCACCTACCTCAACGAGCATTTTCGCAGCGACAAGATCATCAGCATCCTGAATGAATTTTTCGGGACTATGGCAGCGATCATTGGTCGCCACCATGCCATTATCGACAAATTCATGGGTCATTCTGTCATGGCCTTTTTGGATGTGTGCGACAGTGTCTCGGAAAGTGTGCGCACTGTCCTGCAATGCGCCATCGAAATGCAGATCGCCATGGACGAGGTCAATCGCAAGGGGGCAGAACTGGGCCTGGATACCCTGTTTATGGGTATCGGGATCAATACCGGTGAAGTGGTGGCGAGTGTCCTAGGGTTGGAAATCTAACGCGAATTCACCATGATCGGTGCGGATGTCAATCTGGCGGCACGCAGCGAGCAGGACACCTTGCGCGGACAGATCCTGATTTCGGAGCGTACCTACAATTACGTCAAGGGCAGTGTCGTCACCGGCAAGATCCATGAGGTCAATGCCAAGGGCCTGAAGGGAACGCTGTGCTGCTATGATCTTAAGGCACTGAAGGAGCCGGTGTACCAGGAACGGCCAAGCCTCGAGAATCGCAGTGCGCTGCGCATCCCGATAAGAATTCCCGTGACTTACCAGTTACTGGATGGGATAAATGTTCTGCCGTAACTATTCCATGGCGAAGTGGTGGATATCCGCTATGCCGGTATGCTGATCGGTGCATCGGCGCCCAACAGGCAGTTTTCAGACATCAAGATCAAGCTGAATCTGTCTCCGCTGAGCAGTGAACCTGTTGATCTGTATGCCAAGGCAATGTAGGTTCATCACAAGGACAGGTGGGCAGAAGTAGGTCTGGAATTCGCCATCATTGATGATGCCACCAGTGCCTCACTGAAGATTTTTGTCGATAACCTGATTTGAAGCCTGCCTCGGTCATACCCGGCAGGTCGGTCAGGAATTAGGGGAACACCATGAGGGAAAATCATGACAAGCAAAACACCCGTACGTTACTGGGTGCTGGCACTGCTGCTGGCAACAGGTTCACACGCTATGGCTGCTGACAGCCCGGCACCGGTCAGACTTGATCGGGACAAGATGGCAGGACTCGACCTGACGTCGGTGCCGCCGGATGCCTATATCGACATTCTCGAAGCCGGCGAGCTGAACATGCGGGTGGCCTCGCTGTTTGAAGGCAAGGAATTGCGGGTCTCGATTTTTGAATCGACACCGGCAACCACCAATCACCGCACGCGCCCGACTGATATTGACGAGTTCGTCTATGTCCTCAGCGGCAAACTCATTCTTACCGAGCCCGGCGGCACACGTCACGAATTCACCGCCGGTGATTCTCTGGTGTTGCCAATGGGTTACACCGGGACGTGGGAAATGCAGGGCAACTACCGCGAACTGGTTGTCATTATGCAGAAGTAGGGCAGCACAGGCTTTACCCGCCCGACATCAGTATTTATTGCAATTTTTACGGCTATTCTTGGCCGTTTTCACTGTATCAGGAGTATCAGCGCATGAAGGGGAAAATTGCCTTCGAAGAACACATGGCGATTCCGGAAACCACCGATGAAACCCGCGACTTCGCCGGCGAGTCATCCGATTTCGATCAATTCACCAGAGAAATTCTCGACCTGGATGATATCCGTCTCGGCTACATGGATGACGCGGGTATCGAAGTGGCGATTCTGTCGCTGAATGCCCCGGGTGTGCAGCGCATTCTGGATACCGATGAAGCCATCGAGACGGCTCGCAAGGGTAATGAAGCCATGGCGGCTGCCGTTGCCCGTCATGCTACCCGCTACCGGGCCATGGCGGCGCTGCCAATGCAGGACCCGCAGGCTGCGGCAGCAGAGCTGGAACGTTGTGTGAAGGAACTGGGATTCGTCGGGGCCCTGGTCAACGGATTTACCCAAAAGGACACCCCTGACACAGCCATCTACTATGACTTACCCGAGTACCGCGAATTCTGGCAGACCCTGGCCGACCTGGATGTGCCGTTTTACCTGCATCCGCGCATGGGGTTACCGTCACAGTCAAAGAACATCATGGACCAGCCCTGGCTGCGTTCCTCGCCTTGGGGCTTTACCGTTGAAACCGGTACCCATGCCCTGAGGTTGTGTGGCTCCGGGCTGTTTGAAGACGTCAAACATCTGAACGTGATTATCGGTCATCTCGGGGAGTTCATTCCCTATAACCTGTGGCGCATGGACGCCCGGATGGCGTTTTCGCCACGCGGTTACCGGGGCAAGCGGCCACTGGGGGATTATTTCCGGGAGCATTTCCATGTCACCACGTCGGGCAACTTTCATGACTCGACCTTACGCTGTGCGCTGGATGAACTGGGCAAGGACAGGTTGTACTTCTGCGCGGATTATCCGTTCGAGCGCATGCAGGACGCCTCGGATTGGTTCGACGCGACCACCGTGCTCACGGATGAGGAAAGGTTGCAGATTGGTCGCAAGAACGCGATCGAACTGTTCAAGCTCGACCTCGACTGATGTCTCAGGGGGCTGTTGCCATCGGTGGCAGCCCCAACTGCTTGCGGATTGCCGGGCGGTAGTGGTTGAGGTTGTACTCCACCAGGTCGACGATCTTGTTCAGGCTTGCCTCTATAGTGTGCGTATCTTCGTCAAACCACATCACACCCTGCCAGACCGGCAGTGACCGCGTGCGGTCTAGAATGAATCCCACCACATGGATGACCGCCCTGGAGTCAAACTTGTCTCCCTGGTAATCTTCCACGAACTCGGCGATGCTCTGGTAACTTTGCGGGGTCAGAAACTCCTGCACCGATTCAATAGTGGCCTGACGTCCAATGTCTACCGGCCGAATAATCAGAACGGCATCAAAGTCAGCATCAGCCAGCACAGTCCTCACTGTACGGGTGTCGATTTCACTGACTTTTTCAATCACGGGGCAGCTCTGGGAAACCTGGTAATCGTTTTCACGCAGTCTTTCCACCAGGGCATTTTCCAGCAAACGACGGCTGGCACCGTCCACATCCAGCGCCAGCACGAAAAAATTGACACTGCCCAACTCGTTCTGGGCCAGGGCGGGGTTCAGAAAAGACGTGAGTAACAATAAAAGCTAGGCAATAGGCGTTTTTATGGCAATCTACATGAGTCGTGTTACTAGACAGACCGGTAAACCCGGGTCGTTGGCTCACGACATAATATTTTCACATTCAGGGAGATGTAATCCGGACAGACAGTGTGCATTTTTCGGATAGGCCAATATGTTTTGAACGGAGTGACTGGCAAGGTAAAACTGAATCCGACGTATTCACGTCGGCGGAAAAGGGAGGTGGTACCGGAGGCCGGACTTGAACCGGCACGCTTTTAAGGGCATCGGATTTTGAATCCGACGTGTCTACCAATTTCACCACTCCGGCAGTATTGTCATGTCTCCAGCACACATCTGACTGGAGCTAGTATTATAGCAGTGCAATTTCGGTGTGCCTATAATGTCACCTTATTTCCGGATCGGTAACGCTCTTGAAGCTCAGCGACTTTCATTTCGATCTGCCAGACTCTCTGATCGCCCATTATCCGACGCCCCATCGTACGGACAGTCGCCTCCTCTGCCTGGATCGCCAATCCGGTGCGGTGGCACACCGACAGTTTCCGGACCTGCTTGGCCAACTGCAGCCTGAAGATCTCATGGTGTTCAACAATACCCGGGTCATTCCAGCCCGGCTGTTCGGCAGCAAGGTCACCGGCGGCCAGATTGAAGTGCTGCTGGAAAGGGTCACCGGTGAATACACCGCCGTGGCCCAGATACGGGCCAGCAAGTCGCCCAAACCCGGCGGTATTCTGCTGTTTGAAGCGGACGGCAGGAAATTCGAGGCCGAAGTCACCGGTCGGGATGAGGGCTTTTTCATGCTGCATTTTTCAGCCCCGGTCATGACCATCGCCGAGCTGGCCGGGCACATGCCATTGCCGCCCTATATCCAGCGCGAGGATGAAATGGCTGACCGGGAGCGTTATCAGACTGTGTACGGTGCGAAACAGGGAGCGGTGGCAGCCCCGACTGCCGGGCTTCATTTTGACCAGGCGCTGCTTGACGCGATTCGTCACAAGGGCGTGGAAACCGCCATGGTGACCCTGCATGTCGGTGCAGGTACTTTCCAGCCGGTGCGCACCGATACCATCGAGGAGCACACCATGCACGCGGAGTTCCTGGAGGTCAGCGAAGGGGTGTGTGACCAGGTCAGACAATGCCGCCAACGCGGCGGACGTGTGATCGCGGTAGGGACGACTTCAGTACGCTGCCTGGAAACAGCTGCCGCTTCGGGAGAGATCAGGCCTTATTGCGGGGATACCCGGATCTTCATCTACCCCGGGTACCAGTTCAACGCCATGGATGCACTGGTGACCAATTTCCATCTGCCAGAGTCGACCCTGATCATGCTGGTATCAGCCTTTGCGGGACGGGAAAACGTGCTGGCAGCTTATATGGAAGCGGTGGCGAAAAAGTACCGGTTCTTCAGTTATGGCGATGCGATGTTTATCAGCTGACATTTCAGGTCATCATCGTAATGAGTGGGTGATGGCTGGCTACTGGAACCATTAGAGTTTTCGATAAAAGGATGCGGGCGGGGCGTTCAATCAGACGTTGATCGAGAGTTTTGCCCATAGGGTGGAAGAGGCCGCAGGCCGTCATCCGGCAATACCAGCAAGTATCTATCCCGGCCTATGGCAATTACCCGTCAGGGTATGTAGCGTACCTGGATGCCGACGCTGTCCTGGTCGATCAGCAGGTCGGAAATCACCACCACAGTATCGCCTTTTACAAAACCCGCCTTTTCCTTCAGTTCCTTGAACGCCCGCGCCATGGTTTCCTCTGGTTCCTTGCTGAACTCAATCTTGAACGGGAACAGGTTGCGGTTGAGTGTCATCAGGCGGCGGGTCAGGCCGATGTTGGTAAAGGCATAGATCGGTGTGCCGGGGTGGGCGTTGGTGACGAAGTTGGCCATGGTGCCGCTGCGGGTCACACAGACGATACCTTTTACGCGCATGTCATCAGCCAGTTCAGCCGCATTGGCCGCCAGGTGCTCCTTGTCGCTGTTCTTGACGAGCTGTTCTATGAAGCGCAAGCCCCGCTTTGATTCGGTCGCCAGCGCGATGTCGTTCATGTACTTGACGCAACGGATGGGGTGCTTGCCGACGGTGGTTTCACCAGACAGCATGATGGCATCGGCTTGTTCATACACGGCATTGGCCACATCGGTCACCTCGGCCCGGGTGGGAATCGGGTTCTCGATCATGGATTCCAGCAGGTGGGTGGCGACAATCACGCGCTTGCCGTGTTCGGCGCACAGACGCACGATGCGGCGCTGCACGTTGGGCAGTTCGGCCAGGTCGATTTCCACACCCAGGTCGCCGCGGGCGACCATGATGCCATCAGAAACCGCGATGATTTCCTCCAGGTTTTTCAGGCCTTGCTGGTCCTCGATCTTGGCAATCACTTTCATGGCGGCGGCCCGCTCCGGATTTGCCTGCACCATCAGTTCACGCAGTTCGAGCACGTCCTTGGCTTCGCGCACGAAGGACAGGGCGATGAAGTCCACCTCGCGCTCCATGGCAAACAGGATGTCCTCGCGGTCCTTGGTGGTCAGGGACGGCAGGTTAACGCGGATGCCGGGCAGGTTGACATGCTTCTTGCTGCCCAGGACGCCGCCGTCCAGGACCTTACAGCGCATGATCGGCGGGTTCTTCTCAAGCACTTGGAGGTTGATGAGACCGTTGTCCACGGTGATCTTGTCGCCGACATTGACCGTGTCGATCAGCTCGTCATAGTTGATGCGGAAGGAGGATTCCTCGACGTCAACGCCGTCACGCACCGAAATGGAAATCTCGTCACCGGATTTCAGGTTCAGGTCATTTTCCAGCACGCTGGTGCGGATTTCTGGTCCCTGGGTATCAAGCAGGATGCCCACCGGATAGGTTGTGTGTTTGTTGAGCTCGACAATGTGTTCGATGATGCGATCCGCCCATTTATGGGTCGCGTGCGACATGTTGAGACGAATGATGTTCATGCCGGCCTTGTACATGTCCTCCAGCATTTCATAGTTGCTGGTGGCCGGACCAATGGTGCAGATGATCTTGGTTTTGCGCATGGAGAAATCCTTCGTGATGGGCGCGGCAATCATAGCATTTTTGGAGGCAGGAGGCAGGAGACAAGAGGCAGGATGCTCAGGTCAGCATTAGGGGACAGTTTACTTATTGGCACAGACGGAGTTTGGGAACGAGTTTGGAGACAGTTCACTTAATTGGTCAAACGGTAATAAAGATTTGACGGTAAAAGGGTAAAAAATTTTCATATCCTGCCTCCTGCCTCCTGCCTCCTGCCTCCTGCCTCCTGCCTCCTGCCTCCTGC
>Ga0181572_10001043_pt1 | contig 20215 bp, 18 predicted proteins | sample 101ome_26_FD_133004 | JGI IMG/M metagenome (GOLD analysis project Ga0181572, IMG submission 133004) | Coastal salt marsh microbial communities from the Groves Creek Marsh, Skidaway Island, Georgia - 101408AT metaG (megahit assembly) | ecosystem: Environmental > Aquatic > Marine > Intertidal... | reverse complement strand
TTTTAGTCAAATTGCTGAAGTATCACCATCGGATTCACCAGTAATAATAGGTGAAGTAGATATTTTTGGAGCTTCTGGGATAAATGGCAGTGCTGTATTGCAAGAAATGGGTATTATTGATGGAAAACAATACTATTATCTTGGCTTTCAAAATCAAGAATACAAAACCATTACAGATATAACAAGTGTATCGTTTCATGCAACGAAAGACGAATTAGATACACTTTTTGAAATGCTTAAAAGTGTTTTTAAATCTGGACAAGAAAAAGTAATTAATCTTGGAGATTCAAAAATTACTTTAAGCTTGTTGAGTAAAAACCTTCTTTGGTTTTATACTTCAGACGGACACTTTAATTGTACTCCCGCTGGACTTCACAAACTTTTTGGAAAACAATGGGATAAAAAAGCTTGGAAAGCTTATTTAAAATCCTAACGCTTAAAGAACCTAAAGGTATCTGGGTTGTACTGTTCTTGTTCAAGGGTAGTATTAGTTATGGAAAAGAATTGGGGCTATTATAATTATTTGAATTTATTTACGTTATAATATAAAACACATCGAAATGAAGATTTTTTTCAAAAGTTTAGCGTTAATTATGATTATAGGCGGAAGTTTTACAACTTTATACGGATTACAACAAATATTTACCGCTTAAAGAACCTAAAGGTATCTGGGTTGTATTGTTCTTGCTTAAGGGTCTGACCTTGTTTAATAGCCCATTCCGCCGACACAAAATCTATACTATCCCCCCCGCTTGGGTCGAAATGTTCCGCTACTATTTCGCCTTCTGAATTTATAACACGGGTGCGACCATCACCCCGCTGCCAGTTTTTGACAAATACTTCAAGTTTCATAGAATTATTATTTTAGTAAAATGAATTGGCTAAAAACATATTTAAAAAGAAAATGGGAATGGGTAGATAGAAATCCAAGATTAGCAGCATTGATTAGTTGGTTTAAAGGATTGTTTACTGGATTTCTCATATACTACTTTTTAATAAAGTAGAAATTTATTACACGGGTGCGACCATCCCCCCTTTCCCAGTTTTTGACAAATACTTCAAGTTTCATATTTTAGATTATTAATTATGAAAATATTGAAGAAAATACTTAAAGTAATTATACTTCTTATTTTAGGGCTTGGCTTTTTTATGACATTTGTAGCGTCTACATTCCCTCCAGAATGGGGAGGTTTAGGATGGCTAATTGGTAATGCAGTGTATGTATTACTTGCATCATTTATAATAGTTAAAATGTATAAATAGCTAATCCCCATCTATTATATCCTTTACTAATTCTTCTGTTTCCTTGCGGCTAATTTCGCTTACATCGAACTGCTGAAGGTGTCGCATACTGATTATGTAAGGCAATAACTTAAGCCAAGTATTAATGAAATCCTTTGGTTCAAGTTCATCCATCATATACTTGAATTTATCCCTATTGCCGTTTAGTAATTCAAATAGGAATCTGCGGGTCGTTACCGATACTTTAGCTTGCCCGCGTTTGCTTTTTTTACCCGCTATACGGGCCGTTTCTGATGTGAATGGCATATTGTATGGTTTTAATAAAAAGGGCGCCATGCTGGCGCCCCTAACGAACTAAAAATTATGGGGTTTCAAGCGAAGTAATCGCCGTGCTGAAGGTCCCCGATACACAAGCCGAAGTGTCGAATACACCCAGCTTGCCGCGATGGACTGCAATAGCTGTACGCGTTCCCGAACTGAAGTCATTGCCGTCTAAACCAATATTAATAGAAATATTTTCTTAACAATTTACTAAATGCTTGTAAAACAGTGTTATACGTAAATAAGCAAGCGCCGTAAAAGATGAATATTTAATGCGTGTTATTCAAGCAAAATAACCCGAGTGGTTTCAGGGGTAAAACGGTGGTCTATTTTGAGCAATAGTGTCTCTTCTAGCGTCTCAATGATTAGGTCAAAATACAGCCCCCGATGATCGCCATAATCGTTGGTGATCATAAACGGGCTATCCAAGGGGTATAAATTTTCTTGTACCAAAATAGCCTCAATCATCGGGAGATATTCCACTACCTTTTTTTTAAAGCGCTCTCTAGGTTGAACAACCGGTATTTTGAGGGGGATAAATTTTTGGGTGACCAAATCCAAAAGGCCATAAAAGCGCCAATACCCTAAGTCGCCGATAAAACCCTGTCGCCCCTCGATTTCAACATAGCGCGCCCGGTGGTGAACAATCAAGGTGTCCAAGTCCATAGGATGAACCCCAAAGCTTTGGTGCAGTCGGTTTTGTGCCTGTAAGGCACTAAGGGCCAAATTTTTGTTTAGTACAAGAGGCCGTTCAAGCTCGCGATTGGTTGTTGTCGCTGCTTTTTGCTGACTATAAGCCGTAGTGAAACGAAGGATGATAAACAGCAAAAAGACTAGGCGTACGATCCGCCCTATAACATGAAATTTTAAGCGGTTATTCGCCAAGGACGTACTGAATTCCTTTTTTCAAAAGCGTCACAAAACGTGCGTCACCGTAGGTTTTTTCCCAATGCCCCAAGCCGGTATAAAAGGCCCTTCCGCCATCATAGGCATGATACCAAGTAATGGGGTGCTCGGCACCGTTGGTCCCTCCTGTATAGGACTGCTCATCCAAATAAAGAAGCACGTTGACTTGGTCGGTGGTATAACGATAATTGTACCATTCGTCTTCAATTTGCCAACTTTTAGGCAAATGGTCGGTCATGGGGTTGGCTGTATCTACGGTTTCGATTCGAGCCGAAGGTGTCCCCGGAGGGTGGGAAACAAAATACCCACCAACCAATTTTCCATACCAAGGCCAGTCGTATTCGGTGTCTGCTGCAGAATGTATCCCCACATAGCCTCCGCCGCTTTGAATAAATTTTTCAAAAGCCTCTTGCTGAGTGTCATCAAAAATATCCAGAGTGGTACATAAAAAAATAACAGCATCCACCCGCGAAAATAATCCCGGGTCAACCGCCAAACCGGTTCCGGCATGCAAGATGTTGTACTGCTGTTGTTGCCCTAATTGCGCCAGGGTCTTTTTACCCGATGCAATGGCATCGGTATGGACAAAGCCCTCGGTGATGGTCAATACCAGTAGGGTTTTTTGTGCATTACTCGCATAATAGAGGGTATCGATGGACGCCTCTTGACCAGATGCCCCAAAGGATAGCAGTAGGACTAAGGCACTTACTAAGCACTTATTCATTAATAAATTCTTCATAGGATTTAAGTTGATCTAAAGAAACTTTGGCTCTTTTTTTAAGGGTGATAAATTCGTCTTTGGCTTGTGCAAACCGTTCTTCGATGACTTCCAAAAACTCCAGTTCATTTGGAGAGGGCTTGGCATAACTACTGGCTACTTTACTGTATAGACTGGACATTTTTTCACGTAGCTGAGGTTCTGCTGCCCCGACATAATTGTCTCCCGTGGTGATGACCAAACGTTCTTTAAGGGTCTGTAATTTCGCCTTTATACGTTTGCTTTTCACCTGGGCTAAAATCGCATCCAATTCATAGACCATATAGGCCAGTTCTTGGGTCATGTCATAAAGTTGCATGGTCACCCGGTACTTTTCTTCAAAAAAGGCGCGGTCTGTACTCGTCTTGGGATCATTGGTCAGGCTAAAGACCTGCTCAAAGGTATCTTTGCCTTTGTTGATCACTACCTTGTATTCTCCTGCTTTGACCCGCGGGGAGGTAAACCCACCAAAATCCAGAGTTTTTCCCTTGGCCACTTTGGGTTGCTTAAGGGTGTAATTCCAAGTTACAGTATTGATACCCCTTGACTTTTTGGGGTTGAGTGTAGCGATTTTTTGCCCTTGCAAATCCTGTACTTCCATGGTCATTTTTCCAAAAGTATGCCGCTTGGGAAGCAGGTAACTAAATTTAGCACCTTGAGCAGGGTTTTCGCCCACAAACTGAGTTTCACCGCCAAAGCTATCCACAAAACCATCGCCGCTGTCTTTCATTAACAAGCCCTTGGGGCCAAAAAAATGTAGCTTAGTGTCGAGGTTTTCCGGAGTAATTTGCCGTAGCGGAGAAATGTCATCGATTATAATCACCCCTCGACCATGTGTTCCCATGACCAGATCATTGGTGCGTTTTTGAAGTGCGATATAGTGTACGGCCACTGGCGGCATATTGTTGGTAAACGGGCTCCAACTTTGTCCGCCATCATTGGTGATATACAAGCCCATTTCGGTACCCAAAAAGAGTAGGTCCGGGTTGATATAATCTTCTTGTAGGTTACGGGCAAAGGTTTTGATTTCGTCTGTCGCGATGTTTTTCCAATGTGCACCAAAATCAGTCGTCTTATAAACATAAGGGGTCATATCGCCGGTGGAGTGCCCTTCAAAAACCACATAGGCTGTTCCTTTGTCATGTACACTGGCTTCGATGTGATAGGCCCAAGTAAAGCGAGGTAGCCCCTCAATGTTGGGGGTAGTATTGACCCATGTTTTGCCACCGTCTTGGGTCAGTTGAACATTACCGTCATCGGTGCCTACCCAAATGATGTTTTCGTCCAAAGGCGACTCGGTAATGGTAAAAATCGTCGTGTGATTTTCGGCCCCTGAATTATCCATCGACAGCCCGCCCGAATCGGCTTGATTTTGTTTGGCAGGGTCGTTGGTAGTCAGGTCGGGCGAAATGGTTTCCCAGCTTTCACCGCGGTCTTCGGAGCGGTGTAAAAACTGACTACCCATATAAAAACGGTCGGGTTGGTGCACACTGATGGCCATGGGTGCATTCCAGTTAAAACGCAGCTTGGGTTGTCCCTTTTTGGGTAGGGGCTGGATGGTTTTGATCAAGCCCTTGTCCACCTCATAACGCCAGACATTTTCAGCGCCTTGCATTTCAGAATACACAATGTTTTGTGTAGGGTGCTTCAGCACCCGAAAACCATCTCCTTGCCCTACAGAAGTCCAATGGGATGCCCGTACACCTCCAGGAGCCGCTGAGGGCCCAAACCATGAACCGTTGTCTTGTAAACCGCCATAGACATAATAAGGATCTTGATCATCAACACTAACGTGGTAAAATTGGGATAAGGGTAAATTTTCGACGATTTCAAAAGTGGTTCCACCATTCCAAGAGCGATACACCCCACCGTCGGTACCCGCATAGAGCAGGTCCGAATCTTTGACGTTAAACACCACGTCGTGTATATCGCTGTGCATATAGCCCAAGTCTTTAAAGGTTTTACCCCCATCGCGTGAAATCGAACCGCTCAACCCTCCTTTGACGATCACATCGGGATTTTTTGGATCAACGACAATACGGGAGAAATAAAATGGGCGTACCGTAATACCAAAATCGTTGTTGCTTTGGGTCCAACTGGCACCGCCATCGTCGCTGCGGTAAAGTCCTTTTTTGTCTTTCTCTTCGGCTTCTATTACCGTATAGAGAATTTGGGGTTCAGAGGGGGCAATGGCGATAGCCAAGCGTCCCAGCTTTCCTTGAGGAAAACCGTTGTGAATTTTTTGCCAAGTGGCACCCCCATCGGTCGATTTATAAAGGGCGCTTTTTTCTCCTCCAGAGTTAAACGACCACGGGGTTCTCCTAAATTCCCAAAGGGATGCATAAAGCGTATTGCTGTCTTGGGGGTCCATTGCCAAATCAGCGCAGCCCGTTGCGGGACCATCGTAGAGAATTTGTGTCCAACTTTGTCCCCCATCAGTCGATTTGTACACCCCTCTTTCGTCGCTGTCTGACCAGAGTGCACCCAGCACCCCCACATAAATTTCTTGTGGATTGTTGGGATTGATGATGATGTTGGCAATCCGTTCGGATTTTTCAAAGCCTAATTTTGTCCAGGTAGCCCCTCCATCGGTGGTTTTGTAGAGTCCATCACCAATGGATACACTGTTCCGGGTCCAAATTTCGCCTGTACCGACGTACACCGTATTGTCAGGATCCGAAGGGTCAACAGCCACAGCACCGATCGACTGGGGATGTTCATCAAAAATGGGGTTAAACGTAGCCCCCCCGTCGTTGGATTTCCACACCCCACCCCCGGCGGTTCCGGCGTAGAGTATACGTGGGTTGGTAGGGTGAAGTTCCAGGTCGATTACCCGGCCACTCATCCCTGCCGGGCCAATGTGTCGAGCGCGGAGGTCGCCAAAATAATCAGCCAGTTTTATCGGCTTGTTTTGCGTATATGCAGTTTGGGGAGCCAACGCAAACAGGGCGATAACTCCAAGGAGAACAATACGTTTCATAGAACTTAAAAAAAAGGATTAGTTAGTACCTGCGTCTTCGGGAAATACAAATTCAGCCTCATCCACTTGGGGATTGACTTCAATTTGATTAAAGGTAATGGCTTGGCCTTCTTGGCCCTTTAGTCCTTGAATCATTGAAAAAGGAAAATAATAGCCCGAAACCTCTTGGTAATCACTCATTTTAACTTCACTCATTTGCCCTTTAGCAGGTCCGGCCTTGATTTCAGACTGTACGGCGATGGGCACAAAGTTGTCCATGTCAAAGTAATAAAAAGACACATTATCTACCTCTTGGCCATCGACAATCAAAGGCTTTTTGGTCAGCTTGATTTTATAGCATTCGGCCCCGTCAATTTCTTCTGTACCTAAAAGTTCTGCGGTATAGCCTTTGGCCTGGTAATTGAGAAAAGGATCGGGAAAATCGCCCATTTCTCGTTTGATATTATCCGTGGTTTCTTGATCGCTTTTTTCGGCTTTTTGGGTCATCATATTGATGCTCCATAAAACTTGGCCATCAAAAACCCCTTGTTTGATTTGTTGGCCTTGAAAATTGATCACCGTCATTTGTTTGCCCGATTTGAGTTGGATGATTTCCAGCGGAATTTCCATCCCCATTTGGTTAATTTTTGCGGTCATTTTTATTCCTTCAAGCGCCTCCCATTGGGCCCGCCCGCCGGTGTTTTCAAAGTAATTGTCTAAGATCTCGTCCAAATCTTGGGCGAGGGTAAGTTGGGGCAGGGTCAAAACTACTGCCAATACAAGTGTAAATAAATGTTTCATTGTGTAATGTATAATGAACTAAAGATAGGCTTTTTCCGCTACATTAGTCGGAGAATCCACGCTAGGGTATGGTAAAACAGGGTGTTGATGGTGTCGTTAAAACGCTCTTCAGAGGCCTGCAGTGGAGCGATATAGGTTTTTTTTATGGCCCCACGCACATGGTGTTGGGTGCCCGGTGCATCGGGGTGTACCAGCTGGACTTCAAACAGTACATCTTCTTCAAAACCAGGCTGTGCCCCCAACAGGGCAAGGTAGTCACGGATCAAAGTGGTGGTGATTTGCACGGCCAACAATTCTTTTTTTAAACCTAAATTTTGGTCTTCCAGCCCAGTAGTAAACGGGAGTTTGGAGGTATAGCTGACTTGCAAGGTCTGTTGGGCAACGCTACTGCTAAGCCATAGACCAAGGACTAGGGTAAAAAGTGATTTCATAATTTATAGCATCCTTTAAAAATAGAAATTATACTTTTTTTAAAAAAATGTACATTGGCAAAAAAAACCAAATGAATCTACGCTGTTTTTTGCTTTGGGTAAGTTGTTGTAGCCTATCTCTATTAACCGCCCAAAGTACCCAGTCGATACCCCGCCCTCAATTTGAAGCCACGCTTTTGCCCAACGCCCCGGAGGTCGATGGCGAGATCATCAACGACCCGGTTTGGCAGGCCATCAGTCCGCTGACCGATTTGGTACAAACCAGCCCTCGATACGGGGCACCCGTCAGCGAAAAAACCCATATTCGTGTAGCCTTTACCGACCAAACTTTTTATGTGGCGGTGGTTTGTTTTGACCAAAATCCCGAAAAAATCGTTGTGGCCGACTCCCGCCGCGATGCCGACCTCAACGACGAAGACAGTTTTTTATTCATCATTGACACCTACAACGATCAGCAAAATGGCTTTTTGTTTGGAACCAATTCCAACGGAATGGAATACGATGCTCAGATCGATCGCGAGGGACAGGGCAATTTTAACGCCAACCGCCAACAAGGAGGGGTAGTCGGGGGAACCAACATCAACTGGGATGCCAGTTGGACGGTCAAAACCCAGGTAGGCGACTACGGCTGGAGTGCCGAATTTGCCATTCCCCTCAATTCAATCCGTTTTACCAGCGGCAAAGAAGTGACTTGGGGAATCAATTTTCAGCGTAATATCGCCAAAAACACGGAGGTGGCCTTTTGGGCAAGCCTCCCCTTGGGGTTTGACATCAAGCGCCTTTCCCTGGCCGGTAAGGTCAACGGTTTACAACTTAAAAGTCCCAAAAACCTTAAAATTATTCCCTATGCCTTGGGCCAAAATGTGCAAACCCGCCAAGGCAACACCCAAACGACCACCACTGGCGATGCCGGAATGGACATCAAATACAGCCTAACCCCCGGGCTCACGCTTGACCTGACCTACAATACCGATTTTGCCCAGGTTGAAGTCGATGAGCAACAGGTGAACCTCGACCGGTTCAATTTGTTTTTTCCCGAAAAAAGAGCTTTTTTTCTTGAAAATGCCGGACAGTTTACCGTAGGCAGTCCCGGCGAAGTTGATTTATTTTTTAGCCGCCGCATCGGGATTGGTGATGGTGGCGAATTGGTTCCCATTTTGGGGGGTGCACGGGTTTCGGGCAAGGTCGGACAAACCAATTTGGGCTTGTTGAGCATGTTTACCCAGGCCGTGGGCGACGATATTCCCAAAACCAACTATTCGGTAGCGCGGGTCAACCATGACTTTGCAACCAGCCGTTCTTCGGTGGGTGGCGTCTTTGTGGGCAAAAGTCCCTTGGATACCCCTGGAGGAGACGACAATCAAGTATTTGCGATGGATGGAAAACTCGGTATCGGTAAAAAAGCCCAAATCACCGGATTTGTGGCCAAAAGCAACACCCCTGGCATAGTGTCCGATGACCATGCTTTTCAGATCAATGGAATTTACAACTGGGACGGCTGGAATATCCGTGCCGGATATACCGAGGTCGGAGAGGGATTTAATCCCGAAGTAGGGTTCTTATTGCGGTCAGCTTTTAAAAAGCCCGATTTTTTAATCTTTAAACAATGGCGGCCCGAAAATCTAGGTCCGATACTCGAAGTGCGGCCCCATGTGTCTTACCGCAGTTACTGGAATTTTGACAACCAACTGATCAGCAGTTTTTTGCATGTTGACAATCACTGGGTGTGGCCCAGTGGCTTTGAGGTGCATACAGGAATTAATTTTACCCAAGAAGGGGTTTTGACACCCTTTTCCATTTCAGGGGTGACGGTTCCTCGTGAGCTCTACAAACACCAAGAGCTGCAATTGGTGATGATTACCAATCCCAACCAAAAAATCAACCTGTCAAACCGCACAGTCATTGGCGGGTATTACGGGGGTAATCGTATCGTAACCTCCAATAGCATCAACGCGCGCTTTGGCGATAAATTCAATGTCGCCCTTAATTTAAACTACAACCAATTGCGTCTGCCCAACGGAGATATCAACGCCTTTGTAGGGGGCACGCGGCTGAGCTATAGCTTTACCCCTAGGATGTTTGTACAAAGTTTGATTCAACGTAATAGCCTCTCGGACATCACCTCGGTCAATGCCCGTTTTGGGTGGTTACAAAATGCCAATACCGGGTTGTTTGTTGTGCTTAATCTGGTGGAAGACCAAAGTTTGGATATCCCCAAGCAAACCCAGTTTTTTACGGTCAAATACACCTACCAAATCGACGCTTTGTAGGGAGTTATTTTTTTTTAAATTGTTGCCCCTTGTACAACAAATAGGGCAGTGGTAGCCCTTGACCGATGGCCCAAATCAGCAAGGCGGTGTGGGAATCCCAAACCCATAGGGAAGCCCCAAAAAGCAAAAAGGTATAGCTGGTCAATCGATAAAAAAAGGCCTTAAAAAATTTTAGATACTCGACGATATCAAATTTGGTGCGTTCTTTTTCGGACAGGGTGTTGTATCCGGCCAAAAGGTATTTGGCATTTTCTTTATTAATGCCATAGGCGATTATCACATACAAGGCCGTGGTGAATATAACGGGAAACCAAATGCTCATAAGCCCAAAACTAGTAGTATTCAATAACAAATTTACGAAAAGCGGTTAAGAGGATGCTTTGGTGTAGAGTCAAATTAAACTTTTTAAACGAATTAACGTCCAATAAGGGACTGACTTGATTTTTTAATCCATAAATGGAAAAGAAAATTGTGAATCAAAGCCTTCTTCGGGAGGTTTTTTTATGGGCCAAAAGTTGTTAATAATACAGACAATTTACAGTTGGTCTCCCCCGCAATAAATAGTACCTTGCACCAAAAGAAGTACTATGGCAGATCAAAAAGATGCAAAACTCAAAGCCCTTCAGCTCACCCTAGACAAGCTAGATAAAACCTATGGTAAAGGGGCCGTAATGAAACTCGGCGATGAAGCCATCGAAGAAGTAGAAGCCATCTCTTCGGGTTCTTTGGGCCTTGATATTGCCCTAGGAGTAGGTGGATACCCCAAAGGCCGTGTCATCGAAATCTATGGGCCCGAATCTTCGGGAAAAACAACCCTGACCCTACACGCCATTGCCGAATGCCAAAAAGCAGGGGGTATCGCTGCTTTTATTGATGCCGAGCATGCCTTTGACCGTTTTTATGCGCAAAAATTAGGAGTGGATATCGGTGAACTGATTATCTCCCAACCTGATCATGGGGAACAAGCCCTCGAAATTGCCGATAACCTTATCCGGTCTGGCGCTATCGATGTGGTGGTTATAGACTCTGTCGCTGCCCTGACCCCCAAAAGCGAAATTGAAGGCGAAATGGGTGACTCCAAAATGGGACTTCACGCCCGTCTAATGTCCCAAGCCTTACGAAAGCTCACCGGGTCGATCAGCAAAACCAACTGTACCGTATTTTTTATCAACCAATTGCGTGAAAAAATTGGTGTGATGTTTGGAAACCCCGAAACCACAACCGGTGGAAATGCCCTTAAATTTTATGCCTCCGTCCGACTCGATATTCGACGGTCTACCCAAATCAAAAACACCGATGCCGAAGTCATGGGAAATCGCACCCGGGTCAAGGTGGTCAAAAACAAAGTGGCCCCACCCTTTAAAACCACAGAATTCGACATCATGTATGGAGAGGGAATTTCCAAAATCGGTGAAATCATCGATTTGGGGGTCAATTATGAGGTCATCAAAAAAAGCGGCTCGTGGTTTAGCTATGGCGACACCAAACTGGGCCAGGGAAGAGATGCCGTCAAAACTCTCTTGGAAGACAATCCCGAGCTGATGGAAGAACTCGAAAACAAAATCATCCAAACCCTTAAAGCCGTTGAATAAACGCTTTATAAATTCATAAAAAACCCAACCCAATCCGGTTGGGTTTTTTTGTTTGGGGTTTTAAAATGTCCAACGCTTTTAGTAGCTTCGTTAGGCACAAGTATATACCCATGAATCGACGGCAATCTCTTGTTCTACTGTTACAGTCCTCTTTTGGCGCTGCACTATTGCCCCAAAATCTTTGGGCGCAAACCTCTTTGAATAACCAAAAGCCAGACTACTTACTTTTTTTTGAAGCATTTGCAGCCCAACTGCTGGGCAATTATTATCAAGGCGATACATCATCCTATACCATGGGGGTGGCCACGGCTTGTTTTATACAAAATTGTTTGACGGCCCCTGCACAAAACACCCTCACCCACGGTATTGAAAAATTGCAAGCCTTTTGCCAACAGCAATACGAGGGTGCTTTTGAAACCCTACCCAATACCGAACAACATCAAGTCATGACCCAACTTTTTGATTCGAAGCAAGCGGTGTTTGCCAAGGCCTTTGCCTTTGCAAAACAGCTTCGGGCCATTCAACTTTTTGAATTTTTCAATAGCGAATACGGGGCTACCCAAGTCCTGGAATACCTTCCCGTTCCGGGGGGATACCAAGGTAAAATCGACCGAAAAACCAACAACCGCCTATGGACACATTAACACCAGACTTTGATGCCATTGTCATTGGTTCCGGTATATCGGGAGGATGGGCCGCCAAAGAATTTTGTGAGCGCGGTTTTAAAACCTTGGTTCTTGAAAGGGGCCGACAGGTAACCCATGTCGAAGACTATCCAACCGCCCAAACCCATCCTTGGGAAATGGACTACCACGGGCGAATCACTCAAAAAGAACGCGAAGACAATCCCATAGTAAGCAAATGCTACGCCTACGGACGCGCTACCGAACATTTTTTTGTCAAAGACCACGAACACCCCTATCAACAAGATAAACCCTTCGATTGGATTCGCGCCTACCAAGTAGGCGGCAAAAGCTTGCTTTGGGCGCGACAAGTACAACGTTGGAGTCGCTACGAGTTCGAACGCCCCTACCGTGACGGTTATGGTATCCAATGGCCGATCGGTTACCGTGATTTGGCTCCATGGTACAGTCACGTCGAGCGGTTTATTGGTGTAAGCGGGAGCAAAGACGGCTTGGAAGAAGTCCCCGATGGTGAGTTTCTACCCGCCTGGGAAATGAATGCCATCGAAGAACACATTCAGACACAAATCAACGCCCACTATACCGACCGAACTGCGGTCATAGGTCGTTGCGCCCATTTAACCAAAACGACCGATCTCCACCGACAGCAAGGGCGCAATCAATGTATGGCCCGTACACGTTGCGAAAGAGGATGTCCCTTGGGGGCCTACTTTAGTAGCAATGCGTCGACCTTACCTTGGGCCCAAAAAACAGGGAATCTCAGCCTGAAAACCCATAAAGTGGTCTCTAAAATCCTCTACGATCCTCAAACCCAAAAGGCCAGTGGAGTAGAGGTAATCGATCAGTTTACCAAAGCCACAGAGCGCTACTCTGCTCGGGTGATTTTTGTCAACGCGGCCACCATCAACACCAATGCCATTTTACTGAATTCAACTTCTGAGCGTTTCCCCAACGGCTTGGGTAACGATACCGGACTGTTGGGCAGATACCTTTCGTTTCACAACTACCGAGGACAAATCACTGCGACCCATCACGGGGAGGCGCAAAGTTACTACCGTGGTAGACGCCCTACCTCGATCATGGTACCTTCCTTTAGAAACAAAACCCAACAAGAGGCCGATTTTCAGGGCGGCTATATGATGTTCTATTCGGCCACCCGTACTGACTGGTCGCGGACACAACAAGGACCTCAGTTTGGCACCGAATTTATTCAGAATAGCGCCTGTCCGGGTCCTTGGTCGATTTATATGATGATGCAAGGTGAAACCGTACCCCGCATTAACAATCGGGTGTACCTCACTCCAGAAAAGGACCATTTTGGGATTCCCAAACCCGCCTTGGATGTCGCCTATACAGACAACGATGAAAAGATGTTAAAAGACTTTTTGGACGAAGGAACAGCCATGCTTCAAAAAGCGGGATGCGAAAACATCAATGCCTATGAAACCCACCAGGCTCCAGGTTTGGATATCCATGAAATGGGTGGTGTACGTATGGGCGCAAACCCCCAAGAAGCTTTGCTCAATGGCCACAACCAACTTCATTTATGCGCCAATGTCTTTGTGACCGATGGTGCGTGCATGAGCTCTACCGGGGTGCAAAACCCCTCTTTGACCTTTATGGCCCTTACAGCCAGGGCGGTCGATTTTGCGACAGAAGCACTCAAGGAGGGGCGTTTATAGGACCGCTGTATTATTTATAGATTGCATAGCTTTAGGTCGTTGGTATCCATTTAATTAGACTACCTTTGCGCCAGAAAATACACTATGACAACATTTAAGGCGCTGGGACTCTCCGCGCCACTCCGCAAAGCCATTGACCAACTTGGTTTTACCGCCCCCACACCCGTTCAAGAAAAAGTAATCCCAATTTTGTTAACGGCCTCCCACGACCTAGTCGCCCTGGCACAGACCGGAACGGGAAAAACCGCTACCTTTGGCTTGCCACTATTACAACGGATTAACCTCAAAAGCCAGCATACCCAGGCCTTGATTTTGTCGCCCACGCGCGAACTATGCATGCAAATCACCCAAGAAATAGGGTTGTATGCTCAAGAATTGCCGCAAATTCGTATGGTTCCTATATACGGAGGAGCAAACATTTCTGAACAGGCTAAAAAAATCAAGCGTGGGGCGCATATTATCGTTGCTACACCTGGGCGTCTTAAAGACATGATCAAAAGAAAAATGATCGATATCAGTGCCCTAGAATATTGTGTGCTAGACGAGGCCGATGAAATGCTCAATATGGGCTTTTATGACGATATACAAGCGATTTTGACCCATACCCCAGCCGATAAAAAATCGTGGTTGTTCTCAGCAACCATGCCCGATGAGGTAGAGCAGATTGCTCAAAAATTCATGCATAAGCCCGAGTCGATTACTGTGGGTGCCAAAAATGCCGGGACCAAAACCGTCGAGCATCATTTTTATAAAATCAATGCCCGCGACCGCTACGAAACCCTTCGGGCTTTAGTCGGTAGTACACCGGATATTTTTGGATGTATTTTTTGCCGCACCAAAATTGAAACTCAAAAAGTAGCCGACCGCCTTATTCAAGACGGGTTTAAGGCCGGAGCCTTACACGGCGACATGAGCCAAAGTCAACGCGATGCTGTGATGCAATCGTTTCGAAAGCAAAAACTTCAGTTACTCGTTGCCACCGACGTTGCCGCTCGCGGAATCGACGTCGAAGACATTACCCATGTCATCAATTATCAATTGCCCGATGAGGTTGAGGTATATACCCACCGTAGTGGACGTACCGGACGCGCCGGAAAACTGGGCATATCGGTGATGTTGGTGACCAAAAGCGATTTACGCAAACTCAAAAGCATCGAAAACAAACTTCAAACCAAAGCGATCGAAAAGGCCCTACCCTCGCCACAGGAATTACTTCAGACACAAATCCAGCGTTGGGTAAGTACAGTGATCAACACCGACTACCAACCCCAACTTGAGCCTTATGTCGAAGAGGCGTTTCAAGCACTTGATGGTTTATCCAAAACTGATTTAATTCGTCAAATACTGGCCATTGAGTTCAAAAACACCCAACTAAGCACCCCTAAATCCGCTGCTTTTGATGCCGCCGTTGAAATGACCGATTCCCCAAAGACCAAAGCCAAAGACCAGCTGCGGTTTACCATCAATTTGGGAAGCCGTGATGACTATGATTGGCCCGAACTCAAAGACCTTATTCGCTCCATGTGTCAGTTGGGCGACAAGGATATTTTTCATGTAGATGTTTTCAAAAGCTTTGCCTATTTTTCTTCCGAAAAGCAACATGGAGACGCGATACTCCAAACCTTTGAGGGGATGGTATTGGACCAAAGAAAAATCCGGGTTGAGCTGGTTGAAGGCCGTAAGACCCGTTTTCCAAAATCCGGTGGAGGTCGCTCTAGAAGCGATTCGTCACGAAAGGGCCGAAAAAGTTACTCAAAGCAAAGTCGGCGCTAAGTTTACTAATCCGAATCTTTGGTGTGGATAAAACGTTTTTTAAAACCATAAATCAACACCCCAAGACCGAGTAAAAGCATCCCTGAGAGTATGACCTCTTTGCCGCTCCCAAAAATTACCCATACACAAAATAGCATGGCGCCTCCCGCTATCCCCATGACGATAGGCTTGGCATAACCTTGTTTTTTTCGGAGGAATACAATCAAACTCAGGGCCGAGAGTAAATAGGGGGTCAATACCGATAAGGTGGATAAATTCATCATATAGGCAAAGGTGTCCACCAGTTGGTTGGAATAACGAAAAAGCAAAACCACTGAAGCTAAAATACTGGAGACGACTATCCCCAACTGGGGGGCATGGTGTCGGTTTTTTTGTCCAAAAAAGGCGGGAAACAATCGGTCTTGTGCGGCCGCCAATGGGATTTGCCCTTGAATTAAGATCCAGCCATTTAGGGCGCCCAAAGTCGCCATCATGGCTCCGGCTGCAACGATGTATTTGGAAGAGACCCCCCAAAAGACAAAAGCAGCATCGGCAAAAGGGGCTGTGGAGTTCGTCAAGCGATCGGGGGGGAGAATACCCATAATGGCGATGGAACACAAAATATAGGTGATCACCGTAATGGCTGTACCTGTCAAACTTGCTCGGCCGACAGTTTGGGCTGCATTTTTCACCCGGGCACTGGTAATACTGGCCGATTCAAGTCCCAAAAACGCGAAAAGCGTAAGGGTGGTAGTAGCTGTAAGGGCCTCAAAAGAGGTTTTACCGCTTTGATTGATCAGGTTGATGTGGTCAAAATCGATATACCAGATGCCGATAAACCCAATGGAAAATATCGGAACGAGTTTTAGAATAGTCGTTAAGCGTTGGACCCAAGCAACATGCTTTAGTGCCAAGGAATTGATCCAGGTAAAAAACCATAAAACCCCCAAACCACTGCCAATGGCCCAAACTGAATTTTGTGCCACATCAGGGACAAAGACGGACAAATAGCCTACAAAAGCAACAGAAATTGCGGCATTGGTACACCAGATAGACACCCAATACCCCCAGGCAACCAAATAGCCCATAAAATCCCCCAAGGCCATGCGTGTAAATGCATACGGCCCACCCAAGGTGTGAGGATGCAATCCACTGAGGTATTTATAGACCAGGGTTAGCAATAGCGCCCCCAGCGAAGAACAAACCCAACCCAATAGGCTGATGCCGCCATAACTGGCCAAGGTGGCCGGTAACAAAAAGATACCCGAGCCTATCATATTGCCCGTGACCAAGGCGGTACTGGACCAAAATCCGATTTTTTTCACCGTAAGGGATTTGACTTAAAGCTAACAAAAGTTTTGACAAGGCAGGACAATTGCCTAAGTTTACTTAAAACAGCACCTCTCTTAGTTTATGAAAGACCGCTTTCCCAAAAAACTTAACGCTTGTTGGCATCCCGTAGCGTATAGCAAAACCCTGACCAATGAACCCATGGGCACCTTTTTGTTAGATCATCCCGTGGTGCTTTGGCGCAGTTCAGATGGCCAAGCCCACGCGATGAAAGACTTATGTATTCATCGGGGGACGGCTCTGTCCTTGGGGTGGGTCAAAGATGACTGTCTGGTTTGTCCCTATCATGCCTGGGCCTTTGACCAAAAAGGAGCCTGCGTTCATATCCCTCAATCACCCGATCTAGTGATTCCTCATAAAGCTAGAACTCCAGTCTATCACTGCCAAGAACGCTATGGACTTGTATGGGTGGCATTAGAAAACCCGCAATTTCCCTTACCGGAATTACCCGAATATGACCAAGCCGATTGGAAATGGGTTGAGACAGGCCCCTTTGATTGGAAGAGCGACAGCTCACGGCAGGTCGAAAACTTTACCGACTTTGGGCATTTCCCATGGGTCCACCCCGGTTTGCTTGGTGACCCCGATCGGCCAGTGGTTCCCGACTGCAAAGTAACCCTCAAGGGTTCGGTTTTACACTATTCCATAGTACGTCCCGAGGCGACTAATTCTGACGATTTCCCCGTTTTTGCCAACGAGGAAGTAGTCCAACCTGAACGGAGGAGTGACTACCAGTTGCATTTGCCCTACACCATTGCCCTGCGTTTGGGCTGGGGAGGCAGCAAGGGAATGGTATACCTTTTTGCTTCGCAACCCATTGGTAAAAATAAATGTCGAGGTTATTGTATCATTGGACGAAATTACAACCATGACGAACCCGACACGGTTTTGCAGGAGTTTGAACAGGTGATTTTTGACCAAGATAAACGCATTGTCGAATCCCAGCGCCCAGAGCAAGTCCCCTTTGATTTTGCCGAAGAATTGCATTTAAAATTTGATGCGGTAGCGATGAACTACCGTAAAGCCATGAAAAAATTAGCACTCGATTATTGATATGAAAATCACCAAGCACCTATTGTACTACGTCCTGTTTTTTATCAGCACGCTCGGCTATACTCAATCGTCTATATTGATCAAAAACGCCCAGGTGTGGGATGGCCTAAGTGATACGGTCCAACCCAATACCAGTGTGTTGATTCAAGACAACCTGATTGTAGCTGTTGGGCCATCGATACGTGCACCTCGCGGAGCGCAAATCATCGATGCCCGTGGCAAAACCCTTATCCCAGGATTGTCTGATGCCCATGTGCATTTGGCTTTGACCGAAGGGATGCAAAAAATCCGAGGTGAGGCCCACTGGATGTATACCGCTCTTCGGGCTGGGATCTCCGCCGAACATTTTTTACAACTTGGATTCACCACGGTACGCGATTTGGGTGGACCTGTTTTTGGACTAAAAAAAGCAATCGATGAGGGTTTGGTTCCTGGGCCTCGTATCTACCCTTCAGGGGCGTTTATTTCACAGACTTCGGGACATGGTGACTCCCGTAATCCCAATGAGCCTAATCCCTATTGGGCAGGCAATTCACTTCACCCGATTGATGCCCTGGGCTGGGCCTTTGTGGTTGATGGGCGCACCGAAGTGCTCAAAGCGGCTCGTGAAAACCTACGCCAAGGAGCTACCCAACTCAAAGTAATGGCCGGTGGTGGAATAGACTCGGAGTTTGACCCGATTCACTCGGTTCAATTCACCCCTGACGAACTCCGGGCCGCAGTCGAAGCGGCTGAAGATTGGGACACCTATGTAGCGGTGCATATTTACAATTCCGAAGGAGCGATTCGGGCTCTAGAGGCCGGGGTGAAATGCCTAGATCATGGACACCTCCTTAACGAAGCCGCTATTAAACTGATCAAAGAAAAACAAGCCTGGCTAGTTCCCCAAGCCTATTGGATTGATGCCCCAGCCGATTTTTGGGCACCAGGACAAGACCGGATCCCCCCCGAAACATTGAAAAAAGTCAATATCGTGCTCGAAGGCACCCAAAAACAAATGGACCTGGCCAAAAAGTACAACCTTAAGTTGGGGTTTGGCTCTGATGCCTATGGCGGCCTGGGACTCGAATCCTTAGCCCTGACCGAATTTACCGCCCGACAAAAATGGTACACCCCCGTCGAAATACTTCGACAGGCTACCTCCGGCAACGCGGAGTTGTTTGCCCTATCGGGAAAAACCAATCCCTATCAACAAGGTACCTTAGGGGTGATACAAGCCGGAGCCTATGCCGATTTGTTACTCTTTGATGGCAATCCTTTGGAGAATCTTAGCGTCGTTACTGACCCCAAAAAATTCTTAAAGCTGATCATTAAAGACGGGAAAATTTACAAGGACGAACTTTAGAAGGGTAGATTGTCTAGGTCCACATTCCCTCCGGTAAGAATTAGGGCAATTTTTTGGTTTTTAAATAGTTGGGGGTACTTAAGTACTACGGCCAAGGGAAGGGAGCAAGAAGATTCACAAATGATCTTAAGGCGCTCCCAGATCAGGCGCATGGCCTCTATGATTTCTTCTTCCGAAACCGTAAAAATCGCATGGGCTCCATCGAGAATAATTTTAAAATTACGCTCGCCCAGGGAAGTTTTAAGCCCGTCAGCTACGGTGTTAGGCTGCACGACTTTTTGATGTTTTTTTTGGGTAAACGAACGGTAGGCATCATCGGCATTTTGGGGTTCACACAAGACCACTTTGGTAGTGGGTGAAAAAGCCTGGGTAGCCAAAATACTCCCAGACGCAAGTCCACCACCTCCCACGGGGCAGAGCAGATAGTCCAGGTCAGGATGGTGATCGTAGATTTCTTTGGCGCAGGTCGATTGGCCCAAAATCACGGCCGTATTATCATAGGGATGCACAAAGTTGGCTTGGGTTTGTGCAATAATTTTTTGGCAGGTTTCGATCCGTGCTTGTTCCGAATTATCACATAGGGTTACGATACCTCCATAGGCTTTAACAGCTTCAATCTTGATGGTAGGCGCTCCCTTGGGCATGACAATATAGGCTTTGACCCCAGCGAGTTGGGCAGCACGGGCCACCGCTTGTCCATGGTTACCCGATGAGTGGGTTACAAATCCGTTCGACCGTTCTTCCTCGGAAGTGGTCAACACCGCATGTAGGGCGCCCCGCATCTTAAAGGCTCCGATTTTCTGAAAGTTTTCGCACTTAAAAAACAATTGTGCACCGCTGAGGGTGTTGAGGTAGGTTGAGGTCAATATGGGCGTTTGGTGAATATGGTCTTGAATCAGCCGATGGGCTTCGACGAGTTGTGTGTGGAGATCACGGACATCCATACTTAAAATTTCAAATGTCGAATGGTGTCCCCTCGGTTGATAAGTTGCCGCAGCGAATCAATACCTGCCTGGAGGTGTTGATGGTCAAACCGCCGCGAATTTTGTTCGTCTTTGGATTGGGTTTTGACCCCTTCGGGCACCATGGGTTGATCGGTGACCAACAGCA
>Ga0181572_10001033_pt1 | contig 20287 bp, 19 predicted proteins | sample 101ome_26_FD_133004 | JGI IMG/M metagenome (GOLD analysis project Ga0181572, IMG submission 133004) | Coastal salt marsh microbial communities from the Groves Creek Marsh, Skidaway Island, Georgia - 101408AT metaG (megahit assembly) | ecosystem: Environmental > Aquatic > Marine > Intertidal... | reverse complement strand
GGTAAATAGCCCAACCAAAGATAATAATATACATCATTGTGTTGTATGCTGATTGAACAGCTGGACTTGCAGTATTACATGCAGATTTTCCTTCACCAGCCCATAGCTCATAAATCATGTAGAACCAAGCTAAGCACCCTATAATGAATGCAGGCCAAGCCGCCAAGATTCCTGCTTCACCCATGTAACCAAACACAAGCATTACAAGAGAACCAAATAATAGCTTTTTAAATAAAGAACCAGCAACGTTTGTAGCAGCTGCAAGTATTAAGTAAAATTCACATATTAATAATGGAACTGTTAATAACCAGTCAATATATCTAAATACTGTTGGTGACTCACCAGTTTCTACCCAGACACCTCTCATGTACATGTAATGCCAAAAAGCAATACCAGTTACAAGACCAGATACTGTTAACGATGTTTTCCATTTCGCAGCAACTCTATCTCTTTCAACAAAAAAGAATACAGTTGAAGCTAGAAGTGCAGCTGTAACCAACCAAAATGAAACGCCAGTATAGTCACTAGCATCAAGATCGCCACCGCCAGCAGCAAAAGATGGAAGCGCAATAACACTACCTAAGATTAATAAATATTTCATATTAAACTCCTATTTTATTTTTGAGTAAAAAAATATTACTCCCCCGTTAGTATGAGTCTATGATGATATATAAAAAATTCACTAGTATCAAATATGAAATATTTTATTTTTTATGTTTCTTGCAATTTTTCATATATTAGTGTCAATAATTGTGGTTGCTTAAAAGCTATTGTTTAGTATCATTTAAAAATGAGAGTTGCTATTTATCCTGGTTCATTTGATCCAATCACATATGGTCATATGGATATTATTGAAAGAGGTTGCGGCCTTTTTGATAAGGTTATTGTAGCTATTGCAAAAAGTGAAGCTAAAAATCCAATGTTCACTTTAGAAGATAGAATTAATTTAGCTAAATTAATCTATGAAGGTAACGATAAAGTTGAAGTTGTAGGTTTTCCAAGAAAACTAACAGTTGATTTAGCGAAGGATTATAATGCTTGTGCAATTATTAGAGGCTTAAGGGCAGTATCTGATTTTGAATATGAGTTTCAATTAGCAACCATGAATAGATCTCTAGCTCCTGACATAGAAAGTATTTTTTTAACTCCAAAGGAAACGTTAATATATGTTTCATCTAGTTTGATAAAAGAGATATCTGATCTTAAAGGTGATATTTCAAAGTTTGTTCACCCTGTTGTTGAAAAAGCTTTAAAAGCAAAATTACAAACTTAGCTTTGACATTGCGAACAATAAAAAGTGGCACGGTTATTCACTGTAACTTTTTTAATTTTTGAATTACATTTACTACAATCCAATCCTTCTCTTCCGTATACATTAAGTTTTATTTTAAAATATCCTGCATTTCCGTCAGCTGAATAAAAATCCTTGATTGTAGTTCCTCCGCACTTTATAGCAGAATTAAGAATTTTTTTTGATGAGGCTGTAACCCGCTTACACTCTTCAATAGTCAACTTATTTGATTGTTTAACTGGATTAATTTTTGACAAGAATAAAGCTTCTGAAGCATAAATATTTCCAATTCCAACAACATTCTTTTGATTCATCAAAAGTGTTTTTATATTTGTTTTTGAATTTGTACACAAATTAAATAGATACTTGTTATTAAAAGATTTAGATAATGGCTCAGGACCAAGAAAACGGATTAAATTATGGTTATTAATGTCGCTGGTAATATGTAAAGAACCAAATCTTCTCGGATCATTGTAAATGATTTTCTCATTCTCAAAGATGAACTCAATGTGATCGTGCTTTAAAAAATAATTTGCATCTCTTTCAGCAATTCTTAAACTTCCTGACATACCAAGATGCAACAATAAAGATAAGCTCTCTAATTCAAAAATAATATATTTAGCTCTTCTTTTGAGATTGAGTATTCTTTGATTTTTTGTATCAATTTCAATACTTTTATCTACTTTCCATCGAAGATTCCTATTATTTACCTTTATTTCAATTAACTGCTGCCCTTGAAATTTTTTAATAGCTCTTAAGGTTGTTTCAACCTCTGGAAGTTCAGGCATGAGCTATTCTAATAGGCTATTAATATTTACTAGATCACCTGGTGTAATAGTTCCAGCTGCAAGACTAAGTTTTAATTTAGCAATAATATAATCATACTTTGCATTAGCTAGATTTTTTTCAGCACTATAAAGATTTTTTTCAGCTTGAAGAAGGTCAACAATATTTCTTGTCCCAACCTTATACCCAACTTGAGTAGCCTCTAAAGCACTTGTAGCAGAGATAACTGCTTGTTTTTGAGCAGTCACATTTGCTACAAGAGTTACTACATTTGAATAACCAGACCTAACTTCTTGTATTATTTTTCTTTGTGCAAATAAGGTATTTTCATTTGTTTTTTCATATTGAGCATATGCTTGTTTTCTTTTAGAAGTGACGGCACCACTTTGAAAAATCGGCATGCTAAATTGAATAACATAATTTTTTCTACCGGTTATCTCAGGCACAGGTATACCTTGACCATTAACGTTGATACCCTCATAGTTGAATTGATTTGTTTCAGATTCAGATTGAGTTCCAACAATATCTATTTTTGGTAAATGATTAGATGCAGCACTTCGAGCACTATTTTTTGCTGCATTTTTTCTTAGAATGGCTGCCTTAAGTTGATAATTATTTTTAAGAGCTAAATCTACCCATTGCTCTTTAGATGATGGGTTAGGTTCTTCTATTAGTAGACTGTCTCCAAGTTCATTTAAACTAAATATTTCTCTACCAATTAAAGCATTTAAAGCTTCCCTAGCTGCAAAAAGACGACCCTCAGCATTTATCCTTGCGGCCTTACTTATATCAAATGACAGCTGAGCTTCTTGAACACCAGTAATTGCCGAGAGACCAACTTCATACCTTTGTTGTGCCTGATCTAGTTGTTTTTTTATTGCTTTTTCTTCTGATAAAGCTGCATTTAAGTTATCTATCTCTCTTAAAACACCAAAATAAAGCTCTGATGTTCTAACTATTAAGTTTTGCTGTTCATATGCAAAGTCAGCCTCAGCAGCACTTGATAATGATTTGGATTGTTTATATTGAAACCAGGAATCAAGCCTAAAGAGTGGCTGTGAAAATCTTGCTGAGCTAGAAAAAGAATTATATTCTTGTTGTAACTGTTTATCTTGATAGTATTCATTCCAATTAGTAGAACCACTTAGAGTCAAACTAGGTAGAAGAGCAGCTCTACCTTGAACAACTAATTCTTTATCAGAAAGATAGGAATATTCAGCTGCTTTGTATGTTGGATCATTTTTAAGCGCTTCGTTATAAATATCTAGTAAATTCTCAGCATTAAGATCAGCAACTATAAAAAATAATATTAATGATGATTTTAGTATTTTTTCCATAATGACATTCTAACCTAATATAAATGTTTACAGTGTAAACATTTATAATTTTTTTGGACTTTTATAATTTTTTTAATATTTCTTAGAGTAAAATATTTACCATTAGTTCAATTATCAGTAAGGCATCTTAAAATTGGCAAAAAATTCATATGATGCGGAAGCAATCGAGGTTCTATCAGGTTTAGACCCTGTTAAAAAACGACCTGGGATGTACACGGATACATCTAATCCAAATCATCTTATACAAGAAGTCCTTGATAATTCAGTTGATGAGGCTTTGTCTGGTCATTGTTCGAACATTAAAATCTCTTTATTAAAAGATGGCAGTATCAAGGTTTCTGATAATGGCAGAGGTATGCCTGTTGATATTCATCCTGAACATAAAGTGACTGGTGTTGAATTAATATTATGTAAACTTCATGCAGGGGCAAAATTTTCAGGAGATGACTACAATTTTTCTGGAGGTCTTCATGGTGTTGGCGTTTCTGTGGTAAATGCTCTTTCAGAGACCTTGGATGTAAGAGTAAAAAGAGAATCAAAAGAATATCAAATATCATTTAACAATGGAGAAAAAATTAGCGAACTTAAAGAAATTGGAGAGGTCGGCATTAGAAATACCGGTACATCAATAACCTTCCAGCCTAATTCAGAGTATTTTGAAGATTTAAATGTCCAAGTTAAGTCATTAAAACACTTATTAAAAGCAAAAGCAGTTTTATGTCCAGGGTTAACAATTGAATTTGTAAATGAAAAAAAATCAAATGATAAAGAAAAATGGTTTTTTGAAGATGGCCTTAAAAGTTATCTCATAGATTCTTCAGAAGGATCAGAACTTATTCTCGCTGATTCAATTTTGTGCTCAAAGGCAGAAAGTGCCCAAGGGCTTGAATTTGCTATTAATTGGTCACTTCGACCACCAAAAAACAAATTAGATGAAACCTATGTTAACTTAATTCCAACAGCACAAGGCGGCTCTCATCTTAACGGTTTTAAATCTGGATTACTCGATTCATTAAAAGAGTTTTGTGACTACAGAAATTTGTTACCTAAAGGTTTAAAAATTAATGCAGATGACATAATTAATAATGCTATTTTTATAGTTTCTTCAAAATTACAAAATCCTCAATTTGCTGGACAAACCAAAGAAAGATTAGATTCAAAAGATCATATGTCATTTGTTTCTAGTACAACCAAGGATGCCTTAAGTATATGGCTTAATACTCACACTGAAGAAGGTGAAAAAATTGCTGAACTTGCAATCATGTCTGCACAGGCTAGAGCAAAAGTATCAAAAATTGTTGAACGAAAGAAAACTTTTAAAGGTCCAGCTTTACCAGGTAAGTTGTCAGATTGTAATAGCCAAGACTTAAATGAAACCGAGTTATTTCTTGTTGAAGGAGATTCTGCTGGAGGTTCAGCTAAGCAGGCAAGAGAAAGATCATTTCAAGCAATAATGCCACTGAGAGGGAAAATATTAAATACATGGGATTTAGAGAGTACAGAAATTATAAAATCTCAAGAAATAAAAAATCTTTCTACTGCTATTGGCGTTCTTCCAGGTAACAATGACCTATCATCTCTGAGATATGGGAAGATTTGTATTCTGGCAGACGCCGATTCAGATGGATTACATATAGCAACGCTACTGTGTGCTTTATTTTTGAGACATTACAAGCCCTTGGTTCAGGAAGGCCGTATCTTCATATCAATGCCTCCTTTGTATAGAATCGATTGTGGTAAAGAGGTTTTATATGCGCTTGATGACTCCCAAAGAGAAGAGATAGTTAAAAATTTTAAGAGTAAAAAAGGTAAACCAAAAATAAATATTCAAAGATTTAAAGGCTTGGGAGAAATGAATCCATCTCAGCTAAGAGAAACAGTTATGGACCCTTCTACGAGACAGCTTGTAAAACTATCAATAAGCCCAAGCGATAATGCTAACTCAATGATGGATCTTCTTTTATCAAAGAAAAATGCAGCTGCTAGGAAAGAGTGGCTTGAGAAAAAAGGTTCATTAGCAAAAATATAATTATGAAAGAACAATCAAAAATAAACTCTATTAGCTTAAAGCAATATGCTGAAGATTCGTATTTAAATTATGCAATGTATGTGATTTTAGACAGAGCTCTGCCTAATATTGGCGATGGTTTAAAGCCAGTTCAAAGAAGAATCATATATGCTATGTCTGAATTAGGACTGGATGCAGGGTCTAAATATAAAAAGTCTGCAAGAACCGTTGGAGATGTTATTGGAAAATTTCATCCACATGGAGATAGTGCTGCATATGAAGCTATGGTTCTCATGGCTCAGAACTTTTCTTTTAAATATCCTCTTGTAGATGGGCAAGGTAATTGGGGTTCACAAGACGACCCCAAGTCATTTGCTGCGATGAGGTATACGGAATCAAAGTTAACTAAATTTGCAAATTTACTAATTTCTGAACTCAAATCAGGCACCGTTGATTGGCAGCCAAATTTTGATGGTTCTCTCTTAGAGCCAATTATTTTTCCTGCTAAATTACCTTCTATTTTATTGAATGGCACTTCTGGTATTGCTGTGGGCATGGCAACAGATATTCCGTCACATAATATTAATGAAGTAATAGACGCTACTATATATGTTTTAGAAAACCCAAAAGCCGAATTAAAAGAACTTCTAAAAATAATAAAAGGACCAGATTTTTCTAATAAAGCCCCAGTAATAATTAGTGATGATGAGCTTGAAGAAATTTATTCAACTGGTAAAGGTGGGTTTAAGGCTCAGGCTCATTGGGTTCAGAATAAAAACGAAATTATTATTGACGCTCTGCCATACCAGGCATCAGGTTCAAAAATTCTTGAGCAAATAGCAGATCAAATGTTAAAAAAGAAAATACCTATGGTTGTTGATCTAGCCGATGAAGGCGATCATGAAGAACCAGTTCGTTTGGTTATAACATTAAAATCAAATAGGGTTAATGCGGAAGATGTTATGAATCATTTATTTGCATCAACTGATCTTCAAAAAAATTATAGAGCTAATATGAATCTAATCTCTCTAAAAGGTGGACCAAAAGTCTTCTCATTAATTGAGCTATTAAAAGAATGGCTTGTTTTCAGAAAAAATACAGTCAAAAGAAAATTAGAGCACAGACTAGATCAATTGAATGATAGGCTTCATATTCTTGAAGGACTTTTAATTGTTTATTTAGACCTTGATAAGGCTATAAAAATTATAAGAGAATCAGATGAGCCTAAAAAAGAAATTATAAAAGCCTTTAAATTGTCAGATATTCAAGCTAATGCAATTCTTGAAATAAGATTGCGACAGCTAGCAAAACTTGAACAAATGAAACTTGAGCAAGAAAGAGACTCATTGGAAGAAGAACGAGGCGATATTGAAAAGATATTAAACTCTCAAACTAGACTTAAAACATTAATTAAGAAAGAATTGCTCGAAATAAAAGATGAATTTGGTGATGAAAGAAAATCTCCAATTAAAGCCTCATCTGAGGCAAAAGTTTTTTCTGAAGAAGAAACGCTTGTTACAGAGCCTATAACAGTTATTTTATCTGAAGCAGGGTGGATAAGGAGTGCTAAAGGCCACGAAATTGATCCTGGCTCGTTATCGTATCGAGGCGAAGATAAACTTCAAGATTTTTGTCATGGTAAAAGCAATCAGCTTGCAGTCTTTCTTGATTCAAATGGAAAAGCATACTCTCTTCCAAGTCATTCACTTCCATCAGCTAGAGGGATGGGTGATCCCATATCAGGCAGAGTTACAGCAGATTCAGGAGTTAAATTCATATCAACCTTAATCGGTGAAGATGATGATAAATATTTGATTATGAATACTGCTGGATATGGTTATATTTCAGAATTTAAAAATATGATTTCAAACAAAAAGTCTGGAAGAGCCTTTATGAAACTTCCAAATCAAGCTCAGTTATTGAAAGCGATAAGAGTAAGAGATGATCATGTTTATATTGCTGCTATCTCGAATATTGGTAGATTATTAATATTTAAAATAGATGAATTACCAACTCTACCAAAAGGTAAAGGCAATAAAATAATTAATATACCAACACCTAAATTTTTAGCCAAAGAAGAATTTATGGCACATGCGCAATTAATTTCATTGGCCAGCTCATTAAGAATAGATAGTGGTAAGAGATTTTTAACACTAAAGCTTAAAGATCTAGAAAATTACATATCATCAAGGGCAAAACGTGGAAACATGCTTCCTCAAGGCTATCGAAAAGTTGATAGAATTACTGAAGAGATTGAAAATGTTCCAACTAAAAATAATTAATTATTTCTTAATAAAGTTCTTTTTAAGTGATTTCTGTTCAAAAAGTTAACGTAGACTCATTTACGATAAATATAAAACCAAATAGTTCTTTAACTGGTTCTGCTAGGCCAATATTTATTTTAAGCATTGCATTAGTATGCTTAGGAATTGCAACAGTATTTTATTTTGTTGGCGCAACCCTGGTTTTACCTTTTGCTGGCTTAGAAATATCTATTTTGCTTCTTGCTTTTTATTTAAATTTTAGATGGAGTGGTAAAAGAGAAAAAATATTTTTATCAAAAGATAAAGTTCTTGTTGAAAAAGGCATTCACAAGGCTGAATATCGTTGGGAGGAATTTAGAACTTTTACATCATTTAATGTAACTAAAGACATTAACAAAGCTCTGAAGTTAAGCTTTCGCTCAAAAGGTATAGATGTAGAGATAGGATCTTTTCTTAATGAAAAAGATAAAAAAATTTTAAGAGAAGAAATTTCAAAGATTATTGATATGTTGAATGGCTTGAATTAAATCTCCCATTTAGATAATTTCTTCTTAACTTTTATAAGTTTAAAGTCTTTTAAATCTGGAATTCCATTCTTATATGGTGTTGCGGTTTCTCCTTGTATTAAAGGCCTAAGATAGTTTAATGCTTTATTAGTTACGTTCATTTTATTTGACGAGATAAAGTTAGTTGGTAATTTTTTTTCAAGGTTTGCTATCTTAGATAATGGTGCAGCCTCTATTTTCCAATTATATTTTTTTGATTTACTTCTAACAATTACTGGCATAACTCCATTCATTCCAGATAATGCAAATTTAATTGCATGTGAACCAACAGCTTCAGCATGATCAAGATCCACTTTTGATGCGATATGGCTTGCACTTCTTTGAAGATAGTCTGCAACAGCCCAATGATTTTTAATTTTAAGTTTTTTATTAACAAGATCAGCAATATATGGTGCTATTCCTCCAAGCTGGACGTGACCAAATGCGTCTTTGGTATTTGATTCTGATAAAAATTTTCTTTTGTTATTTTTAACACCTTCAGAGACAACAATTACACAAAAACCCTTCTTTTTAATAATGCTTTTAACTTCTAATAAAAATTTTTTTTCGTCAAAAATTATTTCGGGTAAGAGAATGATATGAGGTGCGTCGTCTTTTTTTGTTCTAGCAAGAGCCGAAGATGCTGCCATCCATCCAGCATGCCTACCCATAACCTCAAGAATAAAAACTTTTGTTGAGGTTTCTGACATTGATTGAACATCTAGTGATGCTTCAAGTATTGAGGTAGCAATATACTTTGCTGCTGAGCCAAAACCAGGGCAACAGTCTGTTAGGACTAGATCATTATCAACTGTTTTAGGTATAGCAATGCACTGAATTGGATAATTAAGTTTCTTACTTATCTGAGAAACTTTAAATGCGGTATCTGCAGAATCATTCCCACCATTATAAAAAAAATATCCAATGTTATGAGCTTTAAAAACTTCAATAAGTCTTTTATATTCTTTCTCGCTAGCATCAATATCCTTTAGTTTAAATCTGCAAGAACCAAAGACACCACCTGGCCTATATCTAAGTGATAAAAGAGAATTTTTTGATTCTTTTGATGTGTCAATAAGCTCTTCTCTAAGGGCTCCCAGGATACCATTTTTAGCAGCAAAAACTTTTCCAATTTTATTACTTTTTTTTGCTTCTAGGATTAATGCGCCTGCTGTAGCATTAATGACTGCAGTTACACCTCCTGATTGAGCATACAAAGCATTTTTTTTCATTATTTATGTTCCTAAATATGTTGTAATAAAACTTGTTCAAGTATTATAACTAATATGAAGATACATATCTTAGGCATCTGTGGAACCTTCATGGGAGGTCTAGCAAAATTGCTCATCGAGTCTGGACATGAAGTTTCAGGTTCGGATATTCAGTTCTATCCACCAATGTCAGATCATCTTAATGATTTAAAAATTAATTTAATAGAAGGATATTCATCAGATCAACTTCCAAAGGCAGATTTATATGTCATAGGAAATGCATTATCAAGAGGCAATCAATCAGTTGAACATATTTTAAACAACCGCCTTCCATTTAAGTCAGGGCCTGAAATGTTAGGAGAAGTCCTTAGAAATAGGAAAGTATTTGCTGTGTCAGGAACACATGGCAAAACAACAACCTCATATATGCTTGCTCATATTTTTTTATCTGTAGGCAAAGAAGTTGGATATTTAGTTGGTGGAGTATCAAATGATATTAAAGGCTCAGCTTCGTTAGGAAAAGATGAGATATTTGTTATTGAAGCTGATGAATATGACTCAGCTTTTTTTGATAAAAGATCAAAATTTATTCATTATTCACCAGATACGTTAGTTATTAATAATATTGAGTTTGATCACGCTGATATTTTTAATAATCTAGATGACATAAAAAAACAATTTCATCATCTTTTAAAAATTATTCCTTCTTCTGGAAACATCGTGTGTTTCTATGACGATAAAAATATTATTGATGTTCTTGATCAAGGATGCTGGTCGAACCTTGTAAAAATTAATGATAAAAATATAGAAACTAATTTTAATACCAAAGAAATTAATATAGATAATGCTAAATTTTCATTAGAATCCTTACCTTTGATTGGAGAACATAATTTTAAAAATTATGTTTCTGCAATAATGGCAGCAAAAACATCTGGTGTATCAATAAATGATTCTATTGAAGCCTTAAAAAGTTTTAATGGAGTCCGAAGAAGATTGGAGTATAAAGGAGAGCATTCGGGTGTAAAAATCTATGACGATTTTGCACATCATCCAACGGCAATCAAACATACAGCAGAAGCTATAAGAAATGAGTTTAAAGAAAAAAAAATACTTGGAATCATAGAACTCGGATCAAACACTATGTCTTCTGGCTTTCATGGAAATGCCATTTTTAATTCAGTAAAAGCTTTCGATAAAGTTATTTGGCTTGATCACAATAAAATTATTAAAAATGAAAATTCTATCGACAACCATGATAAGTGTATTGATAAAATAAAATCAATAATTAAGGATTATGATGCAGTTCTTTTAATGACTAACAAAGACAGCAGCAAACTTTACGAACCAATTATTGATTTCTTGTCATGAAAAATAATCTACCTGTATTTCCTCTTGGATTAGTTGCCTTGCCTGGCAGTATTCAATCGTTACAAATTTTTGAACCAAGATATTTAAAAATGATAAAAAAATGTATGTCAGATAATCATGGGTTTGTAATTGTTTTAAAAATAAGTGATACCTCTGAATTTGGCATTTCAAAAAAAGGTACTTATGTTGAGATAATTGACTTTAATAATCTGCCAAATGGTCTTTTAGGCATTACAGTGAAGTCAGAAACTAAAGTTTCAATTAATAATATATGTCAGCTGGAAGATGGATTGCATATTGCAGATATCAAACCTGAGATTGATCCAGAGGTTGACAATCAAGCTTTGCTAGCAGAGTATCCAGAAATAATCAGCATTTTATCTCAGATTATTAAGCACCCTAAAGTTAATGAGTTGCCTATTGAAGTAGATTTTAACTCTGCAGATTCTGTAGCCTATCATCTTGCGGGATTAATACCACTAACCTCAACTCAAAAACAAAATTTACTCGAGGCTTTTGATGCCTCCCAAAGGCTTTTAATCTTGTCAAAATATATTGAAAAAATTTCAACACTCTAGATTATTTTTAAGGGTGATTTATTCGATTTTTTTCTAAGCCAGTTAATAGATTTTAAAATTGTAGGGATGGCAATAAATTTTTTCTCTAAAGAATACTTGCCTGGATAATTACTGAGCATTAATCCAATAATAATTGTAAATAGACCTTGGCCAGGAAGTACGAGCATCATAATGCCACCTAAAATTAGAGAGTAACCAACTAAATTTCTTAAGATTAAGATAAAATACCATGCAATTAGATTATTAGTTTTTATTTTTGAATCTTTTTTATTTATAAAATAATCTTCAGGAATTAATGCGACAAGCCACTTAATACTTATCAGGCTAAATATAAAGACAAATAAAGAAATAGATCCAAACCAAAAAATTAAATTTTTATAAACATTAAATATTTCTATCAATGAATTAATTGATATTAATTCCAAAATTTGTCACCTTTTTTATAAATAATGTTTTAGTATAACTCTGAATGCTAATTAATTTTTAGTTATTGGTAACTACAAAAATATAAATAATCTTGCCTGAGAAAAATCTACAAAATATTTGCAAAAAAAGTTTAGAAGACAATAAAGCTGAAAATATATTAGCACTTGATATTGAAGGCATTTCTTCTTTTGCAGACGTAATCATGATAGCAACCGCTAACTCAAATAGGCACGCAAAATCTCTTGCAGATAAATTAGTTGAATCCATTAAAGCCTGCAATAAAAACATTTTAAGTGTTGAAGGCGGAGTAGAGTCTGGTTGGATCTTGGTTGATTGTGGAGGAGTGGTTGTCAACATTATGAAAGAAGATACAAGAGAGTTTTATGATCTTGAAGGTCTATGGGGAGAAAATACTCTCTTAAATTCTATAAATAAATGAATCTAACTATAATTTCGGTTGGCAATAAACCGAATAAATGGGAGTTAGAGGGGATTAATCATTACCTTAAACAATTAAAAAATAATATTCGGATTGATTTTATTAATATTAAAGGTCAACAGAATCCAAAAAGATCTACAGCAGAAGTACTAAAATTAGAAGCAGATTTAATTTCGCAAAAAATTCCAAGTGATAGCTATCTTATTTTATGTGACATGGCTGGCGAGAGATTAAGCAGCAGTGCTCTGAGTAAGTTATTTGAAAACATAATGCATAGAAATTTAAACTTATGCTTTGTTATTGGAGGTTCATTTGGATTATCCAAAAGCCTTAAAACAATATCTAATAAAGTACTCTCAGCTTCAAATTTTACATTTCCTCATAGGCTTTTTAGAATAATTTTAGTTGAACAAATTTATCGAGCAATATCAATATTAAATAATGCTCCATATCATAAATGATTAATTTAGACGAAAGGTACTCAGAAAAGAAAAGTTTTTTTAATAGGTTAATAATAGTTTATGTCTTTTTTGGTTTTGCGTTTTCATTTTTTTTATATCGCACATACTCACTTCAGGTATCTGAATATAGTGAATACGAAACGGCAGCAATAGACAATAAAACTAAGGAGGTTTTGGTTCAACCAATAAGGGGAATAATTTATGACAGAGCTGGAAAAATTATAGTTAATAATGTACCAACTTATGATCTTATAATTAAACCATCACAAATAGAAAGCATAGACAGTCTTTTATCTGATTTGTCATTAATTATTAATTTAAATTCTAACGAAATTGACTCTGTCAAAGAAAATTTTGACCTTAAGGCGAGCTATAACAGAGAGCTTGTTGTAAAAAAAAATTTATCTGAAATAGAAATTGCTAGATTTGAAGTAAGAAGCTATAAATTTCCTAATGCCTTTATTGATGTTAGGTATAGTAGACATAACAATTATCCGAAATTATTTTCACATGCTATAGGATACGTTGGGGGTGTAAGCAATAATGAGTTAACGGATATACTACGTAGCCAAAAGTTACAACAAATCGAAACTATTTTTAAATACTCAAATGGATATCAAATAGGTAAAACAGGTCTTGAAAGTACCTATGATAATTTGCTGAGAGGTAAGTTTGGTAAAAAAATCTATAACGTTAATGCAAGGGGCAGACTTTTAGATGAAAGGCAGTTCATTAAACCAATTAATGGCAAAAATATTTTTACAACCTTAGATATTGATGCGCAGAAAGTTGCCTTTGATCAAATGGATAATAGACGCGGTGCCGTTGTTGCAATCGAAATAGATACAGGGTCAATCGTTACCTACTTAAGTACGCCAAGTTTTTCAACAAATGCTATTTCAAATGGAATTTCATCAAGTGCATTCAATGCTTTAATTCAGGATAATGATAAACCTTTTTTTGATAGAGCTTCTCAAGGGAGATATTCACCTGCTTCAACAATTAAGCCTGCGATTGGTTTATTTGGACTAGAAAATAAAATTATTGATTGGGATTTTTCTATAAATGACCCAGGATATTTTATCTTGCCTGAGGATCAAAGAGTATACAGAGGATGGAGAAAAGGAGGTCATGGAAAAGTTAATTTAAATAAGGCAATGATTGTAAGTTCAAATACTTTTTTCTTCTCATTGGCATACCAATCCGACATTTATAAATTAATTGACTATTTATCAAACTTTGGCTTTGGAGCTAACGTATGTAGAGATTGTTTCAACCCTGATAAAGCTTTATTGCCTACACCAGAATGGAAGATGAATAACCTTAATTTTGGATGGTTTAAAGGAGACACCGTAAATCTTGGTGTAGGCCAAGGCTATCTTAGCGCTACACCATTACAATTAGCTTATTACGCAACAGTATTGGCTAATAAGGGTAAATCTAAAGATTTATCATTTACAAATAATGGAAACGAAAAAAAGAATCAATATATTATTTCAGACAATATTAATGATCTTGATTGGAAAAAATTACATCAAAGTATGATAGGAGTAATAGAGAGCCCAATTGGAACAGCAAAAAGACTTCAAGAATTGAAAACATTTACAGTTGCAGCCAAGTCTGGAACTGTAGAGTTGGTGAGTACAGATACAAAGGAAGATTATAAAGTTATTAGAGAGAATGAAGGCAATAGAGATCATGCAATAATAATTGCTTTTGGCCCAATGCCTAATCCAAAATATGCTGTTAGTGTTGTTATAGAAAATGGAGAGAGTGGTGGTTCTGTTGCTGGTCCAGTTGCCATTGCAGTATTAAATAGCTTAATTAAATAAATGAAAAAAAAACTAGAGTTTAAAAACTTTTCAATATATTTTGATCAATACTTATTTATATCAATTACCTTACTTTCTGTAATGGGTCTATTTTTTTTATATAGCGCATCTCAAGGCGATCTTAATACAGTTATCAAGCAATCAATATTTGTTTGCTTTGGATTGATATTAATGTTGATTTTAAGTCAACCAGACCCTGATTTTTATAAAATTTTTTCAAACCTATTTTTATTAATAGCTATAAGCCTAATGTTTGCAACAATGATTTTTGGCAAAGAAATTAATGGGGCAAAAAGGTGGCTAAATCTTGGTTTTTTTACACTACAAACTTCAGAGCTAATAAAAATAGCTCTTCCAATATTTTTAGCTTCATATTTATACAATAAACCTTTACCAATAAGTTTAAGACATTCACTTCAAACATTTTTATTAATTTGTTTTATATTTTATCTTGTATATTCTCAACCTGATCTTGGAACTGGCTTAGTTGTATTTATGGCTGGAATCTATATATTATTTTTAGCAGGACTGAGTTGGAAATTTATACTTACATCATTTGGTTTAATAATTCTTTCATTGCCATTTCTATGGAATAATTTTCTAGAACCCTTTCAAAGACAAAGAATTTTAACCTTCATAAATCCATCTAATGATCCATATGGCAGCAGTTGGAATATCACTCAATCAAAAATTGCTATAGGTTCCGGCGGGATGAGCGGTAAAGGCTATCAAGAAGGATCGCAAGCTAGTTTAAATTTTCTACCAGAAGCTGAAACAGATTTTATATTTGCTGTTATTGCTGAAGAATTTGGATTTCTTGGTATTTGTATATTGTTATTTTTTTTCTTTTTTATTTTATTAAGGTGTATATATCTTGCATTTAATGCCAGGGATAGATTTTGTAGATTATCGATTGGAGGACTTAGTCTCATTTTTGCGTCGACGTTATTTATTAACTTAGGTATGGTTGTTGGGATAATACCTGTTGTTGGGATGCCTATGCCCTTTATCAGCAAAGGAGGCTCATCTTTGTTATCATTCTACATAGCTTTTGGAATTATTATATCTATGGCCACACATAAAAAATTAATGCAAAAATGAAAAAATTTCTATTAATCAGTACTTTTTTAATACCTTCTTTGCAAGGAAGTTTTTTAGAGCACCCAAAATCAAAATCATTAATTGATGAGCTTGTTTTAGAGCATGGATTTGAAAAATCTTTTGTAGAAGATGTTTTGTCTAATGCTGAAAGACAGCAAAAAATAATTGACTCAATTTCAAAACCTGCTGAATTTACTTGGACTTGGGATAGGTATAAAAACTTATTTATAGAAGAAAAAAGAATTGTTAATGGAAAATTGTTTATTAAAAATAATCTTAACACTCTTGAGAGAGCAGAAAGAGAGTTTGGAGTCCCAAAAGAAGTTATCACATCAATTCTTGGAGTTGAAACAAGATATGGAAAAATTCAAGGTAGTTATAGAGTAATTGATAGTTTGTTAACACTTGGTTTTGATTATCCAAGAAGAGCTAAATTTTTTAGAAAAGAGCTTGTTGATTTCTTTTTGTTAACACGAGAAAACGAGTTGAATATTAATCAGATAAAGGGTTCATATGCAGGAGCAATGGGGTATGGACAATTTATTTCTTCTAGTTATAGAGCATATGCAATTGACTTCGATGGAGACGGATATATAGATTTGTTTAATTCAGTTGATGATGCCATTGGAAGTGTGGCTAATTATCTATATATTCATGGGTGGAAAAAGGAGGGTAAAATTATTTATGATGTTTATCCTAATAATGTAAGAAAAGTTTTTAAACCTAATAAAAAACTTTCTAAGTTTATACCTTTAAGTTTTATTGAGGATGGAAAAGAAATATATTTCATTGGAGATGACAACTTTGTAGCAATAACCAAATATAATATAAGTCACTTTTACGCTATGGCAATTTATTATTTATCAGAAGAGTTAAGAAAATGAAAAAAATATTTATCATACCTTTATTGACATCACTGTTCGCTTTTGGACAAAGTTTTGTACCTGATGCTCCTGAACTTAACTTAAAAAGTTATATATTAATAGAGCCAAATACAAATACTGTAATAGCAGAATTTAATTCAACTTCAGAAATAGAGCCTGCAAGCATGACCAAAATAATGACAGCATATGTTACCGCTGATCAAATAGATAATGAATTAATTTCTATAGATGATGAGGTGCTAATTAGCGAAAAAGCATGGCGCATGGAAGGCTCAAGAATGTTCATTGAAGCTGGCAAAAAAGTTAGTGTATCCGATTTGCTTAAAGGAATAATAATTCAATCAGGTAATGATGCTTCAGTTGCAATTGCTGAATATGTGGGAGGAACAGAGAGAGGGTTTGTTGATCTTATGAATGCCTATGCAGGCTCATTAAATATGAATAACACCATTTTTCAAAACTCTACTGGACTGCCTGCTGAAAATCATTTTTCATCAGCAAAAGATCTTGCAATATTAACCTCTCATTTAATAACAAAGTTTCCAGAGATTTATTCTTATTATAAAGAGAAGCAATTTACTTTTAATGAAATCAAGCAGTTAAATAGAAATAAACTTTTATGGAGAGATGATTCATCAGATGGAGTCAAAACAGGTCACACCAAAGCTGCAGGTTATTGTTTGGTTGGTTCTGCTAAAAGAGGAGATATGCGATTAATTACTGTTGTTGCTGGAAGTGACTCTGATAATAATAGATTTATGGCAAGCCAAAGATTATTAGAATATGGTTTTAGGTTTTTCGCAACACAAAAAATTCTTAATGCAAATCAAGAATACAAACAAATAAATATATGGGGTGGTGTTGAAAAAAATCTTAGTCTTGGTGTTTTAGAAGATATATCTATAACGCTTCCAAGGACAAGTTTTAAAGACCTAGTTGTTAATTATAATTACAGCAATAATATTCAAGCCCCTATTGAAATTGGTCAAAAAATAGGAACCCTTGAAATTGTCAATAATGATGAAATATTACTTTCTACAGATCTAGTAGCTTTACAGAACATAAAAGCTAAAGGGTTTTTTGGCAGACTGTGGTCTAAATTTGTTTTGTGGATTTTAAGCTTATTTGGCATGACTGATAATGGATCAGATTAAAGCTGTATTTAATGGTAATTTTGATTGCATAGAAAATATAAAAGTTTCTCCCTTCTCAAGGGCATACACATTTTCAGATAGTGTTTACGAAGTTATACCTTTTTATAATAAGAAACTTAATTCATTTGAAAGCCATATTGGAAGGTTGCAAAAAAGTGTAGATGCTCTTTCCATAAAGGTAGATTTAAAGAAAGTTACAGATGAGATAAATCAGCTTTTATCTTCATCTGCTTTTGATAATGGCTATATTTATTATCAAGTTACTAGAGGGCAGGATATAGTCAGATCGCACATGTACTCTGATAAAATTAATACAGAGACTTTTGGCTATATTACTCCTTGCTCATTTGAAACTAAAAAATTAAATGTAATGATTTGTGATGATATAAGATGGGGAAGATGCGATATAAAATCTACTTCGTTATTAGCCAATGTTTTGAATATGAATAATGCCAAGTTAAATGATTGTGATGAAATTATTATGCATAAAGATGGAATCTTGACTGAGGCTGGTGCTTCTAATTTATTTTTTATTAAGAATGAAACTGTTTGCACACCATCTTTGTCTAACAATATCTTACCAGGTATAACGAGATCTATTTTAATTAATTCCTTATCAAATAAAGGTATTAAGGTTTTTGAAGGAGATTTTAATTATTTAGAATTGAAAACAGCGACATCTGCCTGGCTTACAAGCTCCACTAAAGGAATAGCTCCAATAGAAAATATAGTTAATTTTGAACACTCTTTAAGTATTGATGACCCTTTTTATATTTCTTGTAAGGAAATTTTTGACTCTAAATTCTTTGGTTAATATTTTAATTAGTAGTCAGATTTACAATCATTCTATCTACATCATCCCAGAAATTTTTTTGAGATAAGCCTTTGCTAGTAAGGTCAAGTTCATAAACAATTTTTTGCATTGATATGAGTTTTTGTAAAGAATGAAATTTAATAAAATTCATATAATTTGAAATTTTGCTGCTCCAGATACCCGATTTTTCTAAACTCAATCTAGGATTTGTGTTTTGTTTTGCAATAGCTGAACTGGTAACAATTTTACCAATTATCCATACTAACAAAGGAGCATAATGTGCTTCAGAATCTTTAATTGAATTAGTAATCCTTAAAGCATGTTTTACATTCAAATTTACAAGAGCATCTTCAAGTTCGAATGGAGCAAATTCAGCTGAATCTGTGTAAAAAAGATTAGGAATATCCATATCGTTTTCATAAATTAATTTAAGAATATTTATTTCATTTTGTTGAGCAACCAAGTTTCCAGAATTTAATTCGTTCATGTTCTTTATTAAATTTTTTCTGTCTTTTTCAGGAATAAATTCTAATTGAGCCTTTAGCCATATTTTTTCTTCAAAAGATTTCAATTTTCTACATTCAACAATAAGTGCATTTTTTTCCATAGCTTTATAAAGCTTTGTTTTAGTATTTAATTTCTCATTATGAGAGTTAATAATGATCGCAATATTTTCATTATTGAAAATGTTCTCTATTTGAAATATTTTTTCTAATTTATCTGGCAATCGTCCTTGATCATGACTTATATCAACAATTAATTTAGATCCAAAGAGAGATCCACCGGAACTCTCAATAATAATTTGCTCTATTTGATCAAAATTTTCTTTTGTGATCAGTCTTCTTTCATTGAATCCTTTTTGAGATAAATATTCTTTTATTAAATCTTTTGAATTATTTCTTAAGACAACTTCAGAGCCATATATAAAAAAAATATTTTTTGATTTTTCTAGATATTTCCCTAGAGAAAGTGATTCACATTTCAAAGAAATTGACCTCTAGCAGTATTTGGTTAAATATTTCATTATCAATAATTTCTTTGAGACTTCTGATTGCTTCTTGTTCAGCAAAAGGATTTAGCTCGCTCGAACTATATCTTTTCGTTACTTTAATATTCTTATTATTTGTTTTTGAATTACTAATAATTTCAAGTTTAATGCTTGCAGTCACTTCACCTTCTAGAGACCTGAGTGCAGATCCAGCATATATATTGTAGTTAGTCGAATTAAAGTCTCTTATATAAACACGAGTTTTATTTTCACCTTTAGCAGAAGAACTATTCAAAGATACATCTATTATTTCTTTAAGAGATTCAGGAATAGAATCATCATAGTAGACTATATAGTTTTCACCATTATCCGGACCTAATGCCATCTGACTAAAACTACAACTCGAAACAAGAAATATAGAAATGAATAATATTAAAGAATAAAAATGCTTCATAAAATTTATCTTAACTAGCAAATAAAAAATATTAAAGTATTAAGAAAGATTAATTAGCTAGATAACAAAATTAATAATTTTTCCTTTGATATAAATTACTTTTTTAATATTTTTTCCCTCAAGATTAATGGCAACATTCTCAATTTTTTTTGCAATTTCTTCTATTTTATTTTGGCTATCATCAATTTTAGCAGTTGTTTTACCTCTTACTTTCCCATTAATCTGTATTACTAATTCAAATTCAGATATTTCTAATAAGCTGTCCTCAACTTTTGGCCATGAAGATTCTATTTCTTCTGGAGCATTAGATTTATAAAAATGATTCCATAAGTGCTCTGAAACATGT
>Ga0181572_10001031_pt1 | contig 20299 bp, 20 predicted proteins | sample 101ome_26_FD_133004 | JGI IMG/M metagenome (GOLD analysis project Ga0181572, IMG submission 133004) | Coastal salt marsh microbial communities from the Groves Creek Marsh, Skidaway Island, Georgia - 101408AT metaG (megahit assembly) | ecosystem: Environmental > Aquatic > Marine > Intertidal... | reverse complement strand
GAGGAACGCCATGGAGACCGGCGATCGACTGATCACCGGTCAAGCCATCGACAATGTCGCGCCGGTAGCGCGCTGTATCACCGAGACCATGGCGCTTCCCATGCCCGAGGAGGACTGTCACGGGCACGTGTTGTCGGCGCCCGGAGGAGCGGGACTGACAAGCGATGACGGTGTGGTGCGCGGGGTTGGCATGGCGGTGTCGATCAAGAACCTGATGTACTCCGAGGGCTTCGACGACTTCGCCACCGCGCGGTGCGTCATCCGGGACGGTCGGGCGAGTCTGAAATTCGCGACCGCCGAGGTCGGTCAGGGCTTCATCACCATCGCGCTCCAGATCGCTCGGACCGAGCTCGGGCTAGCCGACGTGGCGTTCGAGTCCATCGACACCGCCGTCGGGTCCGCCGGTTCGACCTCGGCCTCGCGTCAGACCTGGATGTCGGGAGGAGCGGTCGTCGAGGCTTGCCGTGGCGTCGCCGCGCAGATCCTCGACGCGGCGGCCTCTGAGCACGATGTGGACCGGGCACTCCTCGCCATCGAGGGGGAGTGGATCATGGCCGACGGGACTCCGCTCGTCACCGTTGCCGGCGCTCTCGAGGGCCGTGAGTACGAGCACACCGCGGAGTTCCATCACGCGCCGACCGCCGAGCTCGACGAGGACGGCCAGGGGGACTGCCACGCGGCCTTCGCGTTCACGGCGCACCGGGCGGTGGTCGATGTCGACCCGGAGCTCGGGCTCCTCCGAGTGGTGCAGATCGCCACCGCCCAAGATGTCGGGGTCGCCCTGAACCCACTGTCGGTCATCGGTCAGATCGAGGGCGGGGTCGCCCAGGGCCTGGGTCTCGCGGTCATGGAGGAGATCATCCAGACCGATGGCGTCATCAGGAATGCCTCGTTCACCGACTACCTGATTCCGACCATCGCCGACATGCCACCGGTGTTGATCTCTCTCATCGAGGAGCGCGATCCGATCGCGCCGCTCGGGGCCAAGGGCGTCGGTGAGCCGCCGTGTATCTCGGTGACACCGGCGATCGTCTCCGCGATCGACGATGCCCTTCGGCGGGCGGGCGTGCGTCGGAGCGCGCTGACGCGGGTTCCCGTGCGGCCACAGGACATCGCATTGGCCGACGCGACACCCTGACCGACTACTGTCGACGCCATGTCGTCTGAGCGCGAGATCCTCACCTGGGAACTGTTCGGTACCGCCTCCCGGGAGCTCGCGCAGATGGTCGCCGATGACGGCTACGAGCCGGACATGGTCCTGTCGATCGCCCGTGGCGGACTCCTGATCGGAGGGGCCATGGGGTACGCGCTCTCGGTGAAGAACACCTACACGATGAACGTCGAGTTCTACACCGGGGTCGATGAGCGCCTCGAGGTGCCTCGCATCCTTCCGCCCGCACCCGACTTCGTCGACCTCGGAGAGGCCAAGATCCTGATCGTCGATGACGTGGCCGACACCGGCCACACCTTGAAGAGTGTCCAGGACTTCTGCACCGGCAAGGTCGGTGAGGTCCGGACCGCGGTGATCTACGAGAAGTCCCACTCGGTGGTCCAGTGCGACTACGTCTGGCGCCGGACGGACCTGTGGATCAACTTCCCGTGGAGTGACAAGCCACCCGTTGCCTCGCGCGAGTGGTCGGTGGCCGACGCCTGAGCGGGCCGAACATGGCACTGAGCGCCGGTCGGGTTGTCGTCGTCGGAGGTGGCCACAACGGCGCCATCTGCGCCGCGACCCTCGCCCGAGCCGGCCGTGATGTGACCCTCATCGAGGCTCGGTCAACCCTCGGCGGCTGCGCCAGCACGGAGGAGGACCTCGGCGCTCGGTTCAACATCTGCAACTGCGATCACACGATGGTCCGCGCGCTTCCGCTGATGAACGAACTCGGGCTCCACGAGCACGGTCTCGAGTACGTGGAGCCGGAGTACTCGATGATCTGCGCCTTCCACGACGGGAGTCGACCGTGGCTGTTCCACCATGACGTCGAACGTCACCTCGAGACCCTCTCCGTTACCCATCCGCACTGGGTGGAGCCGTATCGCCGGTATCTCGACGATGCCCTGCCGGTCGCCAAGCTGCTGGTGGAGATCATCCAGGAACAACCGTCCCTCGGTCTCTTGGGCACAGTGGCGCGGATGCGGGGGCGCGGTGCCCGTCGGCTGCTCGCCTGGAGTCGGGCGAGCGCCCGAGGCGTGCTCGAGTCGTATTTCGATGACTGGCACCTGTGGATGCCGGCGGTCGCCACCGGCCCGACCGTGTGGGGGACCCCGCCCGAAACTCCCGGGACCGGTCTCGCGGCCGCCGGGTACGCGACCCGTCACACCGTTCGCATGGGCCGTCCGATCGGCGGCAGCGGGCGACTGGTCGACGCTGTGGAGGCGAGTTTTCGGTCGGCAGGAGGAGAGGTGGTGCTCGGGCGTCGGGTGATCTCCCTGCAGATGGACGGCGCACGGGTCACGGGCGTCGTCCTCGATGACGGCCGGATCGTGGAGGCGGAGACCGTGGTCGCGGCCTGCGACCCCCAGCGCGTCTTCTCGGACTGGGTCAACGAGGTACCCGCCGGCGCTGCCGAGCAGGTCGCACAGTGGAGGAGCCGGCCCGAGGTCGACGGGTATGAGTCGAAGCTCGACATGGTCGTCAGGGAACTCCCGGTCATGCGCCACGCGAGAGAACTGCACGATCTCATCGGTGAGGTTGATCTGCTCGGCCCGACGACGGTTGTCTCACCTTCGCCAGACGAGCTTGCCGAAGCCCACCGGCTGCGGGAGCGGGGAGAGGTGGTCGAGCGACCGACGCTGCTGTTCAACTGCCCGACGGCCGTCGACCCGGAGATGCAGGTGCGCGCCGATGAGCACGTGCTCAGCCTCGAGGTGCTGTTCACGCCGTACAACCATGAGTGGTCCACCAGCGCCGAACCTGAGCGTTGGCTGACGGTTCTCGAGTCCCTGTGCGAGCCGGGCACACTCCGGATCGACCGTTGGCGGGCGATGACCCCGGACGTCTACGAGCGCGAGTTCCTGATGCATCGGGGTCACACCCCGGCCTTCGCCGGCGCGCCACTGCACACCCTCGTCGGACGACCTCCCGAGCTGACCCGGTATCGGACCGCGATCGACGGCCTCTACCTCTCCGGGGCCGCCGCCTTCCCCGGTGCTGGGGTGTTCGGTGGTGCCGGTCGAAATGCGGCGCGCGCCGTGCTCTCCACGTAATCCGTCGAGCCCGGGGGCACCTCGCCGACATACGGGCGCGAAAACGACGAGGGCCGGCGCCCGAAGGCGCCGGCCCGTCTCGTCGAGTGACGTGTCGACTCAGAAGCCGATGGACTCGTCGATGTACTCGTTGGTGAAGAGGTCGTCGGCGCTCAGGCCGCTCGGAACCGCCATGCCGGCTTGACTCATTCCGTCGATCACACCTTGGATCCGATCGCCGACCATGTTGCCGACCGTGTCATCGGGGCCATTTCCAACCAGGCCAAGGTCCTTTTGCTGATCGACCGACCAAGCCGTGATTTCCATGCTCTGGGTCCACGAGTCGGCGAACTGCTCAACCGCGTCAACGATGATGGCGTTCGTCCGCTCCGGCGAGTTGATGTAGGAGACCACTGACTGCTGGAAGACCGGGACGATCTCCTTCAGGCAATCGTCGAGCTCGGCCTTCTGGTCGGGGCGGATGCCGAGCGTCGCGGCGTAGACCTCGAATCCCGCGTCGTGCAGGGTCTGGAAGGCGACCGGCTTACCCCAGTCAGTGAACGTGTTCTCGTAGTCATACGGCTCAGCCGAGGCGAATCCCTGCTGAGCGATCGCACCGCCCTCAGCGATGAAGCGGGCCGGTGAACCGTCGTAGGACGGGTCGATCTGATCGGCTGACCAGATGCCCTGGGCAACAAAGACCTCGGAGAACACGCCGCCACCGAAGACGTTGATCGGCACCCCTGCCTCACCGAGGTCGGCGAGCGTCTCCACGTTTGGGTAGGTGTCGGGGTCCCACATGATCATCTGCGGGTTAATCTCGAGCGGCGCCACGACGGAGAGCAGCGGGGTGTCCTCGTAGGACAGCACCTGAGCCTCGGTGTTGGCGTAGCCGAAGGTGATCGAGTCGTCGGTGTAGACGTACGAGGTCACCGGGGCGAATCCGATCGCAGGTCCACCGGTGCGCACCTCGAAGGTGACGCCGAGGTCTTGGCCGTCAAGCACCATTGGGCCGCTCACGATCTTGTTCGCCGTATCGACGGTGTAGCCCTCACCGATGAGGTTGTAGAGAGCGCCGTGCTCGGCCTCTGGGAACCAGTCGGTCTGGACGACGATGGTGGCCGGGCAGACATCGGAGAGGACTCCGTCGCCGCCGCCGGCCGCCGAATCGTCGTCGCCACCGCAGGCAGCGGCGACAAGCGCGAGTGCGAGGAGGCCGGAGGTGATTCCAGCCGTTCTTGTTCGGGTCATTGGTCTCCCCCTGGAGATGGGTGTTGATGGGTGTGCTGTCCTGGTGATGGGGTCACGCCCCACCTCCCGAGGTCTCGTGCCACTTTCCGATGGCGATGTTCTGGAGCCAGCCGAAGGTCATGAACACGGTCACCCCGAGCGCGCTCGAGAGGATGACCGCAGCGAGGAGTTCCTCGCCCATGAGTTGGTTGGCGTATCTGCGAAGGAGTTGGCCAATGCCGATATCTCCGCGTCCGAAGAAGAAATCTCCGACGATCGCGCCGATCACCGAGAGCCCAGCCGAGATACGAAGCCCGGCGAAAATTGCCGGTAGCGCCGCGGGAAACATGAGCTTCTTGAGGCGGGTGAGGCGGTCGGCGTGATGGAGGGTGAACAGGTCGTGCATGCCGCGCTCTGCCGATTGCAAGCCGAAGAGCGTGTTCACGATGATCGGGAAGAGGGAGATGATGACGCAGACGATGATCCGCGACCGCTGTCCGGTGCCCCACCAGAACGAGATCAGCGGAACGATCGCGAGGATCGGGATCGCCTGAAGGGTCACCATGAACGGGAACACCGCTCGTTCGATGGTCTTCGCTTGACTCATGATCGTCGCGAAGAGGAATCCGATCGCAATCGAGATGGACAGTCCCATCATGGCGACCTGCGTGCTCGACCACAGCCCGGAGAGCATTTCGGAGAAGGTCGGCCAGTCGAGGAATCCCTGCGCGAGCACTTCATGCGGGGGCTTCAGAAGGAATCGCCGACGTTCGTCGAGCAGGCCATAGGAGATGCCGTACCAACCGACGATCACGAACGCTCCAAGCACCAGCGGTGGGAGCACGCTCCCCGAGAACACCCCAGCAGCGGAGCGTTGACGAGGCCTCACAGCCGAATCGGTTGAGTCACCTTGCTCGATCTCGTTACTGGCCGGGTTGTCGATGGAGGTGTCGGTGCTCATGAGTGGGAACCTCGCAAGGCATGGCTGATCTCGCCGCTCAGTCGGGCGAACTCCGGGTCGAAGCGAAGTTCGGGCGAGCGCGGGTAGGCGAAAGGAATGTCGAACTCGGCGACGATTCGCCCAGGACGGGCCGACATCACGAGCACCCTCGTCGACATAAACACGGCCTCGGAGATGGAGTGGGTGATGAAGAGGCCCGCAAATCCCTCGGATTGGAAGAGCCGTTGGGTCTCCTCGTTGAGGTGCTCACGGGTGATCTCGTCAACAGCGCCGAACGGTTCGTCGAAGAGGAAGACCGGTGGCTTCAGGGTCAGGGTCCTCGCCAGTGAAGCGCGCATCTTCATGCCACCGGAGAGCGACTTGGGGTAGTGGTTGGCGAAGCCGGCGAGACCGACGGTGTCGATGGCCTCGAGTGCGAGCCGGCGCCGCTCATCACGGTCGAAGCCGTGAAGTTCGGCGAGCAGTTCGACGTTGCCGAGGACGGTCCGCCACGGCAGGAGCGTCGCGTCCTGGAAGACGTAGCCGAGGCGATCGCGGTCGACCATCACCTCTCCTGAGGTGGCCTCGAGCAACCCCGACGCGATCTTCAGGAGCGTCGACTTCCCACATCCGGATGGGCCCACGATGGTGACGAACTCTTCCTTGGCCACCGTGAAACTGGTGTCACGAACCGCCTCGGTGCCGTCGGGGAAGATCATCCCGATGCCCTTGAAGGACAGGGAGTCCGCCCCGGCCCGACGGTCGGTCTCGGTTGCCAATTCGGTCATCGGACGTCTCGAGGGTGGTGCGGCACGAGGGAGAACCTAGTCGTTCCGGCGCTCGCCATTGGCACGAACGAGGTCTCTGGGCCGATCGTTGACACAGCGTTAACACAACATCACTGCGCCCATGAGGGACGCCAGGTGCCCGCGCCGCCGAGGGGCTGTACATGAGTAGTGATCGATGAGCCGTCGATGAGGTGGATCAGGAAGGCCCCGGGCTCATCCGTGTAGGTCGTCGGACCACCTTCGAGGTCGAGCGCCACCAGGGCCGCGCTGCTGGGAGCGGTGACCACCGTGATGCTCCCACCGTGGTGGACGGCGTGCCGATGGAGATGTCCGGTCACCACCCCCATCACACCGGGAACGGCGCGAAGCGACTCGAGCTCGCGCTGTCCTCCAGCGAGTCCGTAGGCATCCATGAACCCGATCCCGGAGGTGTACGGAGGGTGATGCTGGGCGATCAGAGTCCGTTCACCCGATTCCAGGCGCTCTACGAGCGCGGCGATCTGCTCATCGGAGATGTGACCGTCGTGACGGCCGGCAACCACGGTGTCGACCACGATGATCCTTGGGCCGCCCGCGGAGAGCAATTCCCGGTAGTCATACTCGAGGCGGCCGGAACCGTCCTCGGGAAGGGGCTCCACGGCGTGGGGCAGGTCTGCGATGAGAGCCCGGAGGAGCGGGCGATCGTCGTGGTTCCCGGCCACGAGGATCAGCGGGACCTCGACGCTCTGAATCAGCGACCGGAGCTGGGCGTACTGCTCGGGTTGCCCATCGTTGACGAGATCCCCGGTCATCAGGATCAGATCGGGTTGCAGACCCTGGGCGAGGCCGAGTGCCTCACGCAACCCCTCGGCCGTATCGACTCGACCCTCCATGAGTTGGCCCGCCGCGAAGATGTGAGGGTCGGTGATCTGAACCACGAGCACGACCCGACACTAGGTTGCCCCCATGGTCGTCGAGTTCCTCACCTTCAAGGTTCCCGTTGAGGACCGGCAGGAATGGCTGCGGGCTGACGCCGATCACTGGACCCGTTTCCTCGAATCCCAGCAGGGGTTCATCCGCAAGGAGATCTGGGTTCCCGAGGGCGACCCCGGCACCGTTCACGCCGTGATCTGGTGGAGCACGCTCGAGGCGTGGCACTCGATCTCCGACGATGCGCTCGACGAGGTGCGCGCGCGGATGGGGGAGCTCGAGTTGCCTGCGACGCTCTCGACCTTCGAGGTGCTCGTCCCGGACGACTGAGGACGACTCAGCGCCCGAAGTCGAACGTCGAGATCTCCCGCATGGCCTCGCAGAGCGATTCGACGGCTTTCTCGAACAGTTGCCGCCCCATCTCGGGGTCGGCGCCCGTCGGGTCCCCGATGTAGCCATCGGGATGGAAGTCGTTCGAGAGCCAGCCGAACGAGACCGAGCCCCCGAACCGGACGTGGCGATTCGACGCGAGAGCCTCGGGGACCCGTCGGGCGGCCTTGGAGAGGTCGACGAGGTCGGGGCGCAGATGCATGAAGACGGATGTCTCATTCAGACCGCCGTGAATGCCCATGCCGAGCTCGTCCTCGGTCGACGTTCCGCCGTAGGCCGGAGGCAACGAGGGATGCATGAGGAAGGTGCGCAGGCCGGTGGCGAGTCGGATCTCTCGCAGTGCGGTGTTGAGCAGCGTCGTGTTCCCGCCGTGGCCGTTGAGGAGCACCAGGCGCTGGGAGGCGGTGGTCGCGACCGCCCGCCCGATGTCGAGGAGAACTGACATCAGCGTCTCGGATGACAGCCAGATGGTTCCTGCCGACCATGCGTGCTCATTCGACTTCGACATCGACAGTGTCGGGAGCTGCCAGATGTCGAGCTCGTCACCGACACGGTCCGTCACCGCTGTCGCAACCTCCTCAGCGATGACATGGTCGACGGACATCGGGAGGTGGGGGCCGTGCTGCTCGACGGCGCCGATCGGCAGGAGGATGATCGAACGTTCGGTGATCCGGTCACCGACCTCGGGCCCGGAGAGGTCGTCGAATCGTCTGCTCACAGAGGGGACAGTAGCCACCGGCACATCGCTCACGCCTACCATCGCCTCGTGGAAGATCGCCTGGTGATCTCGAACGGTGTGGTTGACGGTCGCCGAGTCGACCTGCTCGTGGACGCGGGCGTGGTGGTCGCCGACGACATCGATCCGGCGGGAGTCGAGGCGCCATGTGTGGACGTCGGCGGGCGACTGCTCCTCCCGGCCCTCGCGGAGCCCCATGCCCATCTCGACAAGGCACTGACAGCAGAGATCGCCCCGAACCCCACCGGCGACCTCCGAGGGGCTATCGAGGCATGGATGGAGGCCGAGGCGGCCGGCCGGTTCGATGCCGAAGGTATGGCTGGGCGGATCCGGGAGGAACTCGATCGGCTCCTGTTGAGTGGCGCCACCGCGGTGCGGAGCCACCTGAACGTCGGCGGTTCGGTCGGTGTCGAGCACCTCGATGTCGCCTTGCGGGTCGCCGGGGAGTTCGAGGGAGTCCTCGACGTCCAACTGGTGGCCATGATCACCATGCCGTTGACCGGGGAGGGGAGCGAGTCGAACGTCGCCGCTCTGCGGGAGGCGATCGACATGGGTGTCCATCTGGTCGGTGGATGCCCTCACCTCGAGCCGGATCCGGTCGGCGCGATCGAGATCCTCCTGCAACACGCCGGTGAGGCGATCCCGCTCGATCTGCACGTCGACGAGACACTGAACCCTGAGATGCTGACGATCGAGGATCTCATCTCAGCGGTGGAGACACATCGAGCGAACGCGGTGACCGCGAGTCATTGTGTGAGCCTGTCGGCCCTCGACAGTGACCGGGTTCGTCGGATCGGAGACGGACTCGCTCGGTCCGGCATCGGCGTGGTCGCCCTGCCGCAGACGAATCTCTTCCTCCAGGGACGTGATGATCAGCGCCTCACACCGCGCGGGATCGCTCCGGTCGGTCGTCTTCGGGCGGCTGGTGTGGAGGTGGCAGCGGGCGGCGACAACGTGCAGGACCCCTTCAACCTGATGGGTCGCTCCGATCCCCTCGAGGCGGCGGCCCTCATGGTCATGGCCGCCCACGAGTCACCCGAGGACGCCTTCGACCTCGTCTCGTCGGGTGCCCGTCGGGTGATGGGTCTGGGCTCGGCAGGACCCGAGGTCGGATCGGTCGCCGACATCGTCGCCGTGCCCGCTCGTTCGGTGCGCGAAGCGGTTGCTGAGGCCTCAGCGGACCGGATCGTGTTCCGTCGGGGGCGCGAGGTGGCCCGCACCGAGGTGCGACACCAGATCAGTCGCGGGCGCTGATTCTCACGCCCAGAGTCGGCGCGATTCGAGGACATCGCGGAGCGCGCGGAGGTCGTCGCTCATGATCCCGTCCACCCCGAGGTCGAGCAGCCGGCCGATCTCGGTGGGATCGTCGATGGTCCAGACGTGAACCTGCAGGCCACGGCGGTGGGCGCGCCGGATGAAACTGTCGGTGACGACGGGGATCGGCCCTTGGCTCACGGGAACCTGCGCGGCGTGCGCCGCGGTCGGCAGGGGTGCTCCGCTCACCAGGGCGGTCACCCCGGCGGGCCCGAGGCTGGTGCACAGGCCGCTTCCGAGTTCGCGCCGGAGTCGTCGGAGTCGGAGATCGTTGAAGCTCCCGATGGCGACGCGGTCGAGGCAGTCGTGGCGTCGAAGCGCGGACGCGAGAGGGGCGACGGCACTGTCAGCCTTGCAGTCGATGTTGAAGCGAGCGCCGGGGTAGCGCTCGAGGAGCTCGTCGAGCGTCGGGATCGGGTGCTCGCCGCCGACCCGCGCCTCGGCCACCTCACGCCAGGGAAGCGCCGAGATGGTGCCGGGCCGGCCGCAGGTTCGCGCCAGGTCGGGGTCGTGAAAGGCGACGAGGACGCCGTCGGAGGTGGCGTGGACGTCCGTCTCGAGATAGGTGAATCCGAGTTCGACCGCATCGTCGAACGCGGCGACGGTGTTCTCGGGGTGGATGCCGGTTCCCCCGCGATGCGCGAAGGCGAGGGGCCCGCTCCAGTCGAGGTAGGGATGCCGTGGTGCGGGCCTCAAGGACTCAGATGCTCCTGCCGGCGGCCGCCCAGTACTCGTCCTTCAGCAGGCGCTTGTAGAGCTTGCCGGTCGGATGGCGCGGGAGCTCCGGCCGGAAGTCGATGCTCCGAGGACACTTCACATCCGCGAGGTGCTCGCGACAGAAGGCGATGAGCTCCCGCTCGAGGGAGTCGCGCTCCTCCTCACCCGGCATAGCGACCGGCTCGACGACGGCCTTCACCTGCTCGCCGAAGTCGTCGTCGGGGATGCCGAAGACGGCCACGTCGGCGACTGACGGATGGGTGATCAGGAGGTTCTCCGCCTCCTGCGGATAGACGTTCACACCGCCGGTGATGATCATGTACGCCTTCCGATCCGTCAGGTAGAGGAACCCGTCGTCGTCGACGTGTCCGACGTCGCCGAGGGTGCTCCAGCCGGAGGGGTGACGGCTCGCCGCCGTCTTCTCGGGGGCGTTGTGGTACTCGAAGGAGGAGACGCTCTCGAAGTACACCGTGCCGGCCTCCCCGACGGGCATCTCCTCGCCGTCCTCACCGACGATGTGCACCGAGCAGTTGATCGGCACGCCGACGGTGCCGGGGTGGCCGAGCCACATGTCGCTGTTGCAGTAGACGAAGCCGTTGCCCTCGGTCCCGGCGTAGTACTCGTGGATCACTGGGCCCCACCACTCGATCATGTCGCGCTTCACGGCGACAGGGCAGGGGGCCGCGGCGTGGATGGCCGCCTCGAGACTCGAGACGTCGTAGGAGGTGCGCACCTCCTCGGGGAGCTTCAGCATCCTCACGAACATCGTGGGCACGAGTTGGGAGTGTGTGACGCCGTGACGGGAGATGAGCCCGAGGTACTCCTCGGCATCGAAGTGCTCCATCACGACCACCGTGGATCCGCAGGCCTGCACGGACATGCAAAACCGCAACGGTGCCGCATGGTACAACGGCGCAGGCGAGAGGTAGGTCTTGGTGTCGTCCATGCCGAACAGCAGCTCGAGGAGCGTCTTCACCCCGCTCGAGTACTCCTCCAGCGGGGTGTCCGGCACGGCTGGGAGCACACCCTTGGGACGACCGGTCGTACCCGAGGAATAGAGCATGTCGGTGCCCGCGATACGTCCTTCGAGAGGGGTGGGGTCGCAGTCGGCGACGGCCTCCTCGTAGGACTCGTGGTCGGCGATCACCCCGTCGAGCATGAGTCGACGCTCGATCTTCGGGGTGTGGGCGACGATCTCCGCCGCTGCCCCCGCCATCCGCTGCGAGGTGATCAACACCCGCGCCCCGCAGTCGTCGACGACGTAGCCAAGCTCCTCAGACGTCAGCCGGGAACTCGCGGCGGTGTAGATGAGCCCGGCGTAGTTGCATCCCCAGAGCACCTCGAGGTAGCGGGGGTGGTTCTCCATGCAGATCGCGACGTGGTCACCGGGTTGGAGACCGGTGTCGCGGAGGAGTCGCGCGAGGCGGTTTGCCCCTTCGTCGAGTTCGGAGAAGGTCTGGGTCCATCCCGATCCGGCCATGATGACGGCGGGCTTGTCGGCGTGCTGTTCCAGGTGGGCTCCGGGGTACATGAGGCCTGAAGGTAGTCGACGCTACGTTGCACCCATGAGGGCGAGGTGGGCCGACCGTGAGGGCTCGCTCGCCGTGTTCGATCGGCATGTCTCGAGGGTGGACCCCGCCTCACCGCCCGATGAGCGTCTGTTGGAGGCGCTGCTCGCCCTGGGAGCGGTGATCGACGCACTGGTCGATCTCGCCGAGGTTCGGCGACGCATCGACGACCTCAGAGGAGATCTCGCCGACCTGGATGAACCGACCGAGGTGGTCCGGGCCCTGCTGCGCGCGGGCCTCGGTGGGCGTACCCGGTTCAGTTGGCGGGGCGCCTCCGTAGCGCACACCGTGCTCGACGGGGCGGGGCTACCGCTGACCCTCGGTCTCGTGACGGTGGTCGCGGCCCCAGCCGACGCTGGCCTCCGGTTGGTGGGCATGCCCTTCCATGTCGTTATCGGCTGCTCTGAGGCGGACACGTTCATCGATCCGGTTGCGCCTGCCCTGTGTGACTCCATGGCGTTGTCGGACATGGTCGGGCGCTACTCCTCGGGTCGGATCGCCTTCGACCGGTCGATGCTGACCACCATGACGGCCGGTGAGGTGCTGGTTCGGGTCTTCAACAACCTCGAGAACGCCGCCAACGTGGGGCGCGACACACCTCTGCTCGGCCTCGTCCGGGTCGCGCGGCGGTCGCTCACGGTGACCACATCAGCGCAGGGGTCGCCCCGACCGTCCCTGCACCTGCTCAACTGACGGGATGATCGACCGCGATATCAAGACCTGCCTCGGGCAGATGATGAAGGGGGTCGAGGTGGTGGGCGCCACCCACGGCGGGATCACGCGCGCCTACACCAGCCACTGGGTGACCCAGGTGAGCTTCGCCGAGCCGATCGTGCTCGCCAGTGTCTCGCCGCGACACGACACCCACCCGCTCATCGTCGACTCAGGGGAGTTCTCGGTGAGCATCCTCGCTGGTGATCAGGTGGCCGAGGGCCAGTACTTCTCCTACCCGGGCCGCAAATTCCTCCATGTCGCCGAGGAGTACCTGTCCGAGTGGCCCGACGACCCGTCCGGCCCACCGATCGTGCCGAACTCGATCGCTCACCTTCGGTGCCGGGTACTCGAGCGCACCACCGTGGAGGACCACGATCTGTTCCTGGCCCGCGTCACGTCCACGGTCGCCGGTCGGCTCAAGGAACCTCCGCTGCTCTACTCGAGCCGACTCGGTTGGAGGATCGCCGGCGAGCGGGCGAGGGAGCCGGGCACGAGCATCAGGGACGCGCTGCTCGCCCGGCTCGGTGAGTCGGACGACGGCAGCGCTGCAGCCGATCTGTCGGGGGACTGAGCGGCCGTCAGGTATCGGGCCCGCTGACCACCGTCCCCGGTGGTGGTCCGGGGTTGTTCGATGTTCCTCGGCACACCTCATCGACATAGGCGGCGATCCGTTCGACCGGCAGCAACGGGATCGGTCGTCCCTCGGCGTCGGGCTCCGTGTCGAGGGCCTCGAGCACCTCGGGGTCGACGTCGACTCGCTGCGTCGTTGTCGGTGCGTCCGCCGACGTCTGGTCCGGATCGACCATCGGCCTCGTCGTGGTGGTCTCCTCCATCACGATCTCCCGCTCGGGGATGTCCACCGCCTCGGACCGGAGTCCCGCGATCACGAGGATCAGGTCCACCCGGAGGCTGTCGGGCACCAGGTCGACGATTGCTTCGTAGCGCTCGGCGACCTCGGCGTCGGCGAGGGCGTCATCCGCCGGGTCGTCGACGGCGAGCAGCGTCGCACACGGTTCACTGGTCGGAACGGTCGGATCCGGAAGCACGGGATCGTCACCAGCGGGCAGGGGAGCGACGGTAACCACTCCCGGCTCTCGCAGCTCCTCCTCCTCGACGAGGGAGCACGATGCGAGCAGGCACAGCGCGAGCCCGGTGAACGCGCCCCTCACCAGCATGCGCTCATGATGAGGTGCTCACGACCACCGCCAGCACCATGGCGACCAGTGCCGTCACCGAGCCGAGCGCACCCCCGATGGCCTTCACCGCGCGCGACGACGACATGGAGTGGGCCGCGGCAGCGCATCCGCTGGCGGCGACCGCGAGGATCTTGAGGGCCAGGGCGATCTGCCCGCTCCCGTCGAGATCCTCGAGGGAGAGCAACGACCAGACCCCGGTCACCACCGCGAGGGCGAACGCCGGCCAGGCGATGCGCGCGAAACTCCGCGCCACGATCGGCAGGGCGTCGCGGTGCTCCCGCCGCAGGCCGGAGACGACCGAGCCGAGCACGATCTGACCCCCGACCCACACCGAGGCCCCGAGGATGTGCAGGAAGATCCGAATGGTGTCGATGGTCATCACAGCTCCGCTAGGACGTGGGACGCCGGCAGGGACCGATCGTCCATCTTCGGGTGGTTGAGCGTCGATCCACCGAGCAGGGCGGTCGAGGCGGCCTCGATGGCGTGTTGAAGATCACGGATGTTTCGAGGGGGAGGGAAGTACTCGTCCTCGGTGGTCACGCGCACCGCATCGACGCCGTGAACGGGCGCGAGTCGGCTGACGACCTCCTCGACCAGTGACTCGGGCGCCGATGCGCCAGCGGTCACTCCAACGGTTCCCGTGAGGTCATCGGGCAGCTCGGCGGCTGAGTTGATCCGAAGGACCCGCGAGCAACCGGCCTCGACCGCCAGACGTTGGAGCGCCATGGTGTTCGAGGAGTTCGATGATCCGATCACCACGATCGCGTCGCAGTCGGCGGCCAGTGCGAGGAGTGACGCCTGACGATTGGTGGTGGCGAAGCAGAGATCGCTGCGACCCGGCATCCAGACGTCGGGGAAACGCTCACGGACCCGGACGGCCACCCCCTCCCAGTCCCGGTGTGAGAGCGTCGTCTGGGCGAGCAGCGCCACGGGTTCGTCGAAGACCGGAAGGGCATCGACCTCCCCGGTGGACTCGACCCGGGTGATCGCCTCCGGCGCCACTGCCATGGTGCCGACGGCCTCCTCGTGACCCTCGTGGCCGACATAGACGATCCGGTAGCCCTTGCCCGCCCGGACTTTGACCTCGTGGTGGACCTTGGTCACCAACGGGCAGACGGAGTCGACCACGAAGGATCCGCGCGCCCGGGCCGCGGTGACCACCTCAGGTGCCGACCCATGCGCGGAGAGCATGATCGGCCGCCCCTCGGGCACCTCGGCGATGTCGTCGACGAACACGACACCTTGGTCGCGAAAGCGATCGACGACGCTCTGGTTGTGGACGATCTCGTGATAGCAGTAGACGGGAGCGTCGAAGGCGCGCACCATCCAGGCGAGCGCTTTGATCGCCATCTCCACTCCGGCGCAGAATCCGCGGGGTTCGGCGAGCAGCACGCGGTCGACGGGCATGACCTCCTCAGGCTACCGATCCCGAGGCAGCGGTAGCCTCACCTGCTGTCATGGCTCGGGTGGCGTCTCTCCCGCGGGTCGTCCGGGTCGCCGCGGACTCCCCGGCATCGTCGGCGGGCGTTCTGCTCGGCGACGAGATCGTCGCCGTCGACGGCCTCGCGCCTCGGGACCTCATCGAATGGCGATTCGCGACCGATGCCGCCGATCCCGAGTTGACGATCCGGCGTGGAGGGCTGGAGGTCGAGGCTCGGGTCGCCAAGGCGGAGGGGGCGCCCCTGGGGATCGAGGTCGACTCGGCCGTCTTCGATCGGGTCCGGACCTGCGACAACCACTGCGAGTTCTGCTTCATCCACCAGCTCCCCAAGGGCATGCGGCGCAGCCTCTACCTGAAGGACGACGACTACCGCCTCAGTTTCCTCTACGGGAACTTCACGACCCTGACGCGCTTCACCGAGGCGGATCTCGAACGGGTGGTCACCGAGCGTCTGTCCCCACTGCACGTCAGCATCCACGCCACCGAGGGCACCCTGCGTTCACAGATGTTGAAGAACCGGCGCGGGGCGATGAGTCTCCGGTGGCTCCGTGCCCTGCTGGACCACGGGATCGAGGTACGCGCCCAGATCGTGGTGTGCCCGGGGGTCAACGACGGCACACACCTCGATGACACCCTCGCTGGTCTCCTCGACCGCTTCCCCGAGCTCGCCACGATCGCGGTGGTGCCGCTCGGCGTCTCGAGGTTCAACCCGGAGACCTCGATGCGCGAACACACCGTGACCGAGGCGCGGGCGGTGGTCGACACGGTCTCGGCCTGGCAGGAGGCGTACCGCTCGGTGTTCGGACGGCGCGTGGTGCATCTCGCCGACGAGTACTACCTCCGCGCGAACCTCCCGTTTCCCCCCATCGAGCACTACGAGGGCTGTGAGATGCACGAGGACGGTGTGGGTATGGCCCGGACCTTTGAGTCGGAGTTCCTCGGCATCAGCTCGGGTGCCACCGGGCCCCGACGGGGATTCTTCGTCTCGGTGGACACCGGTGAGGGCTTGCCTCCCAACCCGGCGGCGTACACCGGTCTGCGCACCACGACCCGCGTGGAGCTGCGCGCACCCTCCGCCACGGCGGACCGCACCGCCGTCCTGACCGGTCATCTCGGGGCCGAGGTGATCCGACCCCTCATCGATGACCTCGGTCGCGATGACATCCGCGTCATCGAGGTGGAGAACCGGTTCTTCGGCGGGAACACCGGCGTGACCGGGCTCATGACCTTCGACGATGTCGCGCGGACGCTCGCCGATGAGCCCGAAGGCGACCGGTTCCTCCTGCCCGATGTGTGCCTGAGCGATGATGGCCGCTTCCTCGACGGGGGACGTAGCGTTGATCTGCCGCGCAATGTGGAGATCGTGCCGACCGACGGCCGCTCCCTCCGACGCGCCCTCCAAGGACACCGTTGACATGACCGATGAGACCGAGCCCACACCGGACCGTGTCGGGACCGTCGTCGTCGTCGGTCGGCCGAACGTCGGCAAGTCGACCCTGTTCAACCGGATCGTCGGCGGTCAGGTGGCGATCGTGGAGGACCGACCGGGTGTGACCAGGGACCGGAAGGCCATGGATGCCGAGTGGCTCGGCGTCCCCTTCCGGGTGATCGACACCGGCGGATGGATGCCCGGAGGGGACGACCTCGACTCGAAGGTGTCACGTCAGGTCGAGCGGGCGGTCGCCGACGCCGACCTGGTGTTGCTGTTGGTCGATGCCACCGTCGGTGTGCTCAGCGAGGACGAGGCGGTGGCCGACTGGTTGAGGAAGACACCCACCGAGGTCCTCGTGGTGGCCAACAAGGCGGACAACGACCAGCGGGAGCGGGAGCTCTGGGAGTTCCTCGCGCTTGGCCTCGGGGATGCTCTCCCGGTGTCGGCTCTCCATGGTCGCCGCGCCGGAGATCTCCTCGACGTGGTCCTCGAACGCCTCGGGCCCCTCGGAGTCGTTCCCGACGCGGTCGTCCAGCCCTGGCTCGAGCTCGAGCAGTCGCACGAGACGCCCGACGGCGATCCGGCGCCACCGCGGGTGGCCATCGTTGGTCGACCGAACGTCGGCAAGTCCACCCTGTTCAACCGCCTGGTCGGGGACGATCGGGCCGTCGTGCACGACATGGCGGGCACCACCCGCGACGCCGTGGACACACGGGTCGACACCGAGGATGGACCCATCGTGTTCGTCGACACCGCGGGGATGCGCCGTCGGGCGAAGATCGACGACTCGGCCGAGTACTACTCGGCCGTTCGAGCGCTTCGGGCGATCGACGACGCCGACGTGGCGCTGCTCGTGATCGATGCGAACGAGGGCGTGACCGGCCAGGACCAGCGCCTCGCGGAGCGCATCGACGCCGCGGGCTGTCCGGTGGTGGTCATGTTGAACAAGTGGGAGACGATCGACGACGCGGAGCGTCGCGCGACGATCAAGGCTGATGTCGTGCGCCGTCTCGCCTTCCTTGGCGACGCACCGGTGCTCGGCATCTCGGCGCTCACCGGAAAGGGGGTACACCGCCTTCGACCGGTCCTCGCCGAAGCGATCGAGCAGTACCACCGCCGCGTCCCGACCAAGGACGTGAACCGGGTGATCGCGGCTGCGCAACAGGCATCACCGGCACCGGGCGGAGCCCGTGTGCTCTATGCGGTGCAGGGCGCGACCGACCCGCCCACGTTCACCCTCTTCGTGAACCGGGAACTCCCGCAGCACCATGTGCGCTATCTGGAGCGCAGCATCCGTGAGGCCTTCGGCTTCGGCTCGACGCCGCTCAAGCTGCGCATCCGCAAGAAGCAGGGCTGAGATGCCCTGGTGCGAGGAGTGCTCGAAGTACCTGACCCCGTCGGGGATGACGACCGAGGGTCGCTGCCCGACCTGCGGTGCCGATCTTGGCGAGGCTGACCGTCGACGTCGCGAGGTGCTCGAGGAGGAGACGACACCGTGGCACTTCAAGCTCCTCGTCGTCGCCCTCGTGTTGTATCTCGGTTGGCGTTTCGTCGAACTCTTCGCCTGAGGGCGCGACCTGCGAGAGTCGCCTGGGGAGGTTGTCATGAGGGGACTGTCAGAACGGGTCGTGCTGGTGACCGGGGCCGGGGGCGGGATCGGCTCCGCGACCGCGCGACGATTCGCTGAGGAGGGCTCGATCGTCATCGCCCTCGATAGAGACGCCGACGCGGTAGCCGCAGTCGCCCACGAGATCGGCTCATCCGGCCGGCGCATCGAGCCGGTCGTCGCGGATCTCACTGATCGCGAGAGCCTTGAGCGGGCGGTCGCGTCGGTGGTCGAGCATCACGGTGGGGTGGACATCCTCGTGAACAACGCCGGCTGGGACGTCTTCAAACCCTTCTTGCAGACCTCGGTCGATGAGTGGATGCGTCTGATCGACATCAACCTGGTGGGGGCGCTCCACATGCTCCATCTGGTTCTGCCGTCGATGGTCGAGCGTGGCCGCGGTCGTGTGGTGAACATCTCCTCCGATGCCGCCCGGGTCGGTTCCTCGGGCGAGGCCGTCTACGCCGCCTGCAAGGGGGGATTGGTGTCGTTGACGAAGACCCTCGCGCGGGAACACGCCCGCCACGGCATCACGCTGAATGTGGTGTGCCCCGGCCCGACCGACACCGCCCTCTTCGACGGCTTCCGCCAGGGCGCGGCGAACCCCGAGAAGCTCGAGGAAGCCTTCCGCCGGTCGATCCCCCTCGGACGCATCGGACAACCCGATGACCTTCCCGGAGCGGTGCTTTTCTTCGCGAGTGATGATGCTGCCTATGTGACCGGCCAGGTGCTCAGCGTCTCGGGCGGGCTCACGATGGCTGGTTGAGCACGTGCGCGACCGGCGGGTGAACCAGTCCGCGGGTCGGTAGCATCGGCATCCACACACGGGCTGTGGCGCAGCTTGGTTAGCGCGCTTGTCTGGGGGACAAGAGGTCCCGAGTTCGAATCTCGGCAGCCCGACCACCAACCGGCTGGAGACAGCCGGTTGTCGTCTTTTTCGATGCGGTACGGCTTCGGTCGCGCCGGGGAACACGGGCGTCGTGTAGACACTTATGATGCGCCTTCGCTCGAGATCCCGTCTCATCGTCGCTCTGATCACCACCGCGGGGCTGATCGCCTGCGGGGGAGCGGCTGAGGATGCCCAGCCCTCTGAGCGGTCGACGGAGGACTCCCCTGTCGATGAGGGACAGGAGCCCGAACCGGAGGAGACCCGCTCGAATTCGGACGCCGACGACGATGCCGGCGCCGACGGTGAACCCGCGGACGACGCCAATGACGCAGCCGACGACAACGATGCCAGTGGTCCGGCGGCGGATGATCTTCTCGCGGAGGACGGTTCCTGGACGGTTCTCATCTACCTCATGGGGGACAACGACCTCGAGCGGTTCGCCGTCGGCGACGTGGTCGAGATGGCGGAGGCGGGCTCGAACGAGAACGTGAACATCGTGACCCTCGTCGACCGTCATCCCGGCTTCTCGGACGCCGAGCTCGGTCCGCTCGGCGACTTCGACGGCACCCGGCTTCTCCATGTCGGACGAGAGGAGCTCATCGACTCCTTCGATACCGGCGAATTGAACCTCGGTGACCCGGCGACACTCAAGGACTTCCTGGTCACCGGGGTCAACGAGTTCCCCGCTGACCGTTACGCCCTCATCCTGTGGGATCACGGTGGTGGCTGGATCGGGATGGGACCCGACGACACCGACAACGAGGACCTCCTCACCCTCCCCGAGATTCGAGCCGCGGTGCAGGACGGTCTCGATGAGGCCGGTCTCGATTCGATCGACCTGCTCGGTTTCGACGCCTGCCTCATGGCGACATTGGAGGTCGCGAGTCACGTTCAGGACCTCGCCGATGTGATGGTCGCCTCCGAGGAACTCGAGCCCGGACATGGTTGGGACTTCGCCTCCCTTGAGGTGCTCCGCAATCGTCGAGATGTCGGTGCCGCTGGTCTTGCCGTCGAACTCATCGACACCTACGCCGCGCAGGCCGCCGAGTTCAAGACTGACACCAAGATCACCCTGTCAGCACTCGACCTTGCCGGCATCACCGAATTGGAGGGGGCGCTCGAAGATCTCGCGGAGGTCCTCTCTGAGGGAGACATCTCCGTCCTTTCCGCGTTCGCCGCAGCGCGTCAGGCCGCCCTCGCGTTCGGCACCAACCCCGATCCCTCCCTTGCCGCCAACCTTCTC
>Ga0181572_10001023_pt1 | contig 20360 bp, 12 predicted proteins | sample 101ome_26_FD_133004 | JGI IMG/M metagenome (GOLD analysis project Ga0181572, IMG submission 133004) | Coastal salt marsh microbial communities from the Groves Creek Marsh, Skidaway Island, Georgia - 101408AT metaG (megahit assembly) | ecosystem: Environmental > Aquatic > Marine > Intertidal... | reverse complement strand
TGAAATAATCAAAGGTTTATGGAACACATTAGGCCCCACTATGTTAAATAGTCTTAAATCTGTTGGTAGTGGTTTATATCAAGTTACAATAGCACCATTTTCACTTGCCTGGGATTGGATTACTGGATTCTTTGGAGGTAAGTCTCCGTCTAAACTAGGACTAGCAATATTAAAAGGAATCAAATCAGTTTCTGGACTGATATTAGATGCTTTGACTTTACCATTTAGATTATTCTGGAACAATACAGTTGCTAAAATACCTGGAGTTCCAGAATTAGGAGCACCAAGTGCAATGTTAGGAGCTGATGGTGGAAGTGGCGAAGCTGAAACTACAGTTGGTGGGAACGATGCATTAATAGAAGCTATACAAAAAGGCAACCAACAAGTAGTTGGTAAAATTGATGAATTATTAACAGCATTATCTAATGGAGGAATTGCTGTTAACTTAGATGGTGTTAAAGTTAATTATGCTTTAGCTAAATCAAATCTAGAACGAGGACAACTAGGACAAGCAACCTTTTAATTTATATTTATAAAACATGGCAAATAGTCAAACATTCGGAGGTGGAGATGCCTCTACTGGTCAAATAACCACCTTAGCAAATGTAGTAGGATCTGGTTTAACATTACCAGCACCACCACAACAATTTATTAACATTAGAAAAAGTGGAAAGCTTCGAGAACTTTTTGAAAATAACGGAAATGATAATGTTATATATTCGTTGAATAAACCTGAAGATGTGGGACTCGCAGATGCTTTAAAGAATAGGTTTCAATACAAGAATCCTAATCAGGGTCAACGTGATAGGAAAATAACTAATTTAACTAGAGCTGCTGCTCAAGATGCAAATTTAGTTAGAAGTTTTTTGCGTTCTAAAAATGGAACTAGATTCATAACAAATCAACTTTTATTACAAGGATTTCAAGCATTTGATGAAACAAAGGTATATAATCCATTATCGCCATATATAGCATCTTTAAAACCAGCTTCATTTGGTTTTCTAGATAGTCCAACAAGACATATAGATACAGGCAATGTTATAGGTGGTTTAGTAAATGGTCTTGGTATTGGAAAAATTACATCTACAATTGGTGGTTTATTTGGTAAAGCACCACCCCAACCAGCTCCACCTCGTTCGTCTGTTGCAAGTGAAGCGAGTGGTGGTTTTGGTCTTGCTACATTTACAAGTTTGTTAGGAGGCGGTGATAGAACTAGCGAAGTAGTCACCCCACTTGCTAGAAATGATGTAAAAGACTTACTTAGAGGCGGTACAGCAACTAATGCTTATAATGCTCCTAGATATAGTAAATTAGTAGATCAAGGAAGTGGTGGAGGATTTTTTAAGAAATTATTATCTGGCGTTGGAAAGTTCATCCAAAATAATACTGCTATTGGTGGTTTAATACCACCTAAACAACCATGGGATGCAAAGTATCGAGCAGACGAAGAAACTTATGACTTATATTTAAATGCTGGAAAATTATTTAGTCCTGAACAAACAGGCATTGAAGGTGGAGGTATACTAAGTGGTATATTAAATTCTATTGGTTTTGGAAAAAAATCTAATTATTCTCAAGCAGTTCGTCAGAGGTTTCATGGTACTTCGAAACAAAGTCCAGATGGAAATAGACTTGTTATAACTAAAAATATAGGAAGACCGTCTGTAAATGATATAACATATACATTTACAAATCAAGTTGGTACTATAACTGGACCAACAAAAATATCAGGTAAAGATATACAAGAAGTTCCTGTTAATTCTGGATATGACTCGCAGAATTCTAGATTAAGATATGGAGACAGTGTTGGGTCTAGAATGACTAACAATGTTAATGAAGAAATAGAACAAAGTGATCAGTTATTAAATTATAAAGCTTTAGTAAATAATACTAAAGATTATAAAGGTACATTCACGAATGATCAAGATGTTAGAGTAGAAAATTTAATACAGAATTTCAATGATGCTTTGACTGATATTTCTGGTCCTGGCAACACGAAGTACGATGTAGGATTTAGTAGTAAGAAAAATTTATACCCTCTCCAATTTGCTAAGTTTAGTAATGATCCAGCATCTGGTATGGACTTTGTAAATGAAATCGATCCTTCTAAGAAAAACTCTCCTTATGCTGATAATAGAACATATCAAGCAAGATTGAGAAGAGATGAAAGTAAAGCAAATAAAATACCTTCTAGATTAGGAGAACTTAGTACACATGACAGATACATAAGACCCACAAATAATGTAGATTATGTTAATGCCTTAAATGTAATGAACAGTCAAGAGTTTAAAAAGTATTACTCTGAAACTGAAACTTTTGGTATTTATGGACCTGATTTAATTAAATTTTATTTTTATGATATTGTCAATAAAAAATTTATACCATTTAACGCGACGGTTAAAGGAATAAGTGATCAAAATCAAGCTGAGTGGGAAACAATTAGTTATATAGGTCGTGCCGATAAACTTTATTACTACAAAGGATTTACTCGAAGTGTATCTTTTAATTTTAAAACAGTAGCACATAGTATTAAAGAGTTAAGACCTATGTGGCAAAGAATAAATTATTTGACAGGTTTAACTAAGCCAGCAAACTACACAATGAATAATTATGGGGGATACATGGTATCGCCTATGGTTCAATTAACATTAGGAGATTTTTATAAAAATCATAATGTAGTGATAGATAGTGTGAATATTACGATCCCAGAAGACGCAGCTTGGGAACTTACACCTGAGGACACCCCAACTTATAGAAGCTGGTACTATGGTCTCAATCAAGCGATTAGCTGGTCATCTAGTAAAAATTTATTAAATGGTTCTGTAGATACAAGACAGGGTAATTCTAAAGCTAGAGTAGCTCAATTTCCTAGAGAAGCTGAAATATCTGTTAGTATGAAAGTACTTGAAAAAGATTTACCAAAAACTGGTAGAGCTATTTGGGGAGATGCTCCTGTTGAACGAATAACATTAGATAAATATCTTGAATATGCAAACAGTGAGGGAATACCTGTAAATAAAGAATTATTAAAACAAGGTGGTGTTACAATGGTTGACACATATACATCGGATTCAGAATCTATTTCCGCTGGTACCGGAGATGATATTAAAAATATTGATAGGTTTTCAACTTGGGTTAGATACGAAAATGGTTTACAAGTAACAGGACCGCCTACTACATTAAAACAAGTAAAAACACCCGAGTCTGAAGCTAGAATGAATATTCTAAAAAATCGTATGACAACATTACCAACTAGTCAATAATATATGAGATATCAATTTACACCGCTTAAAAAAAGATTTGATGGAAATAGTGTTTATAAAACAACATACTATCCAAATATACCAAGAGATCCATCTGATATATATATTATTGTCAGTGATAATGATTTTTTAGATAGTTTAGCTAAAAAATATTATGGAGATGAATCGTATTGGTGGGTTATAGCGAATGCTAACAGTCTTGGTATGGGTAAGTTATCTGTACCAATAGGAAAACAGCTTAGAATCCCAGGAAATTTACCAATCATATTACAAAATTTAAAACAAGTTAATTAAGTTATATGGCACTCGCACCACCGAAAATGCTAAATCGTCCTCCGGCTAAAAAGCCATCTAGTAAGCCTGGCACTGAGGATATAATAGAAACACCAACTTGGTGGGAAGCTCAAAATATTCCATGGCAACTTGTTAGAGAATTGAGACGAAGAAAGAATGATAGAAACATAGGACAAAACATACCACCTTCGCAACAATCAGATCTAGTAACAAACTTTCAAGTAAATCATCCAGAATATAAAGGACCATTAACGCCGTGGGTTCGTGCATTTTCAAATGGCACAGGCAGAGGCTCTACTTCGTTTCTTCCGAATAGTCAATACCTTTTAAAAAATGGTAAGATGCCTAAATATGACGGTTTCTTATTAGAAGGTGGTAAGGGTTTTAACAATGCATATGGGTATAAACGAAGTGGTGATATTTTAGTAGATGATAAAGCAATATTAGGATATGAAGCTAACGGCAACCCACATTATATAGACACTCGATACATTAACGGCAACAGTTATAATTATAGCACTAATACAGGAACAGCATATCCGCAAAATAATCAAGCTCCAAGGGTTTTACCACCTCCGGGAATTGTTTCTATTAATATAAAGACCAATAAAGAAATGATGGCATTTGCTACTATAAATTGGAAATGTTATTCATTGGCTCAACTTGAATACATGACTCCATTTTGGTTGTGTCCTAAAATAAATGTATTCTTAGAGTTTGGATATAATTTATTTAATATAAAATCGTTAGTAAATTACTCGGACGAATCAGAATGTTATCAATTACTAATAAATCCTCACAAAGCATTAAGTAGATGGTATGATTCATATGGAAATTATGGGTTAGTAACTGGCTTAATTACAAAATATGATTTTTCAACAACTGATGGATTTGTTTACAACTGTACCACCGAATTAACATCCAGACAAGCTTTGTACTCTGGGTTTAGAACTGATAATCCTGTCATAACTACATCTACACCAACTACATCAACAAAAACATTAACAAAAGAATATTTAACATTAAAAGACTTTTTAAAAAATTATCTCACTCCTACTGTTGCTAAAGGATGTCTTCTTGATAAGAAAAACTATGTACAACATGTGTTTGATTATATGAAAGGCGAATCAAGTCAATCAAATGAAAACTCCACGGAAGAAAACGATGGATATGATGACATAAAAAATTATGCAAAAACATTTTTCGGCGGCAAACAAGAAACTAGAATATTCTTCGGGAGAGACCCTGAAATATATGGAGCAGCATTAAATTCTACTAAAGAGGCAATAAATGCACCGCCTCCGGTGCAACCAATATCATCAACATATCCAACTTATACAGCCCCAGGAGCTGTAAAGAGAATAATAAAAAAGGGTGCTATACGATATCCAAAAAGTCAAGACACAATCGATCCAGGTTACGAAGTAATATCAGACGCAGACATGTCCACCGACTTTGATGCTAAACAAGGGTCGCAAGATAGAGTGTGGTATCAACTAGATTTTGTTTTTGATATAATCAATTTATTCTGCGAAGAGATGTACACAAAAAATAACAGAATCGATATTTCAGATATTTTGATAGGGGCACACCCCAATTTAATATCATGTAATTCGAATGTATTAATACCTAATGCTGTTTCTCCAAAGTTAAATAAAGGCACAATTTTCGAAAGAGGAGGATTTTTAAGGCCTAATGAAGAAAACAATCCATTTTTCGGCATGTGGTCATTTCAGAATTGGAGTGGAAAAATTGGGGCTGGTATAGAAAAGGAACAAAAAATTATTGAAGAATTTAAGAAAAATAATAATAATATCGAGAATTTTCCATCAAAAAATCTTTCTACCGATCCATGGAAAGCGGCTCAGAAACAAAAAAATACATTTAAAACAAATGGTGCTCCTAGAGATAACTTAGATTCGATCATAAATAAAATTTACTATGATAGAACAGCTGAATATGGCCATTCGATTCGAAATGCTTCTTTTCCCAACTTATCACCAATCAATGCATCGAACATTGGTACTAGAGAATACGCGCCATATTACACGGGGTTCTTAAAATATATATATGTCTCAAATACAGTACTAGAAGGCCTGTCAGATATAACAGATAGTAGTAATACAAACACTTTAAGAAATTTAGTTAAATCTTTGCTTAATACTTTAAATGAATCTGTTGATAATTTTTGGAATTTAGATGTAGTACAAAGTGAGGATGGTGGGTTATCAATTATAGACAAAAACATGCCTATTTTGTCAAAAAAATTATATGCTTTTGATTTTGGAACTACAAATAATGTCGTGAAAAGTTTTGATTTCAAAGTTAATTTAACAAACGAACAAGCTGTACAAGTTTTGTATGGAAGTGGACAAAATGTAAATAGCATTTTGAGTGAACTTTCTAATATACAAACTAATGATGAAATATCAGCGACACAAAAAAGATCATACATAACACAATTACAAACAGGTTTGCCAAAACTAAATTATCAAGATAGATTTGAAGAACAAGAAACTCGTAAACAATTTAAAATTGCTTTAAGCAATATAGAAATATTAGAACAAGAAGAAAAAAGAAAAAAAGAAGAATCGAAACAACCATCAGATGGTGACAATAGCACTGTGCCGAGAGGTCCGTATGTAGATCTAAACAATGAAATAAGAAAATTCCAGATTAAATCGAGTCATAACAAAGAAGTTTTGACAATGCGATTAAAACGTATTAAACCAGATGAAGAGTTTTCAGAAGATGGCGAATCATCATTCGCAAATCCCTATAATTGGGTTAATTTAAATTTGCCGCCATCTATGAGAGGTAAGTTAAGAGAGTTATTAGATGATGGTGATACCAGAAATAATAAATCAAAATATGCAGGACCAGCAGATAATCTTACATTGAATATAAAATTAGATGGGATGTTTGGATTTAGAATGTTTCAACACTTTGCTGTAATGAATTTACCAAAACCCTATGTACCTGGAAATGTCATATTTATGATAACAGAAGTGGATCACCAGATATCAGAAGGAAAGTGGGAAACTAATTTAACCGCATTATTAAGATGTACATCTGATCAAGAATACGAATACATTTATATATGAAAGATACGAGCCCTAGATTAAAAGCAATTTTAGATTATGGTTCTTTTGAAACATTTTCACCTGTGACATTTGTTTCAATACCTAGACCTGAAGATTATAAAAATGGATTTATAACTAGATACTTTGTAAGTCAAAGAAATGTTAATGATATAATAGAAACTAGTTTGGCTTCTTACACAGATATATCTTCTATTTTATACGAAGTAGGAAGTTTAAAGTGGAAAATAACTGGACCCAAGTATAGTGAATACAAAGATTCAATAAGAACCCAAATTGGTGTGTGGGAATATAATAATAATCAAATTGCTAAACTTGAAAAAAAACTACCGGGAATTAAATCTGCACTTCCAGATATATTTCAGTATTGGAAGCGATATGCGAATTAACTTGACATACTGAAGTTATATAATACATTCAGTGTGTGAAAAAGTCTTCTGATGTGTATATCAAACTTGTCTTAAAAGATGGACATATCCATTCATCTCAAGATACTCCTATAGCAGCATTTGTACACAACATTAAAGTAAATGAAAGTGTATATTTCAATTTTTCCCACCCAGACATTGAATCGAATTCATCATTTAAAGAATTTAAAAAATATTTATCATCTCGGTCAGTAAAAAAAATATTTGTTAACGATAAAAAAAGATATAAGTATTTTTTGAATGAATTCAATCTGTATGATATTAATTTGTTTGATTTCATCGAAAATGGAAATTTATTAAAATATAAAACATCATCTTGTCGTAGCTTCATAAAATACAATTTTAACAATATAAATCAAACTAATCTAATAGTACCTTATTCTATACATCAAGAAGAGTTTGATGATGAAGTTGAATTGTTATCTAATTTAGAAACTCAATCTACAGACTCATATTGTTTTAAATTTTTTAATAATATTGTTATAGACACTTTGTTTCAAGTCGAAAAAAATGGATTAAAAGTTGATAAATCTAAGTTTAAAAGTTTCTTTAATGCTAAAGTATCAAATGACAAAGTATATTCAGAATATTTTGTTTATAATCCAACCGGAAGACCCAGCAATAAATTTGATAATATCAATTATGTTGCTTTGAATAAAGATAATGGTTGCAGAGAAAGTTTCATTTCTAGATATGACAATGGTAAATTACTAATGATAGATTTTACAGGTTTTCATCCATATATTGTATCCCATTTAGTAGAATATAAAGTACCAGATGATGAAACAATTTATGAACATCTTGCCAAACATTATTATAATGTCACCGAAGTGGACAGTAATACACTCTCTAGGTCTAAAAAACTAACAATGGTTAATTTATATGGTGAGATCAGCGAAAGGTATTTAGATATTGAGTATTTTAAAAAAATAGATAATCTGAAAAATAAATATTGGAATAGTTTTACTAAAAATGGATATGTTGAGACTCCGATATATAAAAGAAAAATCACAAAAAATCATGTAAATGAACCTAATAAGAATAAACTATTTGCTTATATTATTCAAGCAGCTGAAACTGAATATGGTATAAGTACATTAGATAGAGTTATAAAATATGTTAAAGATAAAGATATTGTGCCAATTTTATATGTTTATGATAGCATAGTGTTTGATGTAAACAATGATACAGTAGACGAAGAATCGGTCTCTGATGTAGTAGATATTATAAAAAATAATCAATTCAAAATAAAAATTTATGAGGGAAATAACTATAATGAATTGAAATTAGTAGGAGTATGATTATATTTATAAATAATGAATTTTCAATCACTAATAAACGACATATGTTGTGATGTAAGAATAAAAGACGGCACTATTAATTTAGAAAATGCCGATCATGTTTTTGTGTTGCAAGAATATCTAGAAAATGCTGGGTATAATATTAATGAAATAGTAGAAAAAACAGCTAAATTATTTGAAGCTGGGAGATTTCCAGAACGACAGGCTTATAATAAAGATGGAATACTAGTTACATTTCCTACAAAAGAATATCGTGATAAAGCTGTAAATAAAGGAACACATTTTGCTGAAAACCCAAAGAAACAATCGGGTGTTTTATACGATCCAGATAATAGTGATGATGATTTATCTTTAGCAGATGTAGAATCAGAATTTGAAGACGAAGAAACTACTGATAAGGATGATACCGATCAAGAACAAGATTCTGTATCTTTAGATCAAGAATTAGATAATGATGTAACCGGAAATGATGCCGACGATAACAGAACTCCTAAAGAAAAAAAACAAGATGCGGCGGCTGTTGATTATATTTTAACAAATGATCCGCTTCAAATGTATACAACTGAAGCTTCGAAAAACACTTATACAATTGATGAAGCTGTTAAATTAGGATATAATAAGATTGGTTTATCATGGTATAATAACGGCAAATTAATTGGTGAACAATTTTATGATGATATAAGTGGATGTGTTAAAATTAAATTAAAAGAATTTTATGTACCACCTTCAGTTTTAAACGAGGCGCCTGGATGTAATGCTCAGAAGATGGAGACATTTATTGATCAAGAAATAAATGGAATCAATTCGAAAGATCAAGTAGCAAAGATTATTTCATCAAATTTAAAATCAAAAGATAAAATATCAAAAAGTCAAGAACTTGGAAATAAACAGTGTCCAATATCAAATGTATATTTTGCTCAATTAAATAAAACATCCAAAACGGATTTAGTTTTTAATAATAATAAAAGAGTTAGTTTAAAATATGAATTAGCACAATTGTGTAGTGCTCAAAATTTAGAAATGAATTCTGTAATTTCCGCAGTCTTAAGAGAAAGTGGAGAAGAAGAACAAGTTTTAAACCAATTAAGTTCGTTTATTATGGATGGACTTAAAAAAGATTTTTATATTGGACTAGCGAGTGACATAAAAAATAAATTACACAAGTCATTAACTACAACAATTAAATCAAATGACGAATCTCAATTAGCCAATGCGATATCTGATGTAGAGAGTATAATTAATCAAAATAAAAAATTCTTACAAGATGGAAATTTGCCTATAGATGCAAATTTAGTATTGAATAAGATAAATCAAGTATTTACACAACCAAAACTTAAACACAAATTAATCGATGAGTTAGCGACTGGTAAACTTCGGTTTAAACAAGGCGATGCTGATTTTTCTGCCATTTGCATTGCAGATTACATGATGACTTGGAATTGCAATGGCAATTACAAAATGTATACTGTTGATAAATTCATTGATCAAAATCAAAATAATATTTCATTTAGATTTTCCAATAGAGGTGGTGTTCGTGGAATATCAATAAGAGGAGATATTAAAACAAAATTATCTGAACAACATCTCGATGAAATTTCACTTGCATCCATTAAAGATACTATATCTTCAATATTATCAACCGATGTATTGGAATTAATAAAAAATTTATCTACCCAGGCTAAAGAGTATTTTAAAAAAGCTTGGGATAAAATAAAAACACTACTCAATGGATTATTAGAATATATTGCTAGAGTTGGTAGAGTTATTAGTGCTTATATTGAAGAAGGATATATTCGAGCCATGGAATTTTTAGGACTTCAATCTGAAGGAATTGGTACTTGGCGATGGGAGTCCCCAGATCCCATAAATGAAAATATATCAGAAAACATTGACAATGAATATAACGAACTAAAAAAACAATCTGCAAATGTTGCTAGTATTTTAGAAACACCGCCTTTGTTAAAGTTAAACTTTATTGGAATAGATAGTTTTGAAAAGTTAAAAGAGTTTGTCCAAAACGGTGGTATGAACAATTATGACTTTGAAGAAAAATCAAAGTTGTGGTTTAATAAAATGATTAATTTTTTATCAAAAACTAAAAATGAAGAAAACATCGAAGACTTCATGGAATGGTTTAATAATGCCGCTGGTACATCTGAAACTTTGAATAAAATTGGAAATGGCACTGCTAGTGATTTTATTCACGGTAATATATTACAGTATTATGATTTAATTAATAGCAAATTGAATGTTGATGACAATTCAAAACAAAATACATCTGATATTGTTTTAATATTTGGAGGGTCTGAAGAAGAATTGTTAAATAATTTGAATAATATATCTAGTGAACAAGACTTAAAAATAAATCAAAAAAGTGGATTAATAACATTTAAAAATGATCCATCGCTAAGTTTTGCTCAAGTTTCATTAAAAGCAGGGTTGGCTAGACTTGGTAAAATTACAAAGAAATTCTTTTCATATTTAGATTCAAATTCTGAAGATGAAAAATCTTTGAACGAAGGTGCATCAGACTTTATTACAAAAGTAAAGAATAAGATATTAGATGTCGGATCATTTTTTTCAAAGAAAACCGGAGACATTTATAATTGGTTTTTAAATAAAGTAAATAAATTGTATGAAAATGTCATTAGTATTTTTCGTAGAATCCCAATGGGTGACATTATCAAACAAGACCAGAAGTTAGAAAATTTAACAACCGATTTAATAACTTCATCCGAAGAAGGAATGTCTGATTTATCTGAATCTAAAAACGATATACCTATCACAAATTGTAATTATGATGCGATGATGCAGTTTTATAATTATTACAAAAGTATAGGATTTTTAGAGTTAGTAAAACGATATGATTCATATGAGTCACTGTCTAAATCTGGGGGATTTGTTTTAAATGTTGGAGATATAGACAAAAAACATTATGATAATATATCAAATGGTATTGAACATGTATACAAGATTTTTAAAAGTGCTGCTAAATATATTGGAGAAGGAAGATCTTCTTGTATAACAAGTGGTAAATACATAACCAGAGATGAACTTTCTCCAGCTTTAAAATTAAGAGCAAATCATATTGCTTTAAGAAAAATAGATGAGTTAATAAATAGCATAAATAAAAATTCAGAATTGCCAACAATTCAAACAAAAGATTTACCACAAATTGCTGCTGAATTAAGTGGAGAAGCTATTTTTGGAAAAAACTTATCACTACCAATGTTTAAATTTACAGGAGATTCGTTAACATATTATTTAAATAAGCAACAATATATAACCGATAAACAGAAACAGTTTTCTGAAACAATTAACGAAAATATTAGCCCAGGTTATATTAGTATCTATCCTACTAAAAGAGAAAATGCTTTACACTTTCAAGTTTACATGTATTTACTATTTGATATAAATGTAGAAAAAGGAAAAAATGTAGTTCCAATGTATTCGGAAATAACATTTACTGTGGGTAGTGGTAGTAAATTTGTTTTTAATATTGAAATGAAAAAAATACTTCCAATCGACGAGGTAAAAAAACAAATAAATAGGTAATACTACAAGGGAAAACACAACATATCATGATACAAAAACAACTACTTTGCACATTTACAGAAAGCTCTCGATATCTAAAAGTCATATCCGACATCAAAGAAACATATGAACTTGCAGATAAAAGACTTTTTGTATTTCAGAACGAAAAAAATATAAAAGAAATATTTTTAACTTTTAATATTTTTAAAGATAAATTGATTAAAACTAAGTATGCTAATACAATTAGTGTACATCGAAAAAAACATACAAATACAATTTATACATTAAATGCAATGAATCGTTTAATCGAAGATGAAAACGATGGTGTATTTGATAGAAATTATCAATTAAACTGGGAATTGTATAAAAATTCAATTATTTTAATCACTGATATTGGTGTGAAAATAGTACCAATTAAATTATCTTCTATTGTTTCTGCTTAATATTTATTTACACCTTGACATTTATCTGATCATACATTAGATTCTTGTTATGGTAAAAATTGTTATGTATCTTGGTTTGAGTGAATCAAGATTTAAATAATTAACCTAATTAAATAATTAAACACTTAAAAGAATTAAAGAATTATGGCATTAAATATATCTCAATTAAAAAGTCGCTTAAATGCGCTTTCAAATCCTGGCAATGAAAAATCTGATATTATTTGGAAACCAAAGCCTGGAAAACAAGTTGTAAGAATTGTACCTTACAAGTTCAACCCCGAAAATCCATTCATTGAACTCAAATTCCATTATAATCTTAATGGCAAGACTTATCTATCTCCAGATAGTTTCGGTCGCCCAGATCCAATTGTTGAATTTTCTAATCGTCTTAAAAAGACTGGTTCTAAAGAAGATTGGCAAATGGGTAGGAAAATGGAACCAAAGCTGCGGACTTTCGCACCTGTGATTGTACGAGGCGAGGAAGACTCAGGAGTAAAGTTCTGGGGGTTTGGTAAGACAGTGTACCAAGAACTGGTATCTGTGTGTCTAGACCCAGAATATGGAGATATTACAGATCCAGCAAATGGTCGTGATATTACTGTAGAGTTTAAGACTGCTGAAGAAGCTGGTAAAAACTTTCCAGAAACGACAGTTCGTGTAAAACCAAATACTACGCCAGCTGTAGATCCCGATGATAAAACTCTTATGGACATTCTCAAGAATCAAGCTAATATTCTTGATTTGTTCCCAGAACTATCATATGAAGAGTTGAGTGATGTAATGAATCAATGGTTGAATCCAGATGGAGAAGAAGGAGAAAGTGGTTTTGATAGTGATTCATCTTCTTCAGATGAAGAACCAGTTAGTAAAGCTAAGGCTACTATCTCAAAAGCAGTAAAATCTCCAAGTGCTACTGCCGCAAAAAAATCATCGTCTGATGATGTGTCGCAGGCATTTGATGATTTGTTCAATTCTTAAAAAATAAATGAAGCTACTGAGGAACTATACCCTCAGTGGCTTTTTAGTTATAAAATTATGTCTAAAAAAACAAAAACGACTAGTAAAGCTAATAAATCTAATAGAGATGAACTTTTAGATTTGCTTCAGTCCGAATTAAATAAAGCTAATAAGGATGGAGGTAAAATTGCTTTTACACTAGATGAAGATGACAATCCAACTGAAGTGAGCGAATGGATTAGTACTGGATCTTCAATGTTAGACCTTGCTATTAGTAACAGACCACACGGCGGGTTGCCTGTGGGAAGAATGGTAGAGTTTAATGGTTTGGAAGGAACGGGTAAAAGTCTAGTATCCGCACATGTAGTGGCTGAAACACAAAAGAAAGGCGGAATCGCAGTATTAATTGATACAGAAAATGCTGGTTCTCCCGACTTCTGGAAAAGTTTAGGTGTAGACCTTACAAAAATGTTATATGTACAGTGTGAAACTGTTGAAGATATTTTTGAACAGATGGAACGAATGATTACAATTGTAAGAAAATCTAACAAAGATCGAATTCTTACAATCATTGTTGATTCTGTTGCTGCTGCTTCTACAAAAGTTGAATTGGAAAGTGATCATGGAAAAGATGGATTTGCTACTGGTAAATCTATTATTATTTCTAAAGCTATGAGAAAAATCACTAACATGATTGGCAAACAAAAAGTGTTGACAATCTTTACTAATCAACTTCGTCAAAATTTGAATGCTATGGCATTTGGAGACAAATATGTTGTTAGTGGAGGAAAAGCACTTGCTTATCATTGTAGTGTTCGTGTTCGATTAAACAACAGCGGAAAACTTAAAAAAGGAACCGATGTTATTGGTAATGAATGTAAAGCTGTAGTTGTTAAGAATCGAATGGGTCCACCACAAAGAACTGCTATATTTGAAATTTATTTCGATAGCGGTATTGCTGATTATAGTAGTTGGATTAAGGTTATGAAAGAAAATAGTCTCGTCAAACAAGGCGGCGCTTATTACACCTATAAAAAAGATGATGGTACGGAATGGAAATTCCAATCCAAAACATTCATAGGCGAATTACAGAAAGATGAAAAGCTTAAAGAAGAAATCTATAATAAGATTTGTGATGCTGTAATTATGAAGTACAAGGATCCTAACAGTAAAATTGTTGAGGATGCAGAAGTGTCGGATGAAGAAGAAGATGCAGCTATTGAATAATATATGACTAACTTTACATCCAATGAAAAGAAAAGATTGTTTTCTTTATTTGAAAATGTAAAAGAAGAAGACAGAGTTGGCGGCTTACAAAAAGCCGCTGACTCTGATATTCTTATAGTAGATGGATTAAACACTTTTATTAGATCATTTATGAAAGTACCATCTATGAATGATGATGGAATGCATACTGGTGGAATTGCTGGATTTTTAAAAAGTGTTGGGTATGCAATTAAATTATTGAAACCTACAAAAGTTATAGTAGTGTTTGATGGTCACGGTGGCAGTCAAAAACGAAGAAAAATATTTTCTGGTTATAAACGAGGTAGGAAGACTAAAATTAGATTCAACAGAACTTATCAGGAGATGTCTAATAATGATATTGAAGATAAGAATCTTAGAATAGAATTACTTAGACTTATTAATTATTTAGATGTGTTACCTGTTACATCTATGTCTATAGATAATATAGAAGCAGATGATACTATTGCTTATTTAGCAATGGATTCTTTCAAAGATAAAGATGTCACCATTATGTCATCTGACAAAGATTTTTTACAACTGGCTAGTGATAGAGTTAAAATCTGGAGTCCAACAAAAAAGAAAGTATTTGGTTGTAAAGAAATATTGGATGAATATGGAATCACATGCAATAATTTTATTTATTACAGAATCATGGAAGGAGATGTCAGTGATAATATTCCAGGCATCAAAGGAGCTGGATTAAAAACTATTTTAAAAGCTTTTCCATTTCTCTCGGAAGAAAGAGAATCATCTCTACAAGAACTATATAATTATTCTGAAAACTATAAATCTAAATATAGAGTTTACGAACGTGTATTAGAAGAAAAATTAACACTAGAACGAAACTTTGAGTTGATGCAACTTAAAAGCACACAAATTCAAAGTTTTACACAATTAAGAATTGAAGAAATTCTTGAAAAACCAATCCCACATCTTAATAAGTTAGCATTTAGTAAGCTTATTAATGAAGATAAAATGTGGAACAACCTACCCAACTATATTGTATGGCTCAATGAAACTTGGGGCCGTGTAAATAGTTTCGTACTTTAAATCAAAACTTTAATATAAAAAGTTGATTGTGTTACGCATGAAGTGTAGCATGTCGCTTGTAAATTACAAAACTTATGGAAGACAAAATCATTATTGACAATTTGAAAAAGTTTGGAAACGAATTCCAAATTAAGTGTATTTCTGGCTTAGTATCTGACAGACCCTTTATTGAAAGATTATCTGATATTATAGAACCAGAGTTTTTTGAGAATGAATCGCATAGATGGATTGTTAAACACAGTATAAAGTATTTTAATGAATATAGAGATTTACCTACACTAAATGTTTTTAAAATTAAACTTGAAACTGTCACAAATGAAGCACTCAAATTAAGTATAGTTAATAATCTAAAAGTTGTTTACCAAAAGATGAACGATGGAGATTTAACATTTATCAAAGAACAGTTTTTAGAATTTTGTAAGAATCAAAAGTTGAAGAATGCTATTAATGAAAGTGTTGATTTGTTGTCAAGTGGTCAGTATGAAAAAATTAAAAGTAAAGTTGATGAAGCGTTAAAAGCTGGAATGGAACGAAACATTGGCCATGACTATGAAATGGATGTAGACAAACGAATGACAGTTATGGCTAGAAATTCTATCAAAACAAATTGGGAAGTACTTGATTCTTTAATGGATGGTGGACTTGCTGCTGGTGAACTAGGAATTATTACTGCTTGTGCTGGTTCTGGTAAAAGTTGGGTATTGGCAAAACTGGGAGCTGAAGCTATGAAACAAGGTAAGAATGTTATTCACTTTACTTTGGAGTTAAATGAAAATTATGTTGGATTAAGATATGATAGTTGTTTTACTGGAATCGATTTTCAAAATATCAGAAACAATATTGATTTGGTAAAACAGAAAATCGAAGCAGTAACTGGAAAATTAAAAATTAAATATTTCCCAATCAAAACAGTATCAGCTCATAGTCTTAAAGCTCATTGTGAAAGAATTCAAACTTTAGGCACAAAGATAGATATGATTTTTGTAGATTATGCTGATATTCTAAGACCAATTCACAGTGAAAGAAATAGTAATAGTTATAGTGAAGCCGGTGGTATTTACGAAGAGTTGAGGAGTATTGCTGGAGAACTACAAGTTCCAATTTGGAGCGCTTCTCAGAGTAATAGGGCTGCTATGGATGCTGATATTATTGAAGCTAATAATATTGCTGATAGTTATCGTAAAATTATGACTGCTGACTTTGTTATGAGTTTAAGTCGTAAAGTTACCGATAAAGTAAATAACACAGCTAGATTTCATATTATTAAAAACAGATTTGGCCCAGATGGTTTAACTTTTCCAAGTAAGATGAATGCTGGGTGTGGTCAAATTGAAATTTATAGTGATTCATCTAGAGAAGGTATGGCTCTTCAAAATGAAATGATGGACGGTGAAAATCAAGTCAAAAAGATTCTAAAAAACAAATGGAACGCACATAACAATGATGATGACGATGATATGTAATGTATATTTTTGATAATAAAAAAACATATCAAAAAAAGTTTTAAAAATTTTAATCTATGACTGAAAATAAGAAACTATCAAAAATAGTTATTAACTACCGACTAATCTAAATCTATATGAATAAAGAAATTTTTATTAAAAAACGTAATGGAAAACTTGAAAGTTTCAATGCTGACAAAATCAATAAGGTGTTGCAATGGGCTACAGAAGGAATAAAAGGAGTTAGTTTTGAAGAAGTTGCTATGAATGCACATTTGAACTTTTTCAATAACATGACATCAAATGATATTCATACAATGTTGATTGAAGCTGCTTCAAATCTAATTACCGAAGAAAAATCAAATTATCAATTTGTTGCTTCTAGATTATTAAACTATAGGCTTAGAAAAGAGGTATGGGGTGGTAAAAATCCACCTAAACTATACGATATTGTTAAATCTAATATTGACCAATCTGTATATGACAATGATATTTTAAATTGGTATACAAAAGATGAATTTAATAAACTAGATGAATATTTGAAACACAGTAGAGATTTTTCTTTTTCATATGCTGGTATTAAACAACTGTGTGATAAATATCTTGTTCAAAATAGGTCTATTAAAAAAATATATGAGACTCCTCAATTTGCTTACATGTTAATTGCTATGACATTCTTTAAAGATTATAAAGAGCGTCGAATATCTCTTATAAAGAAAGCTTATAATTACTTTAGTAAACATAAAATTAATTTGCCAACTCCAATTATGGCTGGAGTCAGAACTCCGATGAAGAGTTATGCTAGTTGTTCATTGTTTACTGTATCTGATACATTAAAGAGTATTTTCAGTAATAATAGTGCTGTTGGTTTTGCTACAGCCAGTAGATATGGGATCGGATTGAACTTATCTCGACTAAGAGCTACAAATTCTCCTATTAGAAACGGCGAAGTAATTCATACAGGTCCAATTCCATTTGCTAAAACATTTGAAAGTACTGTTAAAAGTTGTCATCAAAACGGTATTCGTGGTGGAAGTGCAACTGTAAACTTTTCGTGGTTTCATTATGATATCATGGATATTTTAGTTCTTAAAAACAATGCTGGTACAGATGACAATCGTGTACGAAAGTTAGACTATTGTATTGGATTAGATAAAGTAATTTTTGAAAGGTTTCTGAAGAATCAAGATGTTACATTATTTAGTTATCATGAATGTCCAGAGTTGTGGGATAATTTTGGATTTGATAATTTTAAAGAGATGTATGAAGAAGCCGAAAACAATAAGAATATAAAATTCAAAAAGAAAATTTCTGCTCGTGAGTTGATGATGCTTTTGGCTAAAGAAAGATTAGAAACTGGTAGAATTTATACAATGCATGTAGATCACGCTAATTCTCATGGTAGTTGGTTTGATCAGGTTGACACCAGTAATCTATGTTTGGAAGTAAATCATCCGCTTACTGCTATTGATGATGTTAATGATCCAAACGGCGAAATTGGTGTTTGTATTCTTGCTGCTGTTAATTGGTTGGAAATTAAAGATGAAAATGAAATGAAAAATGTCTGTGAAGTCATTGTTAGAATGTTAGATTCTTTAATTGAACATCAAAATTACTTTGTGCCTGCTGCTGAAAACTTTGCTAAAAAACGAAGAAGTTTGGGAGTTGGTGTTAGTAATTTGGCTGCTTTATTAGCTAAAGAAGGTATAAAATATTGGGATAAAGCAGCCCCAAATATTGTAGCTAAGTGGATGGAGATGCAGAGTTATTATTTAATTGATGCTTCTGTGGAAATGGCAAAAGAATTAGGTGTATGTGAAAAATTTGACAGATCTAAATTCAGTAAAGCTATTCTTCCAATTGATACTTATAAGAAGGACACAGATGAATTTATAACGGAACCTCTTAATATGGATTGGGAAGGTCTTAGAAATAAAATAAAAGAACACGGGATGAGACATTCTACTTTAACAGCTTGTATGCCCGTTGAATCTAGTAGTGTTATTCAAAGCTCTACTAATGGAATTGAACCACCACGTAGTTTGATTTCGTATAAAGGAAGTAAAAGTAATATTTTGCCAGTTGTAGTACCTAGTATAGAAAAATTCAAACAAAATTATACATTTGCTTTTGATATGCCAGACAATGAAGGATACTTAAAAGTAGCAGCTGCTATACAAAAATTCACTGATATGAGTATTAGTACTAACACATATTATGTACCATCTAGATATCCAAATAATAAAGTTCCTGTTCAAGAAATAATTAAAGATATGTTATTGTCGTATAAATATGGTATCAAAAATTTATATTACGCAAATACAGATGATGGCGATAAACAATCCGTAATGAGTACTGATACTACAGAATCAAATAACCCTATAACAGAAGAAACAACTTGTGCTGGAGGAGCATGTGCATTATAAAATATGAAATATATGAAAACAGTATTAAATAAATCTAATATCGATCAATTGAAAAACCCAATGTTCTTTGGTGAAGACCTATCTTTGCAAAGATATGATGTAATCAAGTATCCTAAGTTTTATGATTTGTACGATAGACAATTGAATTTCTTTTGGAGACCACAAGAAGTTAGTCTAATAAAAGATATTAGTGATTATAAATCTCTATCAGATGAAGAAAGGTTTGTATTCGATAGTAACCTTAAATTTCAGACAATGACTGATAGTATGCTTAGTCGAAGTATTCATGAATTAATGAAACATGTTACAAATTCTGAGTTAGAAATCTGTATGAATACATGGAGCTTTTTCGAGACCATCCATAGTAATTCATATACATATATTCTTCAAAATGTATATCCAGATGCTACAAAGTTTTTTAATAGTATTTTAGAAGACGAGCAGATTGTAAAAAGAGCAAAATCGATTAGTAAGAAGTATGATCAACTACTTGATACTAATACCTCAGATGAGAAACAAAACTTGTTTGATGCTGTTTTAGCAACTCAAATAACAGAAGGTCTCATCTTTTATGTATCGTTTGCTTGTAGCTTTTATTTCGGATACCGAGGCAAGATGGAAGGAAACGCTAAAATTATTAAATTTATTGCTAGAGATGAAAATCTTCATGTTGCTATTACACAAAATATAATGAAAAACTGGCAAAATAAGCCAGATGAAGGTTTTCAAGAAATTGTTAAGAAAAATGAAGATAAAGTGTATGCTGTTTATGAAATGGCAGTTGAAGCTGAAAAAGATTGGGCCGATTATTTGTTCAGTAGAGGAAATCTCATAGGACTTACATCTGAGAGTCTAAAACATTATATCGAATGG
>Ga0181572_10001016_pt1 | contig 20407 bp, 16 predicted proteins | sample 101ome_26_FD_133004 | JGI IMG/M metagenome (GOLD analysis project Ga0181572, IMG submission 133004) | Coastal salt marsh microbial communities from the Groves Creek Marsh, Skidaway Island, Georgia - 101408AT metaG (megahit assembly) | ecosystem: Environmental > Aquatic > Marine > Intertidal... | reverse complement strand
TCCACACTAAATGCGAGAAACCAGAGCATGTATTTCATAGAGAGCCAATCTGCAAATAAAGCTCTATAATAAGTAGTCTACTATATGATATTAGACTAGCTAGTCTATATAAGCTGACGGCGGCGCGAGCTGTGCAAAGTTTCCAGGTTCCCAATCGGTTTGCTACCTGGAGGCGGCCGGAACGCTCCCGGCCGCAGAACTTCACAAACGGCAGAAGATTACCATGGGGGCATTACCGATTTTACAGTACTCGGGGAAACTGCCACCCGCCGCGGTTATTGTTGCCGCGCGGCTCGGTGACGTCGAGTTGAATACGAAGCCTGAGAAAGGTCGGTCTCTCTCCGCCGCCCCGACTCTTACCTTTGAGGACGGCACGAAGATTACTGGCGTCGCCTCCCTGTTGAGATATGTTGCACGGTCTTCCACAACTTCGAGGGCTATGTACGGGCAAGATAGCATTGACTCAACGTTGGTACGACTCACGCCCACGGTCAGCCTTCGACTCTCCAGAAGGGAGCCCCTCCGCGTCCTCCGTTGCCGTTAGTACCTCTTTCTTTGCCCCCCTAACTTGGCTCACCTGTTTCACTTATCCAAAACACAGATTGATAAGGTTCTTGATCAAGCAGCTGCAGTGGTGAGTGGAAGCACGTTTCAATCAGTATGCGAGATACTTTCACGACATCTTGCGACACGGACTTATTTCGTTGGGAATACTCTCACAGTTGGTGATCTCGCCATCTGGGGACAGCTCAGAGCAGCACGACAGTGGGATGCCGTTAAGAAGCTCCCAACACTTGTGCACCTCGTGCGCTGGCAAGAGCTTTGTGGTGCGAATGAAATCGTGAAAGAAGTCGTCGAACATGTTCTCAGCACACGTCAGGCTTCACAGCGTCAGAGCACTCAGAATGACCAGACCCAGAGAAAGTCCAGCGCTGGTGAACATGGGGGTTCTTTTGAAATCAATTTGGCAGATGCTTCTGAAGGAAAAGTTGTCACCCGTTTTCCACCAGAACCTTCGGGATATTTGCATATTGGGCACGCTAAAGCTGCGCTTCTGAATCAATATTTTGCACGCCATTATAAGGGAAAGCTTATCATCCGTTTTGACGACACCAACCCTTCAAAAGAGAAGGACGAATTCGTCGAAAATATCTTGCAAGACTGCAAAACACTTGGGCTTGACCCGGACGTCATCACATACACCTCCGATTCTTTCTCACAAATTTTGGAAATGGGCACAAAACTCATCAAAGAAGGCAAAATGTATGTTGACGATACGCCTATGGAAAAAATGAGAGATGAGCGAATCAACCGGATTGACTCTATTGCCCGATCCCACTCGGTTGAGACTAACCTCAAACTCTGGCATGAAATGATTGATGGAAAAGGCAAGGGATTGGAGTGCGCCGCACGCTTCCGGATGGACATGCAAAACGATAACGGAGCACTTCGAGATCCTGTCGCTTTCAGATGCAACCTCACACCCCATCATCGCACTGGAACGAAGTTCAAAGTATATCCTACTTATGATTGCGCATGTCCATTCGTGGATGCTCTGGAGGTAAGGCCCTGATTGCAATCCCTTCTCACACTTCTGTTTCTGCGAAATCCTGGAATTCTTTCTGCTGACTGTCATACTCGTACCCCAAACCACTCATCAAGGGAGTGACACACGCTCTCAGAACTTCGGAGTATCGAGATCGCGAAGCACAGTATCGATGGATACAAGATATGATGGTTCGTGCTGGAAAAGAATCACTGCAAAATCGCCGCCTTTTGCTCATTTCAAACTTTCTTCCTTTTTTTAAGAGAATTCCTGAGATCGCTTCCTTTTTTTTTGCAACCTGTTTCTGACTTCTTTTGCTTGCAACTCGACCAAACATGCAGGGGGTGCAAAAAGTTCACATCTGGGACTATTCTCGGCTGAACTTCGTGTACACAACTCTTTCCAAGCGCAAGTTGCAGTGGTTCGTTGATCAAGGACATGCGGACAGCTGGGACGATCCGCGATTCCCAACTGTGCAGGGAATGAAACGCCGTGGACTTCAAATTGACGCTCTAAAGGAATTCATCCTATTGCAAGGCGCTAGCCGTAACGCCAATTTGATGGAATGGGAGAAACTTTGGACACTTAACAAACGCATAATTGACCCTGTTTGTCCGCGGCATGTTGCACTCATCCAAAGCGATCGAGTCGAGTTGACACTCACCAACGGCCCTAATGAGCCAGAGGTCATTTCTGTGCCCAAGCACAAGAAGTATCCTCCTGCAGGCGTAAAAAGCACCACACGAATGTCGAAGATCTGGCTTGAGCAAGTTGACGCCGCACTGCTTAGAGATGGAGATGAAGTAACTCTGATGGACTGGGGTAACTGCATCATACGAGCGGTGTCCACTAACTCTCTAGGGTCCGTCGTTAGTGTAACTGGGGAGTTACATCTCGAAGGTTCGGTTAAATCCACCAAGTTGAAGCTGACGTGGCTGCCGAACAGCGATGAGCTTCTACCTCTCATTCTTTCTGACTTTGATTACCTCATCACGAAGAAAAAAGCTGAAGAAGACGATGATTTCAGTGATATCGTGAACCATAATTCAAGGATCGACTCAACAGCACTTGGCGATCCAAATATGCGTACATTGCAGAAAGGTGACGTGCTGCAACTCGAACGAAAAGGCTATTTCATCGTCGACGTACCTTTTCAGGACATACGCACGCCGATCACGTTATTTTCCATTCCTGATGGACGGACCAAGTCGTGGGGTGTCTCGTGCAAGTAATCTTCGATAGTCTGATCTACTTTTGAAAGTAACATTTTCTTCGAGGAATCGAACGAGAATAATCTTTGGATATGGCATCCCTCAACCTGCCATCGGTCTATCTTTTATTACAATCCATCTAATCTCTCTCGAATTTTGGTAAACTTCTCAACACGCTGATTCCCTGACATACCCATCATGTGGATGATGAACATCCCTTCCTTGTGAACATTTGGGTGTGTGTTGAAGATAGTTTGATCCATGATTTGATGATGCAACTTTTCCGGATCTGCCAGTCGCAATAGCTTAATAAGTTGTGCCTGCTCGGCACCCTGCATGTGAGGAAGATGCTCCATATTCCAAAGCTGCTGCAAGATTTCTCGTGACCAGTTAGAGTTACGCCACAGCATCACTCCAGTGTTCACCTCCCACCCACCGATATCGTTGCAAAGGATGAGATCAACAGTCCCAAGATTAGATGAAATTTGAGCATCTGTGACGATGTCTTCAACAGCGACACTCCGATTCGTAACCACTGCATCAGTGTCAAGCCACATTATCCATTCATGCCCTGTCCGATTGAGCATATCCATCACCACCCTTACTTTGTTCCAAGTCACAATGCGCTTTGGAACCATGATATCTTTGTATACATAAAAGGAGTAACCTCTGATCTCGGCGTATTTTGCGTTAAGCTCTGAGGATAAATCTGACGTAGGAGCTAGATTCTGCGTCCCTGCTGTGACCATTGCAACGCCTCCCTTAGTCACATTCGAAGCAACGCGAATTATTGGGTCAACTCTCCTTATCGTCGTCGCCGCTATGTGACGCGCCTGATCAAACTGTCTTAAGTTTTCGCAATCAATCCCAAAACCTCGTCGCAGTTCACCGTCAGCTACCAGAACCTTCCAGATGCAGGGCGATCTTGCTGTGCACCAATATGCCAACACTGAGTCACCATCTCGTGCGTCCAAAAAAATTCTTAATTCACGGGATCTGTCGTAGATCTGTATGAGGCTTGCGTCATCAGCGACATGGCTCTGGATGTAGTGCGCGAGCATCTTGCCATCACTACCGTATTCGACCCAACTTCTCGCAGTGCCATGCACTTCACTTTCAGCATTCTGAACGAACATTTTGTCCAGGAACGCAACGCACAAGGTCGCTCTTGCAGTGGCCTCAACGTGAGCTCCGCAAGCGTCGTTCCGATTCGCGTCTCCGGAACTCTCAAACCGGTCGCTCCGAGCGATAGCGTACGACGAAACAGAAGAGGCAAGATCTACATCTACATCAGCCTTTACAGCACCACTTGATGCCAGGGCAAGCCGAAATACGATGGAGGCGACACTCATAAATGCCACATACACCCTGGAACGCATACCTTACGTCACTGGCGCAAGTCGAGCTGCGGACATAGCCTCCTCTCCGAGACGTTCGTAGTTGAGAAGTATGATGAGTCATCATGTCAAGTCAGTCTACCTGCCTTATTACTTACTTTCGAAAGTATATTACCTGCTTCGTACCTATCTACTTTCGTATTACTTTCGAAAGTAGACTATATATCATATGATATTATTATTCGGCAAAGCCTGAAGGGCATGCCGTTCTTACCAGGAGAACACTGAGATTTTCGGAACCACATACAGTGGAAAATTTAGACCCGGTTTTTTGAGGGGGATGCGCACGCATACTTACGATATCATACTTTCGTACGAAAGGACTTTCGAAAGTAAAGTACGTTCGAAGTATAAAAGGTACCTACCTTCGTATTACCTTCGTTTTAGTTGTAACACAATTCTTGTATTCTATCTTATTTATGTTGGCAAATGACGGCCGTGGACTCATGAGACAACCGCGTCAACCTGGCTTCGTCGCAGGCGCTAACTGTGTCCTTCTTTCTCTCGCGCGAGATACGCACCGTAGTTCCGGCGCAATGGTTCGCATCAGCGTCCTCAATGACACCTTGAAGGTTCGCGCGTTACGCTGCACATCAAAGACTCACTTTACCCGGTGCTATCTTCGCTTATCGATCGCGCGCCGCTTCCGGCAGTACGGGAACTTGCACTTTTTTAGGGTTTTCTTGCTAATCCTTGGACGCCTCTCCTCCTGCAGGCCATGTACAACGCCGAAAAGCGCGGAAAGCGCCAAGTTTTGGTTCGCCCCGTGTCTAAAGTGGTTATTAAGTTCCTCCAGGTCATGCAGAAGCACGGTGAGTGCCCCCCTAAACTGTTTTCTCCATGTGCGCTTCCCGCCCTCGTTCCGCGCAGTCGACAAGCCGATTTTCGAGAGACCGTTGTGACCTTGTGTACCTCGCCCATCTTCCCGCCGTAGGTTACATCAACGAGTTCGAATTCATCGATGACCACCGGGCGGGTAAGATCGTGGTTGAGCTCAACGGGCGCATCAACAAGTGTGGTGTTATCAGCCCTCGCTATGATCTCTCCCACACGGACGTCGAGGATTGGGTCGGTCGCCTCCTGCCCTCTCGTCTGGTGCGTTCTCTCCTGTCTCCCACGCTCGGATCATCGAAAGTTCTGTGCACAGGATAGCCGAACAAATTCATCGAGCTCTCTCATATTCTATGCTCGCTCGCCGACGGCACAAGACCAGTAGCGTTTGGTTTTCCCTTAGATCCATGAAGGTGATCAAGCAAATCTGACTCTGCTGTAAAAAACCCTGTTCCACATCCGCAGTTTGGAGTCATCGTGCTGACCACTGCCAACGGCATTCTCGATCACGAGGAGGCGAGGCGCAAGAAGGTCGGCGGCAAGGTCCTCGGTAAGTTCGCCAGTTGATTTCGCAAACTGCTCCTCAAAATCAGAAGACATCAGGGACACTGCTTTTCGATCGTGTTCTCTTCTTTATTTCCCACTGACGACTTCCCATGTTTTTTTTGTGAAAACCCTGTCACATGTGCAGGCTTCTTCTACTAAGTGTTGAGGACTTCAGCGATTGAGATCTCGAACTAATGGACGTCGCTGTTGCAGGGTGTGTTGACGAGTTGAAATGTAAACATCCTGATTCACAAAGTCACATCTCCTGGAGCCACTTCGCAGCGTCAACCGCGTAGTACGTGAGCGTGAGGTCCGCGCCCGCTCGCTTGATGGCGATCAAACTCTCGAGCACTGCATCCTTCTCAGTGAGATAACCAGCGGCCGATGCCGCTTTGAGCATAGAATACTCGCCGGAAACTTGGTAGGCACTAATAGGTAACGTCGTGTTATCCTTCAAAGCGCGAATGATGTCTAAGTAGGCGCCTGCAGGCTTGACCATCATGATATCCGCACCCTCAGCCTCATCGAGTGCAGCCTCGCGAAGGCACTCACGGAAGTTAGCAGGATCCATCTGATACTCAGCCTTGTCCTTTGGGATCTTCCAGTCCTCACTTCCCGGACGAGGGGCACTGGCAAGAGCGTCACGGAACGGGCCGTAGTAAGCAGAGTTGTACCTGTTCATGGACGAGGGTGTGTGAAAAGGTCAAATTGCGGTTATGTGACACGGTGGTGGCGAGAGATCCGCAGGCAAGCATCGTGGAGAAACCGTGGCACGAGGTTTGGTAAAAAAAATACCGTATACGCACTTCGCGGTGTACGACATGATGGCAACGTTGGTAAACCCCTCAGCATCAAGCGCCTCACGAATTGCACCGACGCGGCCGTCCATCATGTCGGAAGGAGAAATGACGTCCGCGCCAGCTCGAGCCTGAGACACAGCCTGCTTGCAGAGATAGTAGACAGTCTCGTCATTCATGACAACACCGTCGGAGCGAACCATGCCATCATGGCCCATCGTGTTGTAAGGGTCGAGGGCGACGTCCGTATACACCTCAAGGTCAGGGAAAGTGTCCTTCAGAAGAGAGATGGAGCGCTGCGCCAGACCGTTGGGGTTGAAGCACTCCTCCGCAGTTTCGGACTTGAGGTTGTCGGGAGTCTTGGGGAAGACAACAACTTGGTTCACACCCGCAGCGCGAGCCTCGCGAACCTTATCGATCATACCGGTCTTCCAGCCTAGGCGGGACTGGCCGGGCATCGACTCAATAGGAATATCATCCTCGCCATCATGAACGAAAATAGGATAGATGAAGTTTGACGGGGTTAGGATCGTCTGCGCTCCCACGAAGAGATACGGGTAGGAAGTGAGAATGAAGCGACGACAATAACAAAGCGTGACACTACGACACAATGAACTACCATGTATGAGAGGAAATTGGAAAAATCGGGATTGGCATACACGTACCTCACGGAATGCTTCGCGCACGGTAGAGCTGCGACGGTTACGGCGAGGACGAGATGCGAGATCCTGAGGCGGGACAACGGGTGCGCCTAAAGATTTGCGTAGCCAGGGAGTACTGACGTCAGCGAAGCGGCCCACCAGGCTCGGTTGAATCTGAAAGACGAAGCCGGCTGGCACAAAGATGCGGACGTAGAGCCAAGATCATTGACACGCAGGTCCATCTTTCTATTTCAACTCCACGTGGGTTGTTGTGAAGTCGGGCGGCGCACCTTCGGGAACCCTGGGAGCGATCCGCGTCGTGGGTGGAGCCAAGTTGACGTCCACGTCCAAGGCCTTCGCCGAGGCGGCAAGGCGTTGCGCCCTCCTGGAGTTACAGGATACGATAGAAGGAGCAACGCCGCAGGTAGGGAACACAAAGACGGACATCTTCAGCTTCGCGAGTGCGTGTGCGGATGCAAACGCGTTAATGTCCACTTCTGCGAGTGCGAGAGCGGCGTCTGTTGTCGATCCCTCTCGGATATCTTTATCTTCCAAGATCGACGATTTCTCCCCTCTCCGTTCTCAGCCAATGAGATTCGTCTACTTGATGAAACCTTAGCTTCCAGAGGTGCGAGTGGTGCTGGCCGACATTCCTGAAGATTAAACCGTGAAATAAGGATTCTGAAATTTAGCTTCTAAGATGGCTGACTGGGCCTTCTGGCTTTTTCGCCGAAAGGATAACACCGAGCTCGGAGACCTCCGGGACCGGAACCGCAGTGTAAAATACGCCACGAAGGAGGGCGACACGGTAACGAGCGATCTCGCCACGGTTCTCTTCGCCGAGGTGCAATCGTCGTTCGGGGCGTCGATATTGACGTCGATCGTGTACTCTCTTCTAGGTTCTGATCGAGTCGCGAACAGCCTTCGCCGGCCTCTGGGATTACCCGGCCGGAGTCGGGATGCAGGCGTTGAGCGCGGCCGCCCCGTCGAGGGCTTCTACGCCCACCGCTCGCCATTCCGCATCGGCAAATGTCCGATGCAATACCGTGCGGCGTTCTGGATGTGAGTATTCCTCCGACCTCCTGTCGAGGCTCGCTTCTCCGGCAGAGTGCCTTCCGTTTTTCCCGCCTGTCTCGGCAAACCCCAACCCCGAATACAAATCTTCTGGAAGAGGGCTCCCTTGCTCCCGCTGCGTGGCACTCTCCGTTTCCACGTCGTTTGCATCCCACGTTTATCACCAATACTGAAACTTCCCTGATGTATTACTCAATCTTCAATCCCTCACGTCCAGTCTTCGGTGATCTCACGACTGTGGGCCACCGTGCAAAGTCCAGTGCGCCTGTTCCTGCCGCTTCGCTGCTTGCCTCTAGCAATCGGCGGTCTACGCGCGGCGCAGCACTTCCAGGGGATGTGAGCGCTAACGCTGCTGTTTCTGCGCCGGCGGACACTAGCGTCGACACCACATCAACGGAGGCTCTCGCTCGCTACGTTGCCGCTCATGGTGGAAAGCGCGTGATTCGCAAGGTTCTCATCGCCAACAACGGGATGGCTGCAACAAAGTCGATAATCTCCATGCGCCGTTGGGCGTATAACGAGCTTGGAGACGAAAACGCTATCGAGTTCCTCGTCATGGCCACCCCTGAGGATCTGAAGGCGAACGCGGAATTTATCCGCTTCGCAGATGACTTCGTGGAGGTCCCAGGGGGGTCAAATAAGAACAACTACGCGGACGTCGACCTCATCGTTGACATTGCAGAGCGTGAAGGCGTGGACGCTGTTTGGCCCGGCTGGGGACACGCATCGGAGAACCCGAAGCTGCCAACTTCGCTGAAACAACGTGGCATTCAGTTCATCGGTCCGACGGCGCCAGTCATGTCTGTTCTTGGCGATAAGATTGCTGCAAATATTCTCGCACAGACTGCCAAGGTGCCCTCCATCCCGTGGTCTGGCGATGGACTTGAGGCAACCTTAAACGATGAAGGTACTATCCCCGACGAGATTTTTAACAAGGCGATGGTCACGACTGTGGAAGAAGCGCTAGATGCTGCTAATCGAATCGGATACCCGGTTATGCTCAAAGCTTCTGAAGGCGGTGGCGGCAAAGGCATCCGTATGAGCGACAATGATGACGAGATGCGTGTCAACTTTGAGATGGTCAAGGCTGAGGTTCCAGGCTCGCCAATGTTCATGATGCAGCTTTGCACCCAAGCAAGACATCTCGAGGTGCAAATCGTTGGCGATGAGTACGGCAACGCTGTCGCTCTCAGTGGCCGCGACTGCTCGACGCAGCGACGCTTCCAAAAGATTTTTGAGGAAGGTCCCCCTACTATTGCTGACGCGAAAGTCTTTCGCGAGATGGAGAAAGCTGCCCAACGTCTGACCCAGAACATCGGCTATATTGGTGCTGGCACTGTTGAATATCTCTACAACGCCGATACCGGCAACTACTATTTCCTCGAGTTGAACCCTCGTCTCCAGGTTGAGCACCCTGTGACCGAGGGAATCACTAATGTGAACTTGCCTGCCACACAGCTGCAGGTTGCGATGGGAATTCCTCTCAGCCGTATTCCGGACATCAGGAGGTTTTATAACCTCGATCCGGAGTCAGTTTCTGACATTGACTTCATGCAAGATGAGTACGTGTTACCTGAACGTCATCTCATTGCGGCGCGCATCACCGCCGAGAACCCTGACGAGGGATTCAAGCCAACGTCAGGTGGCATAGAGCGAGTCTCGTTTCAGTCTACACCCGATGTCTGGGGCTACTTCTCTGTTGGTGCCAATGGAGGCGTGCATGAATTCGCTGATTCTCAATTTGGCCATATCTTTGCCACTGGAAACAATCGTGAGGAGGCCCGAAAATCTCTGGTGCTCGCCTTGAAGGGTATGGTGGTACGTGGTGAAATTCGAACAGCAGTCGAGTATCTGGTGCAGCTGCTTGAGACGGACGACTTTCGGACGAACAACATCGACACCAGTTGGTTGGATGGCATCATCAAGGCCAAGTCGATCGCGATGAAAGAAGATCCTCACACCATCGTCGCCTCAGCCGTACTTTATCGCGCTTTCCGAATCGTTCAGGATGAGGAAGCTGCCTTCAAGGAGTTCTGGCAAAAGGGACAGACGGCGACGCAAGGAATCGAACGTCTCACTGAATTCCCTATGGAAATCACTTATCAGGATGTAAAGTATTCCTTCACTGTGATGCGCCGAGGCCCTGATTCCCTAGTTCTCTCACTCCGAGGCGAAGACATAATTGATGCACGTATCCGAGAGCGTTCTGATGGTGTGCTCCTTGGCATATGGGGTGGACGCACCCACGAGATAGATGGCCTTGAAGAACCGCTTGGTCTGCGCATGGTGCTTGACGGTCAGACTTGGTTGCTGCCGAATCAGTTTGATCCCTCCGAGTTGCGCACAGATGTCACTGGCAAGCTCATTCGCTTCCTGCAAGATGATGGCGGCGAAGTTATCGCCGGAAAGCCCTACGCAGAGGTCGAGGCGATGAAGATGGTCATGCCTCTTATTGCGGGTGAAAGCGGTACTATTTCACACGAGAAATCTGGGGGTGCGGTCATCGAAGCTGGCGATCTTCTTGGTAGCCTCACTCTGAAGGACCCCAACAAGGTGAAGAAGATTTCACCCTTCGGTGGTGAGTTTAGATGTGCGGCCGATGAGGGCCCTGAGACACCTCCGTCTGCTTCTGAAGCACTTGAAGAGGCAATTGCCGCTACTAATCTGCTCCTGGATGGTTATGTCCTTCCAGTCGATGAGACGGTCAGCAATCTCATTGAAAGGCTCTGTGAGCCCTCTCTACCCGATGTTGATGGTGGCCGCTGGCATCGCGCGTGTTCCATCCTCAACTCTATTATCGACCGCTATCTTGCAGTTGAGAGTATCTTTGCTGGGAAGAAGAGTGATTCCGTGATGCGCGAGCTGACTCGCGAGAAGGGCAGTGACCTCGATGGACTGCTTAAGCTCGTCCTTGCGCATGCCCGCATAAAACAGAGCACGCGCCTGGTCATCAGCTTGCTGAAGCAAGCTCCAACTCTGCCCCAGCGCGTGATGGGTGGCCCGATCGGCTGGGCTGATGATCACTCGCCTATCTCTGATGACTTCCGAGCATCCATCGAGCGACTCTCCAACCTGCGAGGTGCTGATTATGGAGAGCTTGCACTCATCGCTTCCAACATTCTGCTTGAGAAAAGGCTTCCTTCCATTGACAAGCGACTTGATGAACTGAGAAGCATCCTCGCTGGGGGCACTGGTCTGGACCGATCGTGGGGAACTGCCGAGGCCGGGGATCTGAAGAGCTTGAGTGAATCCCCCACTCTCGCCGTCGATCTACTGCCCTCTTTGTTTGTCGACGAAGATGTGGTCGTGGCCGATGCTGCGCTTGAAGTGTACACAAAGCGCGTGTACCGCGCTCACAACGTCATCTCTACTGACATTATCCGTGAGGACGGCCTTGACTCGATGAACTTCAAATTCCAATTCAGTACTTATCCTGAGGAGTCTCCGTTGCGCTTCGGCATCATGGTCGTGACTTCAACACTTGAGAAGGCCAAGGAGCAGATGCCCTCTATTCTTGATCGCCTCGCGGCTCACATCGACGGCGCTTCCACCGACACCCCGATTCATGTCCTTCATCTTGCATTGAGTTCCCAGGCTGAGGATTCAACTCTTCCAGACAGGTGTGCCGCTGTTCTGAGCGAGCACCGCGGGCGTATGGCTGAGCTCGGCATCAAGTTTGTGAACGTCATCAGCTATGTTCCCCCGAATCTTCCTCATTACTATACATTCACCGCTGCTAGTGGATATCAAGAAGACCCTCTGTATCGCGGCGAACGTCCCACAGTCGCTCATCTTTTGGAGCTCGCTCGACTGGAGAACTATAATCTCACTCGCTTGCCGACAGTCAACCGGGACTTACATATCTATGTTGGGGAGTCCAAACAGGGTTTTGGCAAGCGAGGTTTCCAAAAGCACATGCTGCTGCGTCGTATCAGCCACTCTCGTGATGCTACCGAAGGAGGCATTGAGCGGGTTCTTGCAAAGGCTGTGGAAGCTCTTGATCTTGCGAGCCTTGATCCTCGTACGAAGGGCGCGAGCTCCGGCAGGATTTACATCAATTTTTTGCCAGTACAGACGGATGGCCCGTTTGATGCTGCTGTGAGCACTCTTAAGACCAAGGTTCTCGAGTTTATCAGTCGTAACTCTACGGAGCTACTCGCTCGCCAAGTGGACGAGATGGAGATTCGATTCCGCATCGCTGAGAACCCAGGTTCGCCTGTGCAGATTCCTGTTAGAATCATGGCGACATCGATGTCAGGACAGTGGCTGAAGGTTGACGTGTATCGTGAATACCTTGATCCGCTGACCGGCAAAGCCACTCAGTTTTGCATGCTAGGAACCGATGGTGCCGAGGAAGCTTGCTTCTTGGAGCCTTACCCCATGCCTGGAACGTTGCAGCAAAAGCGCTCCATCGCTCGTGCCATTGGCACGACGTACATCTATGACTTCCTCGGGCTAATTGAAAAGGCTATGGTTCTTGAATGGCGTCATTTTGTGGCAGCCAACGGCGATGGGGATGTTCCTGTGGATATGTTTTGCGCTGAGGAGCTCGTTCTCAACAGCGAAGACGGTACGCTCTCCAAAGCTGAGGCGAGTCGCATCGCTGGTTCCAACGATATTGGCATGGTCGCTTGGGAGTGCTTTATGAAGACCCCAGAATATCCAGAAGGTCGCCAGATTGTGCTCGTTGGCAACGACTGCACCTTCATGTCTGGTTCCTTCGGTGTCAAGGAAGACGACTTTTACCACGCAGTCTCACAGTACGCACGCGAAAAGGGCCTTCCCCGAGTGTATATTGCTTCAAACTCTGGTGCCCGCATCGGTCTTGTAGAAGAGCTCAAGCCTTATTTCAAAGTTGCCTGGAACGATGCCTCCAACCCTGCTCAAGGTTTCAAGTATCTGTATCTCTCGCCTGACGACTATGCTGCATTCCCGCCTGGCACAGTGAATGTTACTGAGCTAGTCGATGATGGCGAGAAACGAATGAAACTTGATGACATCATTGGGCAAATTCATGGAATCGGCGTCGAAAATCTCCGAGGGTCTGGTATGATCGCTGGTGAGCAGTCTGCTGCGTACGCTGAAGCTTTTACACTCTCGTATGTCACTGGCCGGTCGGTCGGGATCGGAGCGTACCTCTGTCGCCTTGGCCAGCGAAATATTCAGATGACGAACGGTCCACTCATTCTGACTGGCTATTTGGCTCTGAATAAGTTGCTGGGACGTGACGTGTACACCTCTCAAGATCAGTTGGGTGGACCTCAGGTGATGATGCCCAACGGTGTGAGCCACATGCAGGTTGAGGACGATCAGGAGGGCGTTAAGGCTATCTTGCGCTGGCTGTCTTATGTGCCTAGCAACTGCTTCACGCGATCACCTGCGCTCCCATCCTCGGATTCCGTGTCGCGCAAGATCGCGTTTAAGCCTACGAAGACACCTTACGACCCACGTCACATGATCGCTGGCACGGAAGACGCGGACGGAAACTGGGTTGGAGGCTTCTTCGACAAAGATTCGTGGACTGAAACCCTTGCTGACTGGGGCAAGTCCGTTGTCTGTGGTCGTGCCCGTCTTGGTGGTATCCCTATGGGTGTCATCGCTGTTGAGACTCGCTTAATGGAACAGCGCATTCCCGCAGATCCGGCCAACCCCGAATCGCGTGAGGCTGTTCTCGCTCAGGCAGGTCAGGTTTGGTTCCCTGACTCAGCGCACAAGACGGCAACTGCGATCCGCGACTTCAACAACGCCGAAAACCTCCCTCTCATCATTTTTGCCAACTGGCGTGGCTTCTCTGGCGGCACACGTGACATGTACGGCGAGATCCTGAAATTTGGTGCGATGATTGTGGACGAGATACGAGTGTACCGTCACCCTGTCTTTGTGTACATCCCTCCCAATGGGGAGCTACGTGGTGGCGCTTGGGTTGTGGTGGACCCTACCATCAACGAAGCTCGCATGGAAATGTACGCCGATGCAGAGAGTAGAGGTGGGATCCTCGAACCTCCTGGGATCTGTGAGGTTAAGTTTCGAGATAAGGATCAGAAAGCATCGATGCATCGCCTCGATCCGGTCCTTCTGGAACTCGATCAGGACCCGGAGGCTAACCAGGAGGAGATATCAGCTCGCGAAGCGCAGCTGTTGCCGATGTACACACAGGTTGCGCATGAGTTCGCAGACCTTCACGATCGCAGCGGGCGCATGCTCGCTAAAGGTGTGATCAGAGATGTCGTCGAATGGGAGGATGCCCGCGCATATTTCCATGCTCGTCTCGAGCGCCGACTTGCGATCGATAAACTTGCTGCGGAAGCGGGCGCTGACCATACTGATGTCGAGAAGCACCTGCAGGCCGCTGCTGAGGAAGCTGGTGTTGACTGGTGCAAGGATGTGGACGTGTCGAACTGGATCAACACACAGGCAGAGACTGTCAAGGAAGAGGTTGCCTCCCTCGGACGTGAGGCATCAATCGTTGAGGCGATGAAGAGTCTTGCCGGCCTTGATGAAGAAGCGTTAAGTACGGTGATTGAAAATCTTAAATCGCGATAGTGTGCGAGCGACGGGCGCGCCTACAGATTCGCGAAGTGCTTGTCAAAAAATTGTTACAGAAAATCATGTGCCTGAATTCCATCCCTTCCAGTTTCCAATGCCACTGACATGGTCATGGTAGGGTCCATTTCCTATCACATGACACGTCATATTGCGCATGTGTTATGTACGGCGAGGCATGGTCGCGGGTGTCATGGAGTGCACACGAAATTCATTGGACGATCAATCGGAAGGAGCCGAAGACCTTCTTCCCTAGTGACTCTGCGGTGGACCAGACCCGCGTCTGATCTGCGTGTACTTGACGAAATTGGTTCGGTATCTCGCGCAGCAGGTAGAGCGAGAGTATGTACATCATCAGTCTATTCTGCTCACTCGACGATTTCTGGCGAAATCCACCTCATACTCGGGCCGATGTTCGCGGGCAAGACGACCGCACTCTTGGATCAAATTGCGCGGGAAGAGGCTCACGGTATGTCCGTCACTCTCGTCAAGTCCAGCAAAGACAACAGATATTCGCACGATGAAATTGTCTCTCACGACGGAACATCACGTCGATGCAACGCAGTTGCTGAGCTTAGTGATCTCCGCGGTATCATTGGCGAGGAGCAGTGGAATGGAGCTCACGTCCTTGCCATCGACGAGGCCCAGTTCATCCCAGACTTAGTGTCTTTCTGTGTTAACGCAGCTGACGAGCATCAGAAGAAAGTGATCGTAGCAGGGCTTGACGGTGACTTCCGTCGCCAGCGATTCGGTGAGGTTCTAGACTTGCTCCCCCTGTGCGATACTGTCACCAAGCTTACAGCGCAATGTGGCGTTTGTTCTGTTCGACCTGCGCTGTTTTCGCTGAGAACTACAGGGGACACAAGCACGCAAGAACTGGTTGGGGGCGCCGACTCGTACAAACCAGCTTGTCGCTTGTGTTACGTGAAGGCTACTTCCGGGAATGAGTAAAATCGACGAAGTGATATGCTTGTTTCTTCAGCTTCGAAGGTGTGAAGTATTCGCCAGAACTGTGATCACTATCGCCTATGCCGACTTCCCTCTCCGCTTGATAGTCTCGCTCTCAGCCCTTCCTCACCCCTGTTGGAGACAGTCTCTCGGTGAAGGGAATGATCCCCATGATTCGTGATGTTTTCACACGTTTCACCATCTTGCGATGCACTTTCGCGGATAGTCCCGATTTCCTCCGGGGAAGGAGTTTCCCAGTCTCAGACACAAACTGGCTTAGCAGTCTGGCATTCCTGAAATCAAGCATCTCGAGTAGCCCAACGTCGACGTCCTTGCCCTTCATGGGCACCCGTCTTGTCTTTTGGGTCGGCGTGTGCATTTCTGATTTGAATCGCTCGCGCGGTGCTAGATCATCTGTCTCGTAGGACTGCCCCGGATAATATATACGAGACTGGGAGACACGACCGAGCTTCAAGCCACTGAAAAGGTGTTTCGGATGAGAGGTGCCGCTGGAGCGCGGGTTGCTTCGTTCGCTTTCGTTCCTGTCATTCTCCCTCGGAATAAGACGCGACCCATCGAGTCCATGCTCGGATTCGCCATCGATCCTATCGTCATTCGATAATGTGGCTTGAGTCGCAACGCTCGACTGCCGAGCCAACGACAACGCGGCGAAACTAGGAAAGCTGAGGGTTTGCAAGAGCAGGGGACAAAGCCGTCGAACGGGTTCCATCATGGCTGACTGAGAACGTCCGCTATCTTGCGACTGTCTTGCACAACTATCGCACTCAATGAAATGTATTGTTAGATGTCTTTCTTTGCAGTCGCGAGAGTTCAAACATAGGCGGTGGGTGATGTGAAGTACTCGGCTGCGGCCAACCGAACTTAGCCATAAGTCATTCATTTCACTAGTCTAGCTAGTGTAGTCTATGACAGTTGTTGTCGGCGCACGCCTGTCGTTAACCACAGCTCAGAGCGCTTGCAGCAAGTAGAATTTGGTTCTGGCATGTCAGCTTCGCAGCAGCTTTCTACCTCCATGCACGTCTTAGAACGCGGTCCTGCGGGTGCTGCCATGCATGCCTACAGCGAGCAGGGACAGCTTGACGAACACCCTCTCGGAACGTGGCAAACTTCCCACACTCTCTTCAGCCCGGACGGTCGCTTTCTCGCCAGCATAAAAGCAGATGAGGTGACCATTTGTGATACTGGCAGCAACATGATATTGCATTCCATCTCTTCCCCTGGGACTATCGCGTTGCACTTCTCTTCCACCAGCAAATACCTGAGTGTCTATCAAAAGGCCAACGCGACCGGCGCGGGTGATAAAAAGAACCTGTGTGTTTACGAGGTTAAGGAAGGTCTGAAGCTGTATGCCTGCTTCCAGAAGTCGTTCACCAAGGCGGATTGGCCATATATCCAGTTCAGTGCTGACGACTCAATCGCGTGTCGTGCCGTCACGAACGAGGTACATTTTCTTCGCTGCAGTGACTTTGGGGCTCAGGCTCTCCGTCTGCGCGTACCTAGACTGGTCACTGCAAAGCTCTCTCCAGGTCATCCAGCAACACTCGCGACCTTTGTCCCGGAGATCAACGGTCAACCAGGAAGCGTCTGCGTATACACCCCTCCGCCAAATGATAGTGATGCGGTGATTGAATTGCCACCCCTGGCACGAAAATCTTTCTTCCGCATACAGGAAGTCGATTTCAACTGGGCGCATGACGGATCGGCCGTGCTTATCCTGGGATCGTCTGATGTGGATGCAACTAACCAAAGCTACTACGGAGAAACATCATTGCATTTCATGCGTGCCGAAGGCGATCTTGACTGCAAGGTGAGCGAGAAATTGCATCAGGCACCCTGATCGAGTTTAAATGCTCTATCTTCTGTGAAACCTCATCTGTTTTGCTGCACCTTCTGACTGCTCTCTTTTTGTCGTGTGCATTACCTCGCAGGTGCCACTAGATAAAGAAGGTCCTGTGCACGAGGCAGCTTGGTCTCCCAGTAACGAGGAATTTGTCGTGGTCTACGGCTTCATGCCGGCGAAAGCCACGATTTTTTCTGCTTCCAAGTGTGAGCCAAAATACCAGCTAGGTGCTGGCCCACACAATACCGTTCGCTGGAACCCTTTTGGGCGTTTCATCTGTCTTGCTGGTTTTGGCAACTTACCTGGTGATATGAAATTCTTTGACCGAAAGGCTGACGGCAAATATAAGCTCGTCGGTGAGACAAGAGCAGCATGTTCGGTACGGGATATCCCTTGTCCAGGTCTCAAATCATTCGACTCGTTAATCCTTGTGTACTACTTTTCGAGCTCCACTTTCTTGCCTCGAGTTTACTCGGTGACTCGCTCCTTCTTATCTTTTCCTCTCTTATCCTAATACTTTCGTAATAGGTTACAGCAGAATGGTCCCCAGATGGGCGCAGACTTCTTACTGCCACCACGGCACCCCGCTTGAACGTTGATAATGGATTCAAAATTTGGCGCTACAACGGTCAGTTGCTTCACCACTCCGAGCGAGAGAAGCTGTATGAGGCAAAGTGGCAACCGATGGCTGCTGGGACACATGAGGACCGTCCCATATCCCCGGGAAGTGTTCGTAAGGAGAGCGAACGACAAGTGAATGGAGGATCTACTAGTGGAGTTGCTTCAAACAAACCCGCGCCATATCGGCCTCCACACGCAACCACTGGATCAGGTAATTTTAGCCTCGCGAAGGCTGCTCCTGAGGACTCCGGTCCAGGGAAGTACCGCGCACCTGGGACATTAAGCACATCAGCAACGTCGAAAGTTTCCGGTCCGCCGGGATCAACGTTTGTGGACTCTCAGGTCAGCAAGAGTGCTGCGAAAAATGCGAAAAAACGAGCAGCGGCAAAGGCAAAGAAAGCTGCAGCTGAAGCATAGTCTTACAACATTTCTAGAGCTAGCATAGTTGCTATTGTCAAGACAACTTTGATTTATTCGACGACAAGTAGATTATTTGCGTCTAGTCCGTCTCCGGTAGTTGCCCATTCTGGTGCTGTTTGCCACACTCCATCAACGACAAACTTGATCTCGTATGTTCCAGACACCAGCATCATATCAGCAACAAAGACGTTGTTCCCGCCTTCGATGAATTCCGGAGACATCGCTACACCCTTCGTCCAATTGTCAAAAGAACCCATAATACGAATATCAGAAGCCATTCCAACCCAACGAATTGGGACGCTCTTGATGCATGCCGCGTCTATGTCCTTCACATCTCGACGAAGAGCCTTCTGCATGAGGTCCAGGCGCCTTGTAAGTGTGGCAAGCCGTGCAGAGATATTCTCACGAGACTGCGTGTCGTCTTCAGCCGCTTCGACAGCATCAATCGCGATTTTCTGAAGCGACTCAACCTCAAGCATAGCTGCTACGAGTCGTTCGTTAGCATGCTTGATGTCTTTATCCCTGGCTTGCAGCGTAGACTCTAAAAACTTCGCAAACTTGTTTGACGCTGCCAGGCGTTCGTTGAGACGCGTTCGGAGCGTTACCATCTGCTCAAAGAGCCTTCTCTGACTCGCAGCCATTTGCTCTGCATTCTCAGATTGTTCGATGAGAGAATTAGTTAAAGGAGTGTCACTCACTGTCCGATTCGATCGAGATGCTGGTGAAGTTGGTGGTGCAGAGCGTGAACGCGTCGTTGCAACTGCTGCAGCCTGTCTCGTGCCACTGCCTTTCACAGGGGGAACAGTTTCTGGGGGTTTCCGGCGAGTCTGGCTTGCTCTTCCGGAGCGAAGTGCATTCGCAGCCGCCTCCACACGTTTCTTGAAGGAAATGTTCGTGGTATTGGGAGTGCCATGTTCGCTACGTGCGCTCTGGGGCGACGGTGGGCTGGTGGAGACCTGTGGAGGAGGAGCGTTGGCAAAAGATTCTGATGGTGGAGGAGTTCTATCCGTCGAATCACCGGTATCCGCCGATGCAAGCTGAACAATGCCACGTCTGTCAGAAACTCCACGATTCTTTCGCCCCTTGCGTACATGCATCATGCTTCTACGCAACGAAGATCCATGCGTAAAATTCGGCAGTCGCGAGGCATGTCCAAGAGGGCAGGGCAAGGTCGCAGTTTGCGCGGCAGCGAAACCTGGGTTCGCGAGGTGGGACACGGACATTTGTTGGTTGAACGTTGCCTCTCACGGGGCACGTCCAGAGAAAATGAACCGCACAGAAAATGCGAACGAGACTGCAAGAAGCGTGTCCGCGCGGCAGTCCACGCGAATGTATAGCGATTCGACTTGCGGAGCAGGCAGCGCAACTTTATCTGCTACCTTCGATAAATACTTTCGAAAGTAGTTGAGTCCGTCGATACTTTCGATCGCTTGAGTTCGTTACACCGTACGACCGGTATCTATCCCTCCAACAGATTACGAGATCCTTCTCTAAATAAACAGCTAATATCTGTAGTAGCTCTAGATAAGCTCTCTAGAGCTAGCTACTAGCTAGTGCCTCGGCGCTAGCTGGGGAAATGAAAATTCTGGGGAAATTAGAGCTAGAGCTAGCTAGCTAGTGGCCCTTTTTACAGACGATCGAAAATCACAGACGATTCATCAATCGTCGTTGATCGTCTGGCGTAACTCAATTCTAAAGTAACCTCGATCTCACGAATTCTTTAAAAAAGTTCCTTCGAAGTAAAATTAAAGCTCAGGTAACTCTAATGCCTACGGACGCGCGGCATCTGCGGATCCGGACGATCGAGCCATGATATTCGAGCGAGATTGTCCGAGATTAAGATTTGCTCTACCCTATTCGATTGACCACGTGATGACGAAAGGCGGATCGAGCAACTAAGCACAAGCATGTGAAGTTCAGACGGCCAACGACGATTGAGGCTAGTAGTCTAGCTAGTCTATGATATAGGCT
>Ga0181572_10001015_pt1 | contig 20412 bp, 22 predicted proteins | sample 101ome_26_FD_133004 | JGI IMG/M metagenome (GOLD analysis project Ga0181572, IMG submission 133004) | Coastal salt marsh microbial communities from the Groves Creek Marsh, Skidaway Island, Georgia - 101408AT metaG (megahit assembly) | ecosystem: Environmental > Aquatic > Marine > Intertidal... | reverse complement strand
TTCATTTTCATCTTCATCATTCTCATCTTCACTGGTTTGGAAAAAATGACTGTAAATATCTTCAAAAAATGTGGCTAATTCATCACCGGATTCATTTTGAATGTTACGATATTTGTTAATTAAAAAAATGATTTTTGCTTCTAATTCACGGTCTGTTGGACTTGTTAAATCTAATATATCTAATAATTCTCTATCCGTATAACTAGTCACATCGTACATTTTTTTATTTGTATTCTTTTGTATTTCTTTTGTATTACTATTCATCGTATATATATTTATAAATACTTCTATATACTATTTGTTCTATTTATTTGTTTCATTTTCTATTTCTTTTCTCGGTATTCGAGACTTAAACATATTTCCTATATACGTTACCAAATCTATTTTTTGTGATAACGTATATAACAAGTCTGTCGGAAAACTTTTTAACCCTTGTCCGCGTTTCATATGTGTATTTCCATGAAAACATAATATATCGAATATTTTCATGACTAAATCTTCTTCTTCTGTCATTTCTGTTCTGTCTATTCGAATTCTTCCGATGAACGCATAGCGATTATAATTTCCTTTATTATATACGTTCAATCTACCATTTACATGTTGATTTCGAATCAATCCTATACCAATTATTTTATTTGTATCATTATTCATTTCCAATATAAATAAATTTGAATCTATCAGAATTGATTTAGATATCGGATCCGGAGAACAATATACACATCCCACATTTTTATGGGTATTTCTATATGTCTTATTTTCATTCCATGTTGATGTTGTAAAACGACTTGTTAATATATGATTTCTCATATTCTTTTTGAAAATACGTAGCTGTTTCCTATGTAAACGTTCATTTGTTGATATTGCCGGTGGCATCTTATTTTATTTGTATTGTTCTCCATCTATCAAATTATTATCAATTTTATCGTTTCGTTTATCATCTATTTTTCTCTACTGTAATATATTATGTTTTCAGATATATCAAATATAGAACAATCTATTCCCAGTTTTTCGTCAGATAACCCTATGGAACCAACTATATATACATCTATACATGTTGAAGATAATGGTAGTAGTACTTCCGATGATAGTGGCGATAAATTTAACGAACATATCATGATTAAAGTCAATAGTGACATTCCATTACGTCACGATATTATTCAAGAAGAACCATTGTTACAAACATATACTGATAACCATTTTGACACACAAATTAAACGCGACCTTGAAAATTTACAACTACAAGAAGACCCTTTTTTTCAGCAGGAATTTTCAAACTATAGAAGCAATAGTCCTGTCTTATCTGTATTAGATAGTAATAATCACAGTAATAATAATAGCGATAGTGATGATGATAATAGAGACCATTATACTACACGAAATAATCGACGCTCTAATAAAAGTAAGTATAGTAAACTTGACACCAATGATATTAAAAACTATGTCAAAAAATATTATGCTACTTCTAATGGCGACGATTTTACGAATGAACTTGACATTCTTACCACCTTTGTTCGAGGACAAAGAAATCTATATTCACAATGTAAACTCATTACACTACATAAATTATATCTTTTAGTTTTCCCCGCACTCATTATTGCCGCCGGCATTACTTCTATTTCTCCCTTTATTGAATGTGATAGTCAAATCAATTCGAATATTATTACTGGACTTAATGGACTTGTTACCTTATTCATTTCTATGGTTGGCTTTTTAAATTTAGAATCCCTACATGAAAAATTTCTTATTTTAACTTCTTTGTTCGAGAACATCGAAACCAATCTTGAATTAACTTCTACCAAATTCATGATGTTAAAAAAAGAATCGGACATTTCAGATTTAATTATTAACAAATTTAATGAAGTGGAAGATAAACTATCTGAATATAAACTTATTACTCAAATTACAATACTCCCGGAAATGAAACTACTTTTCCCTATCATTTCACATATCAATATTTTTTCCTTTATTAAAAAAACCGAACTTATGAAAAAAGGATTAATCGAAAAACTTCGAGATGTCAAAAATGAAATTTCTTATATTAAATATAAATTCGAACAACGCCAACAAATTCATAAAATTAAATCTGCTGTTAATACCGACGCATTAAACCCTTCTCCACAAGAACAGTATGACTATAAGAAAGAATCCATACGATTAAATACTTTATTTAAATTAAAAACTTCCTTTACTAATGAAATTATTGAACTTCAAAATGCTTACTCTATTATGGATAATATTTTTTACAGGGAAATAGCACAAGCAGAGAAAAAACAAAACAAATGGTGGTTTTGCTTATTTTGTTTTTATTTTTATAGATCTTACGACAATAAAGAATACATGAAAGACCTTCTACAACACCTTTCTCCTAATCTTAAAGAATTAATTATACATTATTAGTTATTATCGTGCAGTACATATCTTCCAATACCAAGGCATGTCATATACCAAATTTACAGAACCCAAATCGTTCAATTGAGATAAAATTTTGTTCGTTTTCATATTTGTTGTATTCCATCTTATCTTCATTATAATTCGTTTATGACTCGGATCATTTCGTAATGGAAATTCGTTTAAGCGTTCAATGTATCCTATATTCATATTGTAAATTATCTTTTCTATGTAATTTCGACTCATTGATGATTCTACACGAGGAATACATATTGATGTCGTTGTCATCTTGATATATTGCTGTTATTATTTTTCATGTTTATAACATTGGAAAATCAATTTTATAAACATAACGATTATTCCTCCCTATAAACCTACTATGTAAGTTGCTGTTTCGGTTAAAATTCTAATGTTTACACATAAATTACATAATTTTAGTTATGTATTTTTAGTTTAACAATTACAAATTTTGCTGTTCCGAAACATATTTAATCTTGTTAATTCTTTAACTTATTTCGGTTATATTAGTTATTAGTTTAAACTTTTGTTTTTTTTTATTCCTATATTCCAATCAATGTCGCATCATGATATTTTAGACGAAACCTGGATTCATGAACTACAACGAATCCAAGACATCAAACATAATTATTGTAAAGAAAATATGAATTCTATTTACATTCATTCTATATTTATCAATCATCTTAAGGATATCGATAAAATTATTAACTCCGAAGTTTCACTTACACATTACAATCAGGCAGAGAATACTTATATACCAAAAGATTTTCTTTTACAATCTATACAAAAAAACAAACAACTTAACGAATCTCACTATAAACTTGTCGATATCGCCTCCTTCTTTGTTACATTAGAACCTGAAGAAATACAATCTTATTCTAAAACGTCCGATTTATCATCCGCACCTAATTTCTTTAAAATACATCCGTCTATTGATGATATTCTTGTTCCACCATCTATATTCATTTTTCATTCTATTAATTCCATTTTTCTCGTTTATCAAGAAGTCATTCAAACCACTCATAATCATACAATGAAATCTATTCTCAAATCTTCCTCTAGTAAAAATAATAAATATTCTGATACTAAAAAGGTTCGAATTAATACACAATTTAATCAAACTTACCGTCTTAAACATAAGAAACATAAAAAAACTCGTAAACATATCACTATTCATTGATAACTCTCTTTGTTCTCAATCATCTCCACAAAATGATATAGAAATATTTGATTATGTATTCTTAACTAACTATGGAAATATATGACTTTCCTGTACTTGTTAATTATGTTGATTATCAATCCTTTTTTCAAGAGGAACTTGTCTTCTTTTATTTTCATTTGATGCGGAATCATAACTATTCCGAGTTAACTAACTTTTCAAACCGCTATGAAAATGTTCTACGCATTCTTAAACAACAAATGGGAATTGACAAGAATTCTACACTTCCTCATTTAATTCTTTTTTATAAACTTATCGCAAATATTCGCGATATACATCACGGCAAAGGAGAACACGATATTTCGTATATGATGATTTGGAAACTTTATCAGTATTTTCCTACATTGGCTATTTATATGGTTCATCGTTTCGTAAAAACCACTCAACAACAATATTATGTTTATGGGTCTTGGCGGGATATCAAATATTTATGTGATTTTGTTAAAAAAAATAGTAAATTTCAAGAAAATGACCCTCTTATTCTAACTTGTATTGAACTTGTTAATTTTCAATTAAAACAAGATCTTGATACTTGGAAATGTTCCGAAAATTCGATGGACCGACGATACATTTCCAACATCGCAAAATGGATTCCTCGCGAAAATAATAAATTCGGATGGCTTTTTGAGTTGTTAGCATCGCATTGGGGAAAAACGCATTATCCGCATATTATGAAAACTGCGGTCAATTTTACATCTCAATTGAAAGCAAACAATAAATATAAACAATTGTATCGTAAAAATGTTTCGTATTTAAACAAAGCACTTGATACGATTGAAGTTAAATTGTGTGCCGAACGTCAACACTTAATTGAACCTCAAAATATCACTCTTTGTAATGTCGCGAAATATCAAAATCTTGCTTTTTATGATTCTGATGATGATGAGAAAATTAAATGCAGTCAACTTATTTCCGACTATTTCCAAAAGAAATATTCACTTATTATTCAACCTGAAAAAGGCTATTATAAATATAATACGTCCTCTTCATTACCTATATACACTTATGTCAAACAAGCCATTTCTTTTATCGAAAAACATGGATGCACTGAAAATAGCCAGTTCCATCTTTTGAATAAACAATGGGACTATTTGTCTACTCCTTTAACTCAGTCGTTTATTTCAGACATGTTACCTATCATCGATATATCATCCACTATGAGAAGACATGACGATGACCCTTTATATGCTGCTATTGGATACGCTATTCTTATTTCACAACATAGCAATATTAAAAATCGATTTATAGCAGTTGATAATGTTCCCATTTGGATACAATTTGATGATAATATGACCTTCATTCACAAAGTTAAAAAGGTTATTGAAACGATTTCTTCGTTATATTCTACCAAATCTTCCTTTATTGACGCATTTCATCTTATCGGCAAATCATTCAAATCTTACTCATATGACTTCAATATTCAAAACTTACAATTTGTTGTATTTTCTACCTTTACCGAACAATCCGAATACGTAGACTCCACACTTTATCATAATATTATCAATACACTTTCTTCTTACACTACCTATACTCCACATATCGTGTTTTGGAATCTATCCAAATTTGATAATACTCTCATGCCTTGCAATTTTAATCAACCCAAAACGAAACTTATGTCGGGATTTTCACCTCATCTTATTTATCATTTACATAAATATATGCTCTTAAATGTATATAATCCATATACTACGGTACAACGAATTCTTGATGGAAATCAATATCAAGTTCTACATGATTATATCCTTTATTGTGTGAATATGTGAACTTTTTAGTATGATAATAATGAACGAATTATTATCATCTTGTTCTTATTCTTACTTTTGTTTATCGTATATTTTTTTTCCACTACGCATATTTGTTTGTATAGTTGTTAATATGTTTGTATTAATTCGCTGTTTCGTCTCTTTATCTTCTAATATCATATCCAATATTTTCATTAATTTCATGTTCTCGTTACTACTTATATTTGTAAATAATTTCTTTATACTACTTAACATCTCTACACTACTCTTACGCTCATTCGGTGAGGATAAAATCATATCCTCTAATACACCTTTATATGATTTCCAATGGCTAGCATTTACTTCTGGTTTATGTAATTCTATATCTTTGATAAAAGATAAATACATCACTGATACCGCATAACTATCCCATGATGCTATGTTTTTTAATAATTCTTCACACAATTCTATCCAACGTTTACCTACAAACGCTCCAAAGTAATCATGAAGTGTTTTTGTATATTTGGTTCGTTGCGTTTCATTCAATAAGTTTATCATCGCATTATTCTTGGTTATAAAATCATTTATCACTTTCGTTATATGTTCTTTTGTTACGATTCCTTCCTTCCAACTTATCTCTTTGTTCTCGTCTACTCCTATAAATCCCAACATACCTGGAGGGGCTTTTTCATTTTTCAATTCATTCGCCATATAGGACATCATACATATATCTATACACCAAGGCGCATAATCTGACGCATATGTAAAAAATACATCTTTATAATCATCCTCAGCCAAATTCTTTACTATCGCAGATAACCCAAAATCTATTATTATTGGATTTCCGGTTGTATCTTCTATCATTACATTGTTTTCTTTTATATCCATATGAATAATACCCGCTGTAAATAATTTACCATATCCTATTAACAATTCTTGGTGTGTATTTAATAACATACGTATCAATTGTTTGGGAGTCGTATTCAACACCTGCAATACATACTTTCCTAATGTGTTTTTTCCTACATATCTTAATTTATTCATCTCGTATACTTTTTCCGATTCGTCAATTATATCACAATGCTTTATTTTATCCGTCTTTATATTTGCTACTGATAACTCACATGTTTCGATTATTGGGGCAAAATATTCTCCATAATTGTCTATCTTTTTTATTATTTTCCCTATAATCGTCTCTTTTTCTGACGCATTTTTATTATTCTGAATTTTTGATATAAATTTTTTATTCTTTCTCATCTTACCGTCACACATAAAACCCGGACGATAGACACATCCATATGTTCCCTGATTTATTAATTCGGTTTCTGTACTTGTCTCTACCATGTTCTATACACTTACTATACAATAAAAAAGAACACAACTATTCTTTATTACTTTTTATTTTTATTTTCTTTATTTATTTATTTATGCAGCTACTTTTGTTTCCAAACTTACCTTTATCTTATAAAAACGATTCTTATATGTCTTTTTTATTCTTTGGATAGCACATGTCGTTTGAATACGTCGCTCTTCTGCCGTTGTCGACATATTCGGAATTAGTTCTTCTATTATACTTGGATTCTCGTCCAAATACATTTCAAAACTCTTTGATGGTGTAAATCGACTTACCAATTTATCATCTTCTAATAAATCGATACTTCCATTTATTTCTCGGATTATATGGGCGTCCATCTTATGAAGGATTTCTTTTGTTAATCCTTCATACTTCTTACGCTCCTTTGGCTTCTCATCGCTCTTATTTATCTTCTTTCGGTAATAATATCGCGAACTCTTATACAATTTGTCTATTACATCACCTATCATACCTTGCTTTATTAATCTGCTTTTTTCCTCCTCTAATTCACGGCTTATTTCTGGTTCGGCTATCCAATTCTGCCATGATTCCTTGTAATCTTTACTTCCTTCATGCTGATGCATCTTCGCAAAATCGGATAACAATTCTATTATTTTTTCTGTAAACTTATAACGATTTGTTTGTAATCTCAAATTACTATGTTGGGTTTTCATTTCTGAAATCAATTCCTTATTCGTGGGAATAAGACTTTCTACTTGGACCTTTGACATTTTGGCTATTACCTTAATTGCTATTGCTTTATGTTTTGATTCTATTTCTATAACAATAAAGTTTTCAATTTTTCACTCTTCATGAATAAACATAATAACAAGTTTGACTATTATGTTTATAACGCTCCCGGGGCGTTTCGATCGCCCGACCTCACGATTAACAGTCGTATGCTCTCCCAACTGAGCTACAGGAGCTTTGACAATCTCATCGTACTAAACTCCACTGTCAATATATTACATTGGGACGTCTTTATATTCATTATTTTACTTTATCTTATATTCCTTATTGTATATGGATAACCATTATGCCCTCTATTTAGAACCTTTCTTTAACACATTTCATAAGACATATCAAAATATCATCTCTATCAACTCTATTCCCGATGGACCTCTCGCTAATTTTGTTACTTCTATCTCCACATCTAAACTTTCTCCCTTTCAACAAATCACTTCTATCGCAAATAATCCCTCTAATTGCATACATGTACTCTTGCGATACCCCAAACACTCTCATAATGCTTCCATCAAAAATACCGATTTTCTAATGGGTCACGATGATATACCTTCGGTCTTTTCCTATTTACATAGCAATGGCTATACTATTGATACACAACTTACCAAAATGCTTACTAATAATGGTCTTGCTAATGGTTTCTCTGATAATCGGATTTCTGGTAATAAAAAAATGATTTGTATTATACGTTATACTACTTGATTTTCTTATACAAAGTATGTATATAGTTCATGTCATACAGTAAATCATTGTTTAATAATAGTCCGGTTTTTTCTAATACTAGATCACTTATTTTTCCTGTTTCTTTTGGGTATGCTATTCAAACGGCTGGTACCGGCACCTCGGCTGAAATTGAATTTTTAACTGATTATTATACTAATATTATTCGGATTATACAAACAAACTATAGTAGCAAAATCGCAAACCGGTCTTATGATTCTATACCTATTGATGATACACAATATAATCATCTCGTTGCTGAAGTTCAACAAATGCGTCTTAAAACTTCCAACTCCTCTATTTATTTATTATTACAAATTGCTGAAGACACTTTACGTGGTGCGTTTAATTCTATCGCCTTATATGGTGATAATATTCTATTGCAAATTGATAAAGAGAATTTGACGAAACAAATTGAGGATATTATTAACAATAAAAATAATGAAATCGTTCAAACCACCATCTCCGACAATGATATGACTGTTACACAAGTTTTTAGTCTTGCTACTGTCTTTAATTATTATATACGAATTTATGGTGTACCCGCTCCTGGAGAAGGATTTGACCCTGTTAAAATTTCTTTCCTCATTTATGTTTTAGAAAAGAATGGAATTGACCCCTATTCATAGAATACATTTGTAAATGATATAAAACCTTATCGTATTTATTATATAATATCATAATATCATGTCAGCTAATAACACTTCTACACTTGTCTGTAAATGCGGCAAAACTTATAAAACTCAACAACCTTATTTGAAACATTTGCGTACTTGTCAAAATAAATCCGAGAATATTACTTGCACTCTTGCTTCGGATAATAATGAGAAGTCTGACAATTCACCTACTGATAATGAACCTTCCAATGAACCTCCTCGTAGACATATTGAACCTGACCCCGAATACTTGGAACACGTCAATAATGAGATGAAAAATGATTTACAAGAATTTATGAACTCCAAAAGACCTCTACCTACATATGAACCCATTCCGGGCGAAACCGTTACCGTCAATACTCGCGTTATTGAAACTCTACTCAAAACCGTTCTATCACAAGTTTTGTTACACCACCATAAACATACTCAGAATATTGTCGACCAAAATACCAAACTCATTGAGGAAAATAAAATGCTACTACGTATGCTAAGAACCATCATTTATAACAACAATAATATTAAATACGAGGTTGACGTACAATCTAATAATGATGACTCTGATTCTGACTCCGAGTCGAAAGACAACCACAAGACCACTGACGAAAATGCTGCTAACAAGGCAGGTGCTGAATCCTCATAAAAAAATACACTTTTTACAACTTTCTAACTAACCATCTTTTTGTTTTATAAGCATATCGGTAAATCATTTCGAATAAATACACACTCTCCATTTGTATTCCATTGTACTTGTAATGTCTTTATTTCGACTCCACTTTTCCAGGCATCTATTACTGCTTCTTTATATATCAAATCTATGTTTGACGGTTGAAATTGTTTCACATCTGTTCGCTGTATGATAAAACATAATATTGCTCTTTTTCCCGTTGTTGTTACTATCTCTTTTAATTCATGAATATGTTTCAGTGCTCTTGGACTTACTATGTCCGTACTGTTCTTTCGATAACCATCCGGAAAATACGCTATCTTGTCGTCTTGATTTGCTTCTTCCATCTCCTTCTTGTAGTTCTTCTTTTCTTTCTTTGGAACATCTACATAATCTGCTAATGGAACACTCTTGATTTCCATTACAAATTCACGACCATCTTCATCTATACCCGTGAAATCAAATCGAGAATTCAACAGCTTTGTTTCTCGTCTATATGATTGTATATTTGTCAAACCTAATATACAATTCTTTTGTAAACACAATTCCGCGATTGTTTCACCCAATTTCGGATTGATACCTATTATGATTTCTCTTTCTGGATTCTTATCTTCTCTTAGTATCGCCAATTCTACTCTATGAGAACACTTTGTTTTTTCACTTGATAATTCCGACAAAATTATTTGCTTACCTTTTTCTGCCAATCCACAACATCCTAACGATGGACTATGACATAATTCTTCCACTTCCTTCTCTTCTCCGTCCAGTATTACATCCGCTACATAAGGCGTCTTACATCTCTTCGATGGACGACTTGTTATCAATCCTCGTTTTACTCCCGTTAGACTGAATAAATACATCCTGCTACTTCGGTATTATATTACTTATTTTTACCGTCATTCTAACATTTAAAGTTTTTCAATTTTATTATACTTGTATACTATATATGAATTCTAGACACGAATTATTTCAACTTGAATATAATGATAATAAATTGCGGGAGAAATTACGCAACTGGGTATGCTTACAACCTGATGTTCCTAGAGATAAAGTACACGATTGCGTTATAAGTTCTTTTCATTTTATAGATATCATTAAAGACCGAACACTCGCAGAAGAATATGCTACATATTTAAACAAACATAAACTTACAGGCGTTACTGGAGACGCTATTTTGAACGAATTATATAAATATATTAAAAAAACGGCGACCTTTTCCGAATACGATTTTGATAAATCCAAACAGAACCCATATCAAAAATGGCTCAATATTATTAATAAAGAATTAAAACCTACACATATTACTATTCTATTCTTAAAGGATGCTAAGACAGGACACGCGATTAATGCTTATAAAGATGAAAATAATGAATTATATTTAATCGATTCACAACAACATGATATTATCCCCTCTCATGATAGTATCGATAAACAACAGGCACTTTTTGATTTTTTTACTAGTAACAACTACGTTAACATGACGTTAATACGTATACCTACTTCCGATAATTCACTTAAACGAAAACGCGGGGATACTCTCAAAATTCGGAAAATGACACCCGAAAAAACTACATCGAAACGTACCACACTGCGGTCACCTACCATCCAGAATATGGATATTTCTCCTGAAATATCCACTTACCGTAATCCACTTAAACGCAAACGCGATGATACTCTTAAAATTCGGAAACAAAAGTCTTATGACAAATCTAGTCCGAAACGAACTAAACGACGTTCACCTACACCTACTACCAGTAAAATGGATATAATTTAACAATACACACCTTCTTCATAATTAATATTTTTAGATTTTTGTTTTTTATTCTCATTATATAAATGGAGTGGTCCTTCAATTTAAACAGAATGATTTCTAGAATTGAATTAGCCGAACAACCCGATAGACATTCTCAGGGATACTATCGATGTAGATATTTATGCTGCTTTACCTCCAAAAAATTTACATAATATATACTTTTTTGTATATACTATATATATTCATTATGAATCAAAACAATTTACATCAATTCTCTATGTATTTTCATACTACTATACGTAATATTGGACTTTATACTTCACTTTCTTATGGGTCTTTAGCTTATTCTAGAGTTTATCGTAATAATACTCCTTTATATGATATTATGCTTATTCTCATTAGTCTCATATTTTTAGCTATTGCGTTTATTATTAATTACTTCTTATACAATGATATACAATCTTTCATTCTCAAAAATAAACAGGGCGATGAAGCTGTCAAGTTGTTACGCATCTCACAAGCCATCTTCGGGATTCATATTATCCTTGTTTTACTTGGACTAATCACTCTTTTTAGATCTCTTTCTAATTAATTACACCATTCATGGGATGATTCACATTTTGAAGGGGGCAACCACCAAATTAATACAATATTGGCCGTTTATTCATACATTCTGCAAAAGTTGAAAAAAGAAATGGGGATGAAAAATAAAAATGGACAGAAAATAAATGTCCAATTTTCATTTTCTCAAAATAGTTTTGTAAACAAGGGTCGTATTTTGGACGTTCTTACCAAAATGCTTTAAATTTCGATTTTTAAATAATATATTGTTACCATAAATTATTTAAGTATATTACGCGGAAAATGACTTAGAAACTTATACGCAACTTAAAGCAACGGGTTCAAATGATGACACCAAAGTTGCCGAAATATGCTTGTGAAATATGTGACTATTATACATGTAAAACAAGTAGTTATAAAAAACATATTAAAACCGTTAAACATCATATGTTGTCAAATGGATACACCAATGTTTCTGACTGTCATATATGCGACTGTGGAAAAGAATTCAAACACAGACAGGGATTATATCGTCATAAAAAGACATGTAGTCTTCTCAATAAACATTCACATACAGAAGAACCACTGACTACAGCCTCGCCGAATGATGATAAGATAATAGCATTGACTAATATGAATGAGATATTAACAAATACCGTGATGGAACTAGTGAAAGAAAACCGCGATTTCAAACAATTATTAATAGACCAGAATAAACAGATGATGGAACTATCTCAAAACACTGGAAATAATAATAATATCAATTGCAACAATAACTCGAACAATAAGTTTAATCTGAACGTATTTTTAAACGAGAAGTGTAAAGATGCTATTTCCTTGAAAGACTTTGTTGATTCTATGAATATAACCTTAGAAGAATACATACACACAGGGGAAATGGGTTATATAGAAGGGATATCTAAAAATATAGTGAAACGGATTAATGATATGGGTGTTTATGATAGACCGATACATTGTACGGATTTGAAGCGAGAAACCATATATATTAAAGACGGCGAAAAGTGGGAGAAAGACGAAGACAAATCCGAACTTCGGAAAGCAGTTAAACGAGTCGCCCATAAAAATCATAAGATGACTACAGTATGGATGGAGAACACACCTGATGTCAATACGATAGGAACAGAGAACTACGAGAAATTCTTCAAATATATGCAATCTACATTAGGCGGTTGCGGAGAAAAAGAAACCAAATCTTTTGAAGATAAGATTATGAGAAATATTATGAAAGAGGTCACTATTGATAAACAAGCGGAAGAAAGGTCATGATAATACTTACATCGCGTCTATCAACTTCATTATACCATAAGGCATCATCATTGGAACAGCACCCCAAAATGCCGACCAAAAATAATTTAATGCTTTGTAGTATCCCTCTAAACTGGGGAATAACATTGTCTCTCTGAATATCCAGTCTAGAATTATTCCGTAAATCGCCAAATAATACCAATTCAACGGTAATTCTAAAAATACAAAGTATATGATGTAAAATAGAGTCATCATTCCCCCGGCGATGAATAAGGATTCAACGGGTCCATGTAACTTGAAATATTCTTTCAATCCCCAACCGGTTTCACCGCCCATGAATCTTGACAAGAATTGTAATGACGCATCCCCAATGAATCCAGTTAAACACGATATAGTGAGTAATCTCACTATTGTTTTTGGTTCTACCATTTACACTATACGAATATTTTATTGACGATGACAACAACTATATAATCAATATAAAGTTATATAGGTAGATTATACTATATCAATCTACCTATATGAATGAATTCACACCTTTATCCAAACAAATTACGAGGAGTTTCACCCAACCCGAGAAGAAGGAAGATGGGATTTTCTTCACACCCCCTTCTATTATTAAAAATATGATTGAACGGATAAAATCGATATCCAATTTGGATATACACGATGTGTTAGAACCGTCATGTGGGTCTGGTGAAATGATTCACTATCTCCTACAATATTTCCCCGATATTCATATTACAGGCGTTGAAAAAAATACACGGATTTTCGAACAAGTTCAACCGACATTTACCGAACATTCGAATGTTTCTTTACTACATCGTGATTATTTACAATGGGATATTATGAACGAACGCAAATTCGATTTGATTATTGGCAATCCACCCTATTTTGTAGTTAAAAAAGACCAGATTGATGAATCCTTTTATAACCTTATTGATGGACGACCGAATATATTTGTTCTATTTCTAATTCATTCTTTACAGAAGTTGAAAGAGAATGGCATTTTAGCATTCGTCCTTCCCCATAACTTCACAAATTGTATTTATTATTCTAAAATACGCAATCATATCTATGAGAACTTCGCTATTATAGATATTATTGACTGTATGGATGATACCTTTTTAGATACTAAACAAGAAACCTTTATTTTTATAGTACAAAAGAAAGCAGATAAATCAGACAATTCACGTTTCACAGTGTTTATCAATAATGCTTTTATTTTTAATGTGCCTTCGAAAATTGACCTCATTCATCAGCTTTATCAAAACTCGGTTTCCCTCCATTCACTCGGATTTGATGTGAATGTTGGAACGGTAGTATGGAATCAATGTAAAGATATTTTAACCGAGGATGATACCAAAACACGTCTGATTTATAGTGGGGATATTAAAAATAATTCTCTAGAAATGGTTAAATATAAAGACCCATCTAAACTAAATTACATTATGAAAGACGGAATTACAGGAGTTACATTAGTTATTAACAGGGGGTATGGTAAGGGAAAATATACATTCTCCTATGCGTTGATTGATTTAGATACACCTTATTTGATAGAAAATCATCTAATCACGATTCGCTTTTGTGGAACACTTCCCAAAGATGTTTTATTGAAACGATATCAACAAATTATTGACTCCTTTTGTCATGAGAATACGGGTAAGTTTGTCGAAGTATATTTTGGAAATAATGCTATTAATACGACTGAATTACGATATGTTTTGCCGATTTATGTGTAATTGGGATTACATTTTTTTACAAATCACACGTATACAAATCGGATTTTCATTCATATATTTAGCAAAGTTCACATTTTCTTCTATATACAAGATTTCAAACTCATTGTCAATCAATAATCCTTTTAAATACTCCATGTCTGTAAAGTTCCTATAGTGGTCGTCTCCATAATACCGAATACTATCTTTTCCTTTGCTACTTCTCGTTTCAATACATAATATAGTACCTTTTTTTATACTTTTAATAAATATTTCGTGCTGTTCGTTGGTAATACTATGAAATGTAAATCTGGAATATATCATATCGTAGTTTGACTTATCGCAGATTGTGAAATCGTTGATTTCAAAAACACAATTCTCTTTATGTTCGGGCATATATGAAATATCTATTCCGGTTACCTCATGATTTAATGCTAAATGATAACTATCCCTTCCATTTCCACAACCCGCATCTAATATTCTCATTTTTGTATTTGATTTGAAATAATCCATGATGTATAGACAAAAATCAGATGGAATTAACTCCAATTGTTTTTTATTATAAAAGGATTTCCAATAATTCGTATCGTTACTCATCATAATATATTATTTATATTATAATGACGTGTTTCAAACTCGCATCTAAATATTTGAATAATACTCTTGTTTTTTTTGCTAATTTACTTCATTTACATAATATCAATAATTGGTTTATTGGGTATGGCACACTTTTAGGGATTGTCAGAAATAATTCTTGTATTGAGGGAGATGATGATGTGGATATTGTTATTGATAAAAAACACTACCATACGATTATGAAGATTCTTAAAGATAATCAGTTTACTGTATTTGATATCGTTGCGGACATAGACGGTGCTGCTTTTGGGTACCATTTTGATAATAATATCATTAAAACCGATCCTACAAATCGTCTTTCCAGTGTTGATTTTTATTTCGCAGATGTTGACGAACAAGGCAATTTTCATGACACTTGGGAAAAGGTTATTTGGTCGAATTGTTTTGTAGAGGATAAACAATTTATTTTGTATGATTGGAATGGAACCGCATTACCTATACCTAACAATTATGAAACTAAACTGATTAATCGTTACGGGGTGGATTGGCAAACACCACAAGATAGTAAAGGACCCCAACCACCGAAAACCATTATTTGAATATTTTTATAATATTTTAAGCTGTCAATAGTATAAATATATAGGTTTGTGTATATATATTCATGTCATATATCCCCATTTTTATTATCGTTCATAATCAATTTGAAGTTCTCAAACAAACGATTCGTTCTTATGAAAAATATATCAAAACACCTTTCAAAATTATATATCATGACGTTGCTAGTACATATGAACCAACTATTCAATACTTGAAAGAACAAGAACAGCTGGGACATGATGTTTATCATACGTCAAAAAATCATCACCATACGGTTATTCAAACGATTGATGATTACTTACTTAAACATCCCGATTGTGAATATTATGTAATGACTGACCCGGATATTGAATTAGATAATGTTAATGGAGATATATTGGACCTTTATATACATCTAATAAACAATACAAATGCACTTAGTGTTGGACCTATGTTAAGAATAGATGATATACCCGATTTTTATCCAAGAAAAGAATTGGCTATCTGGAGTCATACACAACAGTTTTGGCATCCGAATATACCGAGATATCATGCCTCATTCAATGGTACTGATTTTTCGTTTATTTCTTGTAAAACGGATACTACGTTCCAGTTATCTTCTGTTAAAAATAGACCTACAACTTTTCCACATAATCCATCTATACGTGTTTTTGCTCCCTATTCGGCAAGACACCTTGACTGGTATCTTGACCCGAATAATCTAACGCCTTGTCAAAAACATTATCAACTAACTACTACGGATATATCACATTGGAATAAAAAACAATGGAACGAGCAATGGAATCACAAACCTATACCCGACTTGTAACTTTTATCAATACAAATATTTGTTTTGATAAGAATTTTTAATTACCTAATTTGCAAATTTCACAATATGTAAATATTTCACCATATATGCATTGCTCTCTTTCAGATTTCCATGTATGGCCTCCTGTACGCTTACAATAATTATACATATTCTTTTCTATATCACTTATTTGATGTTGAAGATATTCTATTTTTCTCAAATATATTTCTTTTTCCTTTCTCATTTCATTTATATTATGATTGTATTCCTCGATAACACGTTTTTTTATTTCATTGAATTCTACTTCATCTAATTGTTTTTCCATCTATACTTTATTAATGTTTTATCTCTATACATATTTCGCATATAATTATCCATAGGTCAATTAAGGATGTATCATTTCATATCCAAATAATTCGAAGTCGTATTTATAAACCATGTTTATTATTTCGATACTTTCTTTATTTAGATATTTCATATATGACTTTGTATGCGTTGGACCCTCATAATCTGTAAACCCGATTTTACGTAAATTATTGGTTAGATTTTCCATCTTTAAAATTGTTATATCTGGAATTAGGTTTCCATTGTTATCGGTTATAAACAAATATTGTGCTTTGTTATGGTTATCTATATCATCTCTATTGAAATAATAATTTTGAATTGTATCATAGATTTCTTCTTGACTAGCATTTTCATCATTGAATTTTAACCATAATATATCACTTATTATACGATCATATGGGTTTCTTACAAATGCTATCTTTCTTAGCTTCTCATTGAAGTCTATGTTTAGTATATCACGATATTTATATAATGTATTATAGAATTGATGTTGCAGTGATATTTTTTGTAAAGTTGGTTCTGGTAATTTGTTTTCTTCTAATTTGCTATGTAATGAGATGGATGAATTAGTTAACATATATTTTTCAAAGGATGTTCCTCCTGTTTTTGGGATATGAATGAATAATAAATTTGCTTCTTTAAAATAAGGCATTTATCAATGTATATACTTTATATTTTATATCTATCTATATATAATAATTATGTCAACATCCGTCATACCAGATACAAATATACAAAGTACTATTATCAAAACATATAAACCACATAAGAAAACATACAAACCACATAAGAAAATGAAAAGAACGAATAAGAAAAAGAATCATAGATGTAGTATTAAAAAAAGAAAACGAACACGGAAAACAGGAGGTAAGGCTAAGATTGACACCGCATATACTTATTTAGCATTTAATCTTGATATGATTCAGCAATATCCATTATTAAATGATTGGATTCATAAGAATTCCTTACTCTGTAGTTGTAAATCGGTTGGAACACCATCCGAAAATTGTCAATTATCGAATCCATCCGGATGGGTTATTGGCGAAAATCAGGAGATTATATTGGTTTCCAAGTTTGATATTCTTCAAAACTTGTATTTTGGTAGATTGGACTTAAATAATCAGGAACATTTTGATACCATTATAAATAATACTCTTGGATTTTGCATCATAAACGCACAAACTATTAATGATAATTACATTATTTCGATATATGACGTATGTATTCCCAAACCTAAGTCTACTGGATATGGTAAAGTTTTATTTGCGGTTATTATGACTTACTTGGAACTTACATATGGAGCCACTGACCCTATTCTATGGTTGGGAATCAAAATTGACAATATTGAATTTAATAAATTATGTAATCTTTATACGTCTTTTGGATTTGCTGAACCATTTATTACATATAGAGATCCTTTTGGTACTGACATTGGCTTTCCTGTATTATCTCTTAGTAAAAAATTAAGTTATTATGTGAATGTCGAATCTTCTACTAATATAGTCTTTAATAAAGCTGTTTATATGAAAGATAATTTTTTGAGTAAATCTGTTGCGAATTTTAATATTATGTTTGATAAAACTTGTCTATTTAAAATGCGTTTGTTTCCTTATTTAACTATTGGCGGAATTACACCACTCGAACCGGATTGGTCTCCTATTAAACAGCATAGAGAATATTCTGGTAACTTAATTATCATTAATAATTCGTATGAAAACAAATCATTGTTATGTAATTTATCGTTTGAAACTATCGGAAATAATTCCAATATCAACTTTATTGAAGGGACTACTGGAACTGTTCCTCTCGTACATAACTCATATACATATCATACACATCCGATCGCTTTATATGCCGAATATAATTGTTCGATTGGAACTCCATCCGGGGGTGATTTATCCGCATTCTTTCGGGGATTATTACCTTACATGAATATTAATGATGGTCTTAATTCGTATGAGCGTAGTAGCATATCGCACTCTCATTTTGTCATTGCGGTTGAAGGCATTTATTGTATTAGTCTGCATCCTGGTTTTATTTCTAGCCGACTCAATCGGACTCTTACTATTATTAATAATGATGTTAATTTGTTTAATCTCCTGGCCGATCGGATTAATTCTCAATATGAGTTTGGGTTTCAAAACCGTCAATATAATTGGGGGGAAATATTAGTCGATTACCAAGGCGAAGCATATCCCGAGAAACTCGTACAAACACATCTTCAGAAATATTTTACGTTTTTTAATCGGGTAAATAACTATTTTGATATTAATGGCGAGAGAATTGGACCGATATTTCAGATGGATTTTAAGTCTTGGAATGATTTATTCGATAAAAGCGAAGAACGAAATAAGATGTTTAATATTCATATACCTAACATTTATCAGAATTCATTTGTACCATCGAGTGATTTTAAAATTGTACCTCATATATATGGTTCACAACTTATTGAAAATATGGTTGATAATAAAGCTTATGATTATGAATATAAATATGACAAATCTGAACTTGAAAAGGATATTGATAAGGATTATAGTCAATTAACTTACGATCTTGTAGAAGACAATAGTCCTGATGAATATAGTCAAGAAGTTGAAGAAGAGTTAGAATAGAGGACTTTCGATAAGACCTTGTACTTGAGGACTTTCGATAAGACCTTGTCATTGAGGACTTTCGATAAGACCTTTCATTGAGGACTTTCGATAAGACCTTGTCATTGAGGACTTTCGATAAGACCTTGTCATCGAAGTCTTTTGATAAGACCTTGTCATTGAGGACTTTCTATGGGACCTTTTCATTGAGGACCGTACATACATTATGTTATATTATATTATGTACTGTGGAATCCTGTAATTTTTATAGTGTAGTATCTAATTATACTATAAATAACTTAATATATACGGTATAATACTGCATATATGGTGTAATACTCGTCCAGAAATGAGTCGTATATTGATAATGGAGTGGGATATTGATTTTTGACTAAATTCCACCCAGCATAACCACACGATAACCCCGCCTGAAATACTTCTTTATAACCCCGCCTGAAATACTTCTTTATAAACTATTTGATAAACCTCATAATAAACCACTTTATAAATCCTCACAATAAACCCTCACAATAAACCCTCACAATAAACCCTCACGATAATTATTTTATTAAACCGTTTGAATTGTTTTTCGTTTTTAAAAGCATAATTTAATACACTACACAATGAATATAAATAGACCTTAATACTTATTGTATCAATATGGCAGAAAATACTCTGGATATTGTAAAATTTATAGAAAATAACCCTATCACTAAGTTATCTAATACTTATCA
>Ga0181572_10001014_pt1 | contig 20414 bp, 14 predicted proteins | sample 101ome_26_FD_133004 | JGI IMG/M metagenome (GOLD analysis project Ga0181572, IMG submission 133004) | Coastal salt marsh microbial communities from the Groves Creek Marsh, Skidaway Island, Georgia - 101408AT metaG (megahit assembly) | ecosystem: Environmental > Aquatic > Marine > Intertidal... | reverse complement strand
CATGAAGACGAAAGCAAGGTGCCAAGCTACATCCTGCCAGATCTACTGACTTCGGAAAATGGGAAGCCCATCCTCAGTGCCGAGGCTTGGCGAAGCCTTCGTAGGCCTGAGTTACTCGAGCTTTTCACCCATCAGATGTTTGGGGAAGCCCCCTCTGAGGCGGTGGAGCTTTCCAGTGAACTGCTGACAGATCAGAGAGGCCTCATGGATGGGGCGGCCCATTGCAAGGAAGTGGTTATCCACTTGCGACCCCGTGAGGCGAAAACAACCCTTCCCATCACCGTGCTCATTTACCAGCCCGCAGGCAGCCCAAAACCGGTTCCTGCTTTCCTTGCGTTGAATTTTGCTGGCAATCATACCCTGAGCGACGATCCGCAAATCAGGCTTTCCCAGACATGGATGCGCAATCAGCCCGATCGTGGCATCGTGGATCATCGGGCCACCGAAGCCTCCAGGGGAACCCAGGCAGGCCGCTGGCCAGTCCGGAAAATCATTGATCGAGGCTATGCTCTGGTCACCGCTTATTATGGGGATATTGATCCGGATTTTGATGATGGTTGGAGCAATGGCATTCATCCGTTTTTTTTCCGTGAAGGCCAGCAAGCCCCTGAAGTGCACCAATGGGGTTCCATAGCGGCCTGGGCCTGGGGTCTAAGCCGTATTCTGGATTACCTGCATCAGGAGCCCACCATCGACCCGAAGCGGGTGGCGGTGATGGGGCATTCCAGGTTGGGGAAAACGGCCCTTTGGGCTGGAGCTTCTGACGAGCGCTTCGCCTTGGTCATTTCCAATAACTCTGGCTGCGGGGGGGCTGCGCTGAGTCGACGGGCCTACGGGGAAACCCTCAGGCGCATCAACAGCTCATTTCCCCATTGGTTCAACGATGCTTTCACACGCTTCAATGATAGAGAGGCCCTGCTGCCATTTGATCAGCACCAACTCTTGGCCCTGATTGCACCACGTCCACTCTACGTAGCCAGCGCCGCTGAAGATCAGTGGGCAGACCCCAAGGGCGAATTTCTCTCCGCCTGGCATGCTTCTAGCGTCTATCGATTGCTAGGGAGCCGAGGTATTGAGAGCGGAGTGATGCCTGCTTTGGACGAACCTGTCGGCGATCAAGTGCGTTACCACATCCGCCGGGGTCCACATGATGTGACTGATTACGACTGGGCTCAATATTTGGACTTTGCTGATGCTCACCTCAAGTAAGCCTGGTGGGCCAAGAGCCTCTCATAAAGCTTTGTTCACACGCCTTAATGCCTCTAGATGAGTCTGAGCTTTACCATTGACATGGGGCTGGGAGTTTGCCAACTTAGCGACTATAAGAAGCAACTTATTTGAGGTATTAACATGAAGAATCGTCCCATTTCCCGCATTGGTGTGCTCTCCGCAGCGCTGACTTTCTCCTTGAGTCTTGCTCTCAACGTTCAGGGTGAGGCCCTTTCGGCTAAGGTTGGCAGCCTCAAAGGAGGCGCTTTTTACGATAATGGCAGCGGTGCTGTGGCCTTGGCCTCAGGCGCTGAACTCACCGCCGGTTCAGTCATCACCACCAGCCCTGATTCTGAAATCGTTCTCGACCTGGGTGCTAGTGGAGCGTTGAGGGTATTGGGCGGATCCACTTTGGTCATTGACCGTCTTAACGTGGAATCCACCGGTGCCGGCGCTGTGGTGGACACTCAGATTGATTTGCGCAACGGGTCCATCGCAGGCTCAGTGCCCAAGTTCGCCTCAGCCCTTTCCAAATATGAAATCAAAGTGCCCTCCGGTGTCGTCTCCATTGACGCCCGTGACCAGGCCAGCTCTTTCTTTATCACCGCTCCGGAGGATATCAACGTGGTGCAAGGTTCCAGCGTTTTTGTCTACAACCGTGATGGGGTGGTTCGCAGCGTGAGAATCGCTGGAGGCAACCAGTTCAATGCCTCCAACAACACCGCAGTCCCCATCCCTCCTACGGTGCAAATCCCAACGTTGCCTGCTGCAACCCCTGCTCCGACCATGGTGCAAGTGCAGCCTACGACCACTCCGTTTAATTTCTTCATTTCTCCTACCAAGGGAGAATAAGTTCGATTCAAATCGGATGCTTTTTAAGCCCCTCGCACTGCGAGGGGTTTTTTTTGTATTTCCCAACTTGAAGGAATCAGGGCAGCCTCCCTATGGCATGATCACCGACTTCACAACCCTTGAGCCGTCTGCCATTTATCGCCTCATGACGCAGATCATCATCCCTCGACCCATTGCCTGGGTTCTGAGTGATCATGGGAATGGAACATGGAATCTGGCCCCATTTTCTTACTTCAGTGCGGTCAGCAGTCAGCCCCCCCTGCTTTCATTATCGGTGGGTTCGAGAAAGGATGGCAGTCCTAAGGATACTTGGACCAACATTGAGGAGCGTTCGCATTTTGTCCTCCACATACCTCAAGTCAAAGATGTCGCCAAGGTGCTCCGATCAGCTGAGTCCCTGGCTCCTGGGCAGTCCGAGCTGGAAACCTGTGATTTGGAAGTGGTGCCTTTTGATGGAGCCCCTCTGCCCAGACTGAAAGGGCTGCCCTTGGCTCTTTACTGTGAAAAAGAGGTGATCCATCCGATGGGCCTAGGCAAGCAAGCCCTCATACTGGGTCGCATTCTCAAGCTTTATGTGGATCAGTCCCTGATCCAGGAGCCTCAAAACTCCTCATCCATGCAACTGGATCCCACCTTGATCAATCCCTTGGCCAGATTGGGCTCCGATGCTTTTGCATCGATCAACCTGCTCCCCAAGGAGGATGTGGTTCCTTTTGGTGCTTGAGAACATCATGGCCTGAGTGCTTAGACTCACTCAGGCGCCGATTCGGGATCGCCTCGTTTGGACGGCTTCTGCCAGTTGCTCCAGAATGGGGACTGTCTGGTCCCATGAAATGCATGCATCGGTGATACTCATGCCGTAGGTGTCGGTCCCATCACCCGCGTAGGACTGTTGTCCCTCGACGAGGTGACTTTCCAGCATGACACCCATAACCGATTGAGATCCTCCGGCTATCTGATCGGCCACCGCTTTGGCTGCAATGGGCTGCTTGCGGTGATCTTTGGATGAATTGCCATGACTGCAGTCAATCATGACTGAAGGTGTCAGGGATTGCTGTTCGAGCTTTTCACAAACGCCTTGAACACTGACCGCATCGTAATTTGGACCATGTTTGGATCCTCTGAGAATGAGGTGCCCTCCCTCATTGCCACGTGTTTGCACAATGGCAGCAATGCCCTGCTTGGTCACCGATAGAAAATGGTGGGATTTATGGGAGGCACTGACCGCATCCATCGCTATTTGAACATTGCCATCGGTACCGTTCTTGAACCCGACAGGCATGGAAAGCCCTGAGGCAAGCTCTCGATGAACCTGACTTTCAGTGGTGCGAGCTCCGATGGCCCCCCATGCGATGAGGTCGGCAATGAACTGAGGGACAATGGTATCAAGAAACTCTGTGGCCGCAGGTAATCCGAGTTGATTCAGATCTCGAAGCAATGTTCTGGCGAGTCGGAGCCCCTTGTTGATCTTGAAGCTGTTATTGATCTCCGGATCATTGATCAATCCCTTCCATCCAACCGTGGTCCTCGGTTTCTCAAAATACACACGCATGAGGATGCAGAGATCTTTCTCAAACCTCTGTCGGGCCTCCAGCAGCTTGGTGGCATATTCCATGGCTGCTTTGGTGTCGTGGATAGAGCAGGGGCCAGCAATGACCAGCAACCTGTCATCCTTGCCTTGGATGATTGCCTGAGCCTGCGCTCGGGCCTCGGCAACGGTTTTCGAGGCTTCCTCGGTCATGGCAATCTCCTCCTGCAAAATGGCAGGAGAGAGCAAGGGTTGCAGTGACTCGATTCTCAAATCATCAGTGTCCTGTATCATACGTCTAACGACCCAAGATCATATAGCCCTTGAGGACTCCCTGAAAAGCTTCACTTGGAAAAAAGTGCCACATACCCGTTTGTCAGGGATCTGCCTTCCTCCTTTGAGTCCATCCACTTTTCCCTCGTCAAGCCATGGCGCAATCCTCTAACTTGCCCTCAACATCGGTGAGGGAGTCGTCGTTCTTTCTTCCTGCCCCCAAAGGCATGCATCTGGATCAAGACATTATCGACATCCTCAAAATCAAGGCTTCAACCAAGACCCTGAGTTCGGGGCAGGACAAACCTTCGCCCCAGCTACCTGAGAGCCTTCCGATTCTTGGCTTGGCCGATATTGTCATCTTTCCCGGTATGGTCGCTCCGCTACTGATTGAGTCGACTGCGAGCGGTGATTTGATCGATGATGTGGTTTCAGGAGATCGATTTATCGGTCTGGTGTTGCAGACCTCTCCGGTGGATGATCCGAGTCCGGATGACCTTCACGCCTGCGGTTGCCTTGCCCGGGTTCAAAAAATGGTCAAGCAACCCAATCAGCAGGTTCGCATTCTTATCGAGGGGATCCGACGCTTTCGGACTTTAGAGTTTTCGCAGACTTCCCCTTACCTCAAGGCATCGGTTGATTATCATGATGAGTCCGAAGAGAGTGGCGTTGAGGCCAAGGCCCTAGCCCGCAACACCAAAAAGCTCTTCCAGGAGCTCTTGGAGCATGCCCCAACGCTCAACGATCAATTCAAGTCGACCAACCTGAACACTGACCAGCCAAGTAAGATGGCTGATCTGATCGGAGCCAATCTCAACCTCAAACTTGAGCAGCATCAGCAGTTGCTCAGCCTCTTTGACGTGAAGGAGCGTTATCGGACTTTGTTGCCGATGCTTCAGCATGAGCTCGAACTCCAGACCATTGGCGCTCGAATTCAAAAGGAAACCTCCTCCTCTATCTCCAAGAGCCAAAAAGATTTTTATCTCAAGGAACAGCTGCGAGTGATTCAGCGTGAGCTGGGAGAGGAGGATGCCTCAGCCGGCGATATTCGTCGCTTACAGGAGGGGCTGGATCAGGCTGCTTTACCAGAGGAAACACGGGAAGTGGCCATGCGCGAACTGGATCGCCTGCGCTCGATGGCCTCTTCGCTTCCTGATTACGGAGTGACGCGCCACTATCTGGAATGGTTGGTAGACCTGCCATGGCAGGCTAGAGCCGAAGATCATCTCGATCTGAACACCGCCTCCAAGATACTTGATGAGCAGCATTTTGGACTGGGTAAGGTCAAGAATCGATTGCTGGAATATTTGGCTGTGCTCAAGCTCACCGGCACCATGCGCGGTCCTATTCTCTGTCTGGTGGGCCCTCCCGGGGTAGGCAAGACGTCTCTGGGGCGCAGTATCGCTGATGCCATGGGAAGACCTTTTGCCAGGATTGCCCTTGGTGGGGTCAGGGACGAGGCAGAGATTCGAGGGCATCGCCGAACTTACGTTGGGGCCATGCCAGGTCGTCTCCTGCAAACCCTCAAGCGACTCAAAGCCAGAAATCCGGTCATCCTGCTGGATGAAGTGGATAAACTGGGCTCGGATTTCCGAGGCGACCCTGCCTCCGCACTACTGGAGGTGCTTGATCCACAGCAGAATAAGCATTTCAGTGACCACTATCTCGAGGTTCCCTTTGATCTGAGTGATATCCTGTTCATCACGACTGCCAACTGGCTGGATCCCGTGCACCCCGCTCTGCGTGATCGTCTGGAGGTCATTGAGCTTTCCAGTTACACGACCTCGGAAAAAGTTCAAATTGCCCGAACCCACCTGATTCCCAAATTGCTCCAGGATCATGGGCTGCCGCCTCGCTCACTCAAGATTCCCTTACCCATCCTGCGACTCTTAGTCGAACAATACACACGCGAAGCGGGTGTCAGGCAGCTGGAGAGGACCTTGGCTTCGGTGCTCCGCAAGGTGGCGCGAGAAGGTCTGGAATCTGGCAAGAGCCTCAAGACCCACTCGATTGATGCTGACTGGATTCATCGCCAGCTCGGTGCGGCCACTCACCCCCAGCCCGAGCATGAGGTGATTGCTGAACATGGTTTGGCTCTGGGGCTAGGTTGGACACCCAGTGGCGGCGATATCCTATTCATGGAGGCAACCTGTTTGCCAGGAAGTGGTAAGCTCATCCTCACGGGCTCATTGGGGGATGTGATGAAGGAAAGTGCCCAGGCGGCCCTGACCTACCTGCGTTCCCAAGCTGCAGCGATGAACTTAGAACTCCCACCGATGGATACCCATGATATCCACCTGCATGTACCGGCTGGGGCTACCCCCAAGGATGGGCCCAGTGCCGGGATCTGCCTGTTCGCTGCCTTGGCCAGCTTGTTCATGAAACGCAAGCTTTCCTCGAGACTGGCCATGACCGGAGAGATCAGTCTGCGAGGGCGCGTCCTCCCAGTGGGCGGCATCCGTGAAAAACTGCTGGCAGCGGCTCGTGGTGGGGTCAAGGAGGTCGTTCTGCCTGATGCGAACCGGCGTGCCTGGGAAGAAATACCTGCTGAAATCCAGAAGCGCTTGAAGATTCACTGGATTCGGCACGTCGAAGAGCTGATGCCCATACTCTTTGGTCAGGGCACTTGAGGGAAACGATTTCAAAAATCATGGGTGCCTCCCGTTCCATCTTGCTATCCCTGCTGGCAGGTCTCCTGTGTCTGAGCCCTCATGCCTTCATTCAGGCGCAGGGTCTTAATCAGCCGGACCAACGCGATTTTTCTTTCCCAGTGGCACAAGCCCTGGATGCCCTGGATGCCGAGGATGATCCCTTGGTGCAAGGGCATTGGCTCGCAGCGCAACTTCGAAAGCTCGCGCTGGGTATTCCTGGAGATATCACGGCATGGCTCAATGTGCGGCATGCCGATGGTCAGCGTCAGCAACACGCCCTGATCAAGCAAACCAAACCACTTAATCAGGGTTGGCGGGATGTTTTTGTGCTCCAGGATGAGTCGGGCGTTTCAGTGGAATCGCTGAGTATTGATCATCTTCCGGGCCAGGTGCCAACTTATCGCCATCTACGTGGTGATTTGTCCGCTCTCGAACAGGATGCTCCCGCCGTTTTGGAGGGTGCCCAGATCATGGTTCCCTTCGGAGGCAGTGGTTTTTGGCTGGTTGATCTTGGCTTGGATTTCCTGCATTGGCCCCAACAGCAAGTGATCCCACATCGCATTCAGATGCGAAAAGGGGTATCCTGTCAGGTGCTCGAGAGTCAGTTGAATGTGGCGCAGGACCAGGGTTATCAGCGGGTGCGCTCCTGGGTTTCCCGCGAACATGGTGGGATTGTTTATGCTGAGGCATATAATAGCGAAGGACGGAAAATCAAGGTCTTCGAAGTCAACGATGTGAGGAAGGTCAATGACCAATGGTATGTCACTGAATTGAAGATTCGGGATCTGGTGAATCGGTCGACTTCCACGATGGTCTTTGATCCTGAGCCATAAAGGGTTACTTCCTTTGATGGCGGCTTTCCCACCCCACCCCAGCTCTTCACTGCATCCACTGCGGTTTCAGGGAACCGATGTGCTTCTGGCTCAGATGAATATCCTTGATTTCATTGTCCAGAACGCAAACCATTCCACCATGTTCCTCTTTAAATGCCGTGGCTGGGCTCCTTTATGGTTACTGACCGGCGTGCTTAGCTTACAGTTTGTGGACCTCAGTGCTGCCAGCGCATGGAACCGCTTTCGAGGCCCCAATGGCACTGGGGTATTAGAATCTTCAGTCAAGCTAAGTCAGCTCAGTATGGAGGATTTAGCCTGGAAACTTGAATTACCAGGTGAGGGCCACTCCTCACCCGTGCTTTGGGGACAGACTTTGTTTCTGACCAGTATGAACCCTCAGGCCTCCTCCTTTTATGTGGTCGCCATCGACACACTCAGTGGCAAGGTCAACTGGAGTCGGGAAGTAGCCTACGAGGCCTTCAGTAAGCACGATTTCAATAGTTTTGCCTCACCCTCACCCACCGTTGATGAAACCGGTGTTTACATTGCCTGGGCTCGCCCTGAATCATTGCACCTGGCTTCGCTGACCCACCAAGGGGAGTGGCGTTGGGACCGTGATCTTGGGCCCTACCAAAGTCAGCATGGGGTTGGGGTTTCTCCGATCCTATACCAGGGCAAGGTGATCATGGCCAATGATCAGCTTGGTAAGAGTTCCCTGATCGCATTAGACAAGGCGAACGGCAGCCTCATCTGGCAAACCCCACGAAACAGCGATAAGGCTGCCTATTCCACGCCATGTCTTTACCAGGCTGAAGGCGAGGCAGGGCAACTTATTTTCAACAGTGCTGCCGATGGGATCACGGGTGTTGATCCTTCCAATGGTCAAGTCATTTGGTCCTACCCAAAGGCTTTTGACAAGCGCAGCTGCAGCTCACCCATCGTAGCGGGAGGTAAGATCTTTGGATCCTGCGGTAGTGGTGGTGGGGGCAATTATGTGGTGGCCCTCAACCCTCCTAATGCTTCCTCTGCCAATAAGGTTGAACTCGCCTACGAAATACGTCGTTCTGCCAATTATGTGCCGACCCCGCTTGCCCTGGGGGATATTGTTTATTTCTGGAGTGATGGCGGAATCCTCACCGCTGCCGATCCCAAGACAGGACGGATTCATTACCAGGAACGGGTTGGCGGTCGCTACTTTGGTTCGCCGGTGGCCACGGGTGGAGAAATCCTTTGCGTCTCCACCACGGGCGAACTGGTGGTGGTAGAAGCAGGGCCTACTTTCAAGACCCCACACCGGCTTGATCTGGGTGCCCTCTGTCATGCCACCCCTGCTCTGAGTGAAGAGGCTCTTTATGTCCGTACTGCCTGGACCCTACACAAGTTTCATCAGCCCTGAGGCCTTGGGTCTTCTTTGATGATGGGTATTGGATTTGATGGCGTTGAGCATGGGTCTGTGGATCAAGACTGGATCCTGGACGTGCACGAACATCATCTGCCCGAACTGTTCTTGAGCCCGCAGGTCAATTTACTCAGCTTATTCGAACAGAGTTATGCGGGCTGGACCCTGCGACGCCCATACCCCCTGCCCAGTGAAGGTTGGGGGGAGACGACCCCGAAGCCTAATGGGACACCCTGTCGGTGGGAAGACCTGAAGCCCTACCTTGAGGAACGGGGATCGAATCACTTTGTGAGAAACCTCATCCGAGGCATCCTACTGGTTCACGGGCAGGAAGGGGATCACACGCTGAATGCCTCCAACTGGGAACGCCTCAACCAGGCAGTGATCCAGAGTCGGCAGGATCCCGGGTTTCAGGCACGCACTCTGACCCAATCAGGCATTGGCAAGATTATCACTGATGCCTACACCCAACCCACTGCCGATGTGCGACCTGTTTTGGGCAAGGGGTATGCCTCGGTCATGCGCATCAACGCCTTCTGCATGGGCTACCATGCTGAGGTGGCTGACCACAATGGGAATCGAGCCTGGGAGTTGCTCGGGCAACTGGGTGGCGTTCCCCAAACTCTGGAGGCCTACCTCGAGGCCATTGGTCACTTGGTAAGCTCCATGGCCAGTCGCGGTCAGGTTGCCTTCAAGCACGCCCTTGCTTACGATCGCAGCCTGAGCACAGGCAGTGCCTCCTTCAAGCAAGCCAGCGAGGTCTGGGGCAAAGCCAATGCCTCACCATCGGAAAAGGCCTTGTTTGAGGATTTCATGGTCCATTTTTTCTGTGACCTGGCTGCCGAAAGAGATCTGCCTATCCAAGTACACTTGGGCACGGCTTGGATCAGAGGTTCTCACCCCATGCGGCTGGCATCGCTGGTTGAGGCCCATCCCGGCACGCGCTTTTTGATGATGCATCTGGCCTATCCCTGGAGTCGTGATTTACTGGGGATGGCTTTTGTTTATCGCAATCTGTGGATTGATCTCACTTGGTCTTGGCTTCTGAGCCCAACTCATTTTCAAATGGCACTGCATGAGGCCATCGAAATCCTTCCCGATGAGCATCGTATGATGATGGGAGGCGACAATTGGCATTTGGAGGAAACAGTCGCCTCCATGCAGTGCTTCCGAGATCTCCTATCCGAAGTGCTGGATGAAAAAGTCAGGAGGGCTTACTTCGACCGATCGACCGCTAACCGTCTTCGACGGCGCATCCTCCATGAGAATGCCTAGGCCTTTTTTAAACTATAGCCCGTGACAGGCTGGATCCTGATGTGGTCCCTGCCTGCCTACACTGGGCGTGCAAACTCCCTCAGGTATTTCATGGCCACCTGCCAGTCGCGCTGTGCCGCCGCCTCCAGGCAATGCTCCTGGCCCGTGTCTGGATCCTCAATGTGTAGTTCGGCCAGGTGGATCGCAGCGCGGTCCAAAAGCGGCCGTTCGGGTCGATTTTTCTTGAAGCGATAATGCCGCTTGAGCTCTGAGAGCATCAGTATGTCCCCGCCATAAAGCGCATCGGCAACAACCGGGTGTTGTTTGCAGTAGAGATGACAACGGATCTGATGATAACGTTCTGTCAATGGGGTTGCCTTGAGCAGAGTATGCTTGCCGAAGGTTTCAAGGGTCTCGAAGTGGGTCAGCGATTTTTTTCCCTGTTTGCTGGATTTCATGAGCCAGGGTTGAAATCGGTGGGGAGCCAATAGCAGGTCGACCGAGAAAGAGGCTGATTCGGGTGTCCCCATGCACAGGGCATGGTAAATGCGGTTGGGTTTTTCTGCATGCAGCTGGTCTTTGAGCTTCTGGAGACTTTGTTCGTTCCTGGCCCAGAGACTGACTCCAGTGGTTTCAAAATCCAATACATTGACCGGCTGAAGCCAGTTGATACCTCGATCGCGCACCCAGCCTGCCTGACGCTGAAGATCATGTTCGATGATCGCAGTCATGTGAGGGCGTTCCTGATGGTGGTGATCGTATTCGGTTCCCAGATGGGTCTGCTTGTTGAGGCAGATCCAGGAATCGGTTTCGGCAATCACCTCGGTTTTCCAGGATTGCTGATGTTGATGAGAAGTCAGGTGGATGAAACTCTTTTCATGCATGGCCATCAATGCCCTTGAGCGTGCCCGTGTGTTGGGAAACAGGCAAGCTTCCTCCTCATCAGCCCTCTGCAAGAGGGGATCGAACCTTGCCAAGCCATGTGGCCTGTGTTACCGCATCATGAGCCATGATTGAGTTGCGCGGACTGGTCAAGACCTTTGGAGATCTTCGGGCAGTGGACGGGATCGACCTGACCATTGGCCAGGGTGAGTTTTTTGCTGTCCTGGGCCCCAATGCTGCGGGAAAGACCACGACCATCAAGATGATGGTAGGCCTGATCAAGCCCACCGAAGGCTCAGCTGTCGTGGCTGGATACGATATCCAGCAGAGCCCGCTCGATGCCAGGAAACGACTGGCCTACGTGCCAGATTTTCCCTTTCTCTACGACAAGCTCACCCCCCTTGAGTTCATGCAGTTCACGGGTCAACTGTTCAATATTGACCCTGATAAAGTCCGTCACCAGGGAGCTGAACTGGCCCGCCGCTTTCATCTTGATGCCTTCTTGAACAAATCGATCGAGGGTTTGTCCCATGGCACCAGACAGCGAGTGGCCATTGCATCGGCCTTGCTTCATGATCCAGAAGTGTTTGTCATCGACGAGCCAATGGTTGGCCTGGATCCTCAGCATGCCCGCATCGTTAAGGATATCCTCAAGGAGCGTTCTGGTCAGGGCATGACCGTTTTTTTATCCACCCATCAACTTTCAGTTGCCGAGGAACTGGCTGACCGCATTGGTATCATTCATCAGGGACGTCTTGTTGCCGTGGGGACGGCGCGGGAACTCCGAGATCAGAGCGGGCGTGATGAAGCCCTGGAAAGCAGTTTTCTGCGGTTGACGACTGAATCAACCGAGTCGAGTGAACCGGAACCCACGCAGCCTGCTTAATCGGGTTGCCGCCTGCATCCCAACCCTCACTTCATGAATTCAGCTTCCCAGCCATCCGGACTGAAACTTCTGGCGGGAGTCCATCTCAGGCAGCACTGGCGTCGCCTCAAGGGAGTCATGAGTCAGTCGCGCCTCCTCTCAGTAACCATCCTGTTCTTCCTGATGGGTTACTGCTGGCTCTCCTTTGCCATTTTTCACCGAGCCATGCGCTTTATTGGCTCATTCCCTGGACTTGGCGACCTGTTGATCGAGCGGATGCTCTTCCTACTCTTTGCTTTCCTGTTTGCCCTCTTACTGATCAGCAACCTGGTCATTACCTATTCGAACTTGTTTCGGAACCGGGAAACAAACTTTTTGCATAGCCTCCCGATGCACCCCAATACCATCTTCCAATGGAAATTCCTGGAATCAACGGTGGTCGCCTCGTGGGCGTTTATTTTTCTGATAGCACCCATGCTGGCTGCCTATGGTTTGGTTGAAAAGGTGGATTGGACCTTTTATCCCATGACCTGCCTGCTCATCCTGCAGTTTGTGATTCTGCCAGGCTTTGCCGGAGCATGGGCTGCCATCGCTCTGGCTCGCTACATGGACAGACGAGCCTTCCAGTACACGCTTTTGGCCATTGGTCTGGTCACCTTGGCCGCCTTGGCTTTTTGGTTGAAGGCCGAGCAAGTCACCGATGACATGCTGGAAACGCGTGTGATGTTGGTGCTCGATCGGTTGCTCAGAAACACTCAGTTCAGTCAGTTTGCTTTCTTGCCCAGTTACTGGTTGGCCACCGCAGTGATTTCATGGAGTGAGGGAGCCAGTTCGGCTACCTTGTTCTTTATCCTGGTTCTGCTGAGTTACGGCCTTTTTCTCGGAGGTGTGACCATGACCTTTCCTGGTAGCCCTTTCTATGAAGCGGCTTCGGCCGTTCAGAGTCGTGGCTCGGGTATGGGTTGGCCGGGGCTTAGGTTTAGGCGTCATCGTCGATCTCACTCCAATGACTTTGGCTCAGGAGGCTGGCTCCATGCCTTGCTTAGTCTGCCCTGGTGGATTCCCCTTGAGAGTCGAGCGGTTTTGATCAAGGACATTCGGGTTTTTTGGCGCGACACCAGCCAATGGGGACAAAGCTTGTTGCTTTTCGGGCTCCTGGCGGCCTACATCATCAATCTAAAGAATTTTTCAGCTCAGCTGAACAATCCCTTCTGGATTCATCTCATCGCCTACCTCAACCTGGGTGCCTGCTCGCTGAATTTGGCGACGCTGACCACGCGTTTTGTCTTCCCTCAATTTTCACTGGAAGGCAAGCGATTGTGGATTGTTGGCATGGCTCCCATAGGACTCAACAAGGTGATCCAGATCAAGTATACTCTGGCGACCCTGATTTCCTTACTGGTCACCGGTAGCCTGATCGTCCTGTCCTGTTACATGTTACGCATGCCTTGGACTCAGGCTCTTTACTTTACCTTCGTTATCCTAGTCATGAGTCTCACGCTCAATGGGCTGGCCATGGGTTTGGGGGTGATTTACCCCAACTTTAAGGAAGATAACCCCAGCAAAATTGTCAGTGGTTTCGGGGGGACTTTTTGCCTCGTGTTGAGTTTTCTCTACATCGTGGGCACGATCCTGATTCTTGCTGTGGGTTCTCCCTGGGCCCAACAAGCCCGTCCACTGACCACAGGCATTGCTTGGGTGTTGTTTGGGATGCTGTCCCTAGGCATTGGCTACCTTCCCTACCGCCTGGGTGTTCGGAGGCTCAAATATTTGGAAATCTGACCTTTCAAGGATGGGCTCCTTTTTTTGGCCGAGTCTTCATAGGCCGCGTCGCTCAGAAAAAACCGGGGGTCAGCTTTACAGGGCGATCACTTGTCATTAACTTATAAGGATGGCCCTTCACGACGATCATGATTTTGTGGACAGGGAATTCGAGCAGTCCCGCCCTGCCTCGGCGCCACCCTCTGGCGCGCAGGACGCTGCGTCGGGTCTGAGTGCCCAGGAAGTCAAGGGATCAGCCCGAGAGCAACTGGATGCCAAGTTTGGGTCGACCCAGCAGCGTTTGCTCGCACTCAAGCAAGAGCAGGAAAAGCTTGAGTCCGAGCGTATCGCTCTGGAAGAGATGCGACGGCGGCGTAGCGAGTACTCACAGGGTCGCGAAGAAATGATCACCCACCTGACTCGCGGGATGGCCTTGCTGGAGGAGGCTGAGGAGGATGCCAGGCGAGAGGCTACTGCCATGCAGCAGTCTCTGGAAGACTTTCGTCAGCACCTCGAAAAAGTCAGCACACTCAATGAGGCTGACTGGGAAGAGGCTCAATTGCAGCGTGAGCTGACTCACGCGCTCATCACCATTGAAAATGCCAGAAAGGAATGGCTCAGCTCGGTCTCGCGATTCCCAGTGCTCTCAAGCGACCCGCCCGATGCTTCATCCACTGCCGGAGCCAAAACTGGCAATCGTTCTCTTGGAACAGGCCTCTCAATGAGCAATCTATCGCTGAGTCAAATGGCTCGGCTTGGGTTGGCCTTAACCTGGCCGCTTGCGCTGGTCTGGCTCATGACCTGCCTCGTGCTTATTGCCATTTGGTCCAGACTGGCATCCTGATCCATGCGCTCACTGTTCAATCTGGGGTTTATTCGCAAATGGACACAGGGTCATCGTGATCCTTTCACATCCCGCTCTCAGCGACTCAATCACCATGCACGTTCGCTACGAGCCGCCATCCGGCAACTTGAGCGTTCGCAGGAAACCGGTCCCCGGATCAAGCGCTCTGTTGCCCCGGGGGACTCCCCCAAAGTCCGCATCGAGGAAGGGAGGGAGCAGGCATCGATCGCTTTGAATCCCGGGCAGCCTCGCCGAATCCGCCAGTCCTCAAAGAATCAGCAAGGGGGGCATTACAATGCGATGGGGCTGCGCAAATGGGATCCAGCTGGATGGCTTGGTCAGCGCTTGATTTCAATGCGACGGAGCCAGAGCCGACAGGCAAACGACCAAGCTACTGCTTCCCCGAAAGCAGCCAAGGGTGTTTTCCAGCCTGCTCCTCGGGTCTCAACCCTGCTACGTCGGGAGCGTCGGCTGGCTCGCAATCGGTTTCTGTTCATGTTTTTTCTCCTCCTGGCCTTGCTTTCGGCAATCCTTTTCATGCTTCGTCCCTGAGATGGCCCAAGCCACTACCCAGGAAACCATTTGTATACGGTCTGAATCTTGGGGGGTCACCTATTCTGCCAAAGGTTTGTGTCGGCTTTATTTTCCCCCTTTTGAGCGAGTTTTGACCTGTTCAGCTGGCCCTTCGCCATGGAGTCCCATGGTTCGATCTTGGCTTGAGGCCTACTGGGAGACCCACCTCCGCAGGCCCTCAAGCCCCCTCCCGCCTCTGGATCTTGAATCGGGAACACCCTTTCAGCAGGCCGTCTGGCGGGCGCTGCTTAAGATTCCATTTGGAACCCGCCTAAGCTACCGAGAACTTGCAGCCAAGATGGGTTCTCCCAATGCCGCACGAGCGGTTGGCTCGGCCTGTGGTCGCAACCCGATCCCCCTGCTCATTCCATGCCATCGAGTGGTGGCATCCTCAGGGGGCCTGGGTGGGTTTTCGGCTGGGCTGAAGTGGAAGGAGCGTCTCCTACAATGGGAAGCTTTGCAGGCTGAGAGCTCCCGGGCCTGTCACCACGCTTAATTGGGGCCGGCCTTTTCCGCCTGCAGCCTCCATCGTTTGACCGAGACGTCGTTGGCTTGATCCAGACCAGGGCGGGTGCGCCCACGGTCAATCCAGTTTTCCCAGGCCGATCGTATCTGAGCGACTCGGTCGGGGAATGCTTCGGCAAGATTCCTGGTTTCACCCAGGTCTGCGTTCAAGTCGTAAAGCTGGACTCCCTGCTGGGTGTCTGAGCTGGACCAACCTCCTGATCCTCCTTCCAGGATGAGTTTCCAATGGCCCATGCGGATAGCAGGAACACCTCGGATGGAACAACTGATGGCATGGTCCCGTGCGGCCTGAGTGCCTCCTTGAATCAATTCAAGCAAGCTGAAGCTATCCACTGCCTCATTTTCGAGCAGGGGTGTGGCGGTCATGGCTGCCAGGGTAGCCATTAAATCTGCCTGATGCACCAGAGCATCGGATACCCGACCTGGCTCAATGACCCCAGGCCAGCGCATCAGCAGAGGGATTCGATGACCTCCCTCCCACGCATCGGATTTGTATCCACGCAGTGGACCGCTTGGCATATGCCCACGGGCCTCCATCGTTTTGACATCGACATAGGGTGCACAGCCATTATCGCTGGTGAAGATGACCCAAGTATTCTCGGCATGGCCATGGGTCTCCAGCGCTTGCAAAACCTGTCCCACGGCGGCGTCGGTCTCCATCACCAGATCGCCATAGGGACCCAGCCCACTACGCTCTTTCCATGGTGCGTTGACCGCCAGGGGCGTGTGGGGCGAAGTCAGGGAAAAATAGAGCAAGAACGGTTGGGTGCTTGCTTGCTGGCTCTCCAGAAAACGCAGGCACCGATCGGTCAGGGTTGGCAGGATGGATTCAAGTTTCCAGCCTGCAACCGCGGGTCCCTGCTTGCTGGCGAGATTCCTTTGAAGCTGGGCAGCATCCAACCACTGATTTGGGATCCCGAGCGTGCGATCCTGTTGGATGAAGCAGTAGGGTGGCCAATTGGGCACATCGGTCCCAAAATACGTATCAAACCCTCGGCTGGTCGGTCCTGATCCCAGGGGGTTGGCAAACACAGCGCGCCAAGCTTCCTGGTGCCAAGCCTGAAGCCCGACGGTGGTGGGTTGGCTTGCCTCCATGAAGGTGCGGTGTTGGGGTGGGATGGGCCAATCCCAACCCAGATGCCATTTGCCGATGCAGGCGGTGGTGTAGCCGCTTTTTCGAGCAAGCTGACCGATGGTGAGGCGATCCTCAGCGATCACTGGGCTACCCCAAAGGCCGACGATGCCTGACTGCAGTCGAGTCCGCCAGTGATAGCGGCCGGTCAACAGGGTGTAACGGGAGGGGGAACAGACCGCTGAAGAGGCATGGGCATCGGTAAAGCGCATCCCTTGCTGGGAAAGTTTGTCGATATGGGGGGTCGCCAAGCCCCCGGCTTGCTGGCGATAACATCCCAGATCCCCATAGCCTAAATCATCAGCGTAGAGGATCAGGACATTGGGTAGGGGACGGGCTTGGGGTTCTGCCCAGCAGAGTGCGGTCCACAGCAAGCCCACTGTCCACCCCAGGCCAAAGCGCGTGGCAGAGCAGGTAGTTGGGCAGGCAAATCCCATGACCCCATCCTAATCGAAGGCATCCTCCCCGCAAGCCTTGCCTGGCCCACACGCTTACTGAGGGATCACCCTGATCCGGTAGTAGGCTTCCTGGCTGACACCGGTCGGTAAGGACCATCGATACGCCGGATCCTGCGTGCTTGAGAGGAAACGATCCACCTCGGTCCAATCCGGCGCCTGCATGGAGCTGGCTCGTTCAGCCACGTAGGTGATGCCGGGCTGAATCCAGACCACTAGAATCACTTCCTGATTCAATGCACCTGGCTCGATGTGATCGATCACCAGACGGCTGCTCGGGTTAAGCGGATCAGTCTGGGCAAGGAATTCATGCAGGTTGGTCATGCCATCGCCATCAGCATCCTCCAGGGCATCATCAGCTTGGGCTGGATTCAGTCCGTAGCTGGTCTCCCAGCTATCGGGCATCCCATCCAGGTCCATGTCTTCCAGCGATGGCAGTATATCGGTGAAGGCCATCCAGTTTGCTGCCTGGCTGCCATCGCCCGAGAGCTGGATTCGCTTGAGCCCAGAACCCAAGCCATCGGCCTCACGAGGCCATGGAAGTTCGTTATCATAACGCACCTCATCTTCGTAAAGATAAGCGGTAAAACCCGCATCTGGATCGGGCGGCTGCAGGGGTTCATCAGGCCTGAGCAATCTGATGGTTTCCCCATTATTTTCGAGACGGCCCTGGAAGGGGCCTAAAATCATTAAATTAGGTGGCAGTTGGTATTTGCTACGAAAGCTCTCTGGTTCACTTTGAACGATCAGCGCCATGCTCTGGGGGCTGAGTGCCAGCCCAGCAGGGAATGTGAATTGAACCCCCCCTTCGAGTTTCCAGGTGTTCTCCGGATACCAGGGATCATAGAGGGCTATCGTGCGATCGGATCGGTTGGTGATCTCAATGAATTCGTCCCCATCCAAGGGAGGGTGATACATGATGCGACTCAGTACGACCGAACCGACATAAGGTTTTGCGTTGGCCGCTCCCTTGCCTGAGGCAAAAGCGTTGAGCAGCTCCTTGGGGTCGGTGTTGCGAAGATTCGTGCCCAGTGTCTGATGGTCCAGGGTGGTCCAGCGTTCCTCGCCATCTGGGTAGCGTCCCATGCTGCGTCCATTTTCAGACGCCGGAAAGCTCACCGAATCGGTGAAGGCGATCAGGGCTCCGCTGGCATCGGCCTGGGTTAGATAGACCTCATCCCCAAAGGCGGAGCTCAGGGCAAAGGGCTCAAGCTTGTTTTGGATCAGGAAGGCGCGTTCGTAGGCGACGTAAAACCCGCCAGCCGGAATCTGGGTGCCCAGTGGGATCTGATACTTCTTGAGGTTGCTCATCGCATCGCTCAAATACCAACCACCAATGTCTACGGAGGTCGTTCCTGGGTTAAAGAGTTCGATCGCATCCTCAAAAGGAGGGTCCGTATGACTGAGGACTTCATTGATGAGGATTCGAGCTGGTCGAGCCGTATCAGAGAAGCCCGGAGAACCCTGAATCGTCTTGCTGGCAGCCCAGTTATTGGCCTGCCCGGGATCTGCTGTAGGGTCAACGGCTTCCAGGGAACTTCCCAGGCCATCAGCCCGTGATGGCCAGTTTCCCCCATCACTGTAGTCGACGGTGAAGACGAGATTCCCCTCAGCATCGGCAAAGCTCAGGCGTTCTCCAGCATTGTCCAGTTTTCCAGAAAAGGCACCACTTGCCAGTCGAATGCCCTGACTACCATAAAGGCTGAGGAAGGCTTCGCGATCGCCGGTCACCACCAGCCGCTCACCAGGGGGGAGCTGCGTCGGGCCAAAGGTGTAGTCAATCCCTTCAATAAAGCGCCCGCCTGCCAGGTCCAGTGTCGTGTTACCGGTATTGGTCAATTCGATGAACTCCACCTCCGAAGGCTCCATGGGGTGATACATGATTTCGGTGGGTCTGAGTGTGAGGACCAGATCGCTGGTCAGGGACGGATCAACCAGTAGTGCGTAGTCAAACAGAACCCGGGTATCAATCGCCTCGGAGGTGGTGAGGAACAGGCCGCCATCCAGGCCAGTTGCGTCGGCACTCAGTGAGGCCTGATGCAACTTCGCCCACATCCCATCCATTCCCGATTCAAAAAGCAGAGCCGATGCCTGTTTTCGGATCCTGAGTTCAATGGGATCGGCTTCCACGGCAACGGTAGCCAATGTCGTCACCGTGCCACTGCCCGTCATGCGACGAATGACCACCTTCCCGGCCCCTTCGAGTCCGATTCCATACCATGTTTCGGCTCCATTTTCGCGGATCGAAACCATGGTGCCAGCCCAACTGGCATCCCCACGATAGGTGTCTAGCTTGAGTTTGGTCTGCAGGGACCAATCTCCGGAGTTGGGAAGGTGGCGTGAAAGCAAGGGAAAGGCTCCCAGGCGATCCTGCCAGCGATGGGCCTGATTGGAAGCGATACGCATGGAGAGCTGACCGGGAACCTGCTCGGTGGAAAGAGTCATCCCTTCGGGCCTGTTATCGGCCAGGCGCCCTCCTTTCAAACTCCACCAAGGATCCAGCACGGACGCACCAAAGTTACTGAAGCCGTGCCGTCCATGCACCGAAGCCTGACGGGTTTGCGTGACCCGATTACCAGCTCCATCCTCGGTGGTGATGGCAATGTCATACCAACCAGGCAGGGCAAATTGAACAGTACTTTCTGTTGAAGAAGCTTGGGTTTGGACGGTGGCCCCCTGCCCAGATGTTTGCCAGGTGAAACGCAGGGCATCGCCTTCAGGGTCGTAGCTGGCTGCGGCGTTCAAGTGTAGCGTTTCCTCGAGGCTGACATTCCATGAGGCCGGGTTGGCTTCCACAATCAGTTTGGGCTCGCTACTGCTTGGCTGAGTGATGGAGGTTTCCACCGTTTCACGGATATGCCCCCACTGATCAACCCCATGCAGGGTCAGGTTATTGTCTCCTTGCTTAAGTTGGATTCCCTTCAAAACCCATCCGCTGGCTCCTTGGCGCTGAAAGGTCGCTTCGGGATGGCCTGCCACATCGAGGCGAAAGATCCCGGGAGAGGCGTTGCCCGAAAGCTCGATGGTGCCTTGCTTTCCATTCTGGGAGATATTGGATTGAGAGGTGATTTCCAGGGCCAGACCGCTATATCGCCGCATGAGATTCTGAGCATTGCGCTCTCGAGATCGAAACCAGTTCAAGTAGGTATTCTGGTTGATGGTGTATTGGTTGCTGGCCTCTTCCTCCTGCTGCATCCAGGCCCTCATGCGTGGCGATCCGTTGGTGTATTGCTCAAGCAATTCAGTGAGGTAGTAATGGAACAGCCGCATGTTGTAATCACGGTTGATGTAGGTATTGACCCCTGGCAGTCCCTGATAAAAGGAGGCACTGCTACTACCAAAGGTCAAATCACTGTCCCAGTGCAGGAACTGGAATTT
>Ga0181572_10001012_pt1 | contig 20417 bp, 18 predicted proteins | sample 101ome_26_FD_133004 | JGI IMG/M metagenome (GOLD analysis project Ga0181572, IMG submission 133004) | Coastal salt marsh microbial communities from the Groves Creek Marsh, Skidaway Island, Georgia - 101408AT metaG (megahit assembly) | ecosystem: Environmental > Aquatic > Marine > Intertidal... | reverse complement strand
TCCCTTCTCCAAGGCAGCGCCCGCCAACGTTTCATTCTTCGTCGCCATCGCCGCCTGTCTTGCGCTTTGGGCGCTGATCTGGCGCACGCGCTTGGGCTACGAAATCCGCGCCTTCGGCCATTCCGAACCCGCCGCGCGCTATGCTGGCATCAACCCCACGCGCATTATCATGATCTCCATGCTGATCTCCGGCGGGCTTGCAGGCATGATGGCGATCAACAACGTGATGGGCGAAGCCGAGCGCCTCGTCCTCAACGCGGTCGAAGGCGCAGGCTTCATCGGAATCGCGGTCGCACTGATGGGCCGCTCGCATCCGTTTGGGGTGTTTCTCGCCGCGATCCTCTTCGGCTTCCTCTACCAAGGCGGCGCAGAGCTGGCGCTCTGGACCTCGATCCCCCGCGAGTTGATCGTCGTCATTCAGGCGCTCGTGATCCTCTTCACCGGCGCGCTTGACCACATGGTGCGCATGCCGCTCGAAAAAATCTTCCTCGCACTTGGCCGTCGCAACAGCGACCAGCGCAAACAGGCAGCGGAGTAAGACCCATGGATTTTCTCGCCATTCTTCAGGTTCTTGACGCCTCCGTCCGCCTCGCCACCCCGCTGCTTCTGGCCTGTCTCGCTGGCCTGTTCTCCGAGCGCGCAGGCATCTTCGATATCGGGCTGGAGGGCAAGATGCTCGCCGCCGCCTTCCTCTCCGCTGCCATCGCTGCGGTCACAGGCTCCGTCTGGATCGGCCTTCTAGCGGGCATCGGCGCATCGCTGGTCCTGTCGCTGGTGCATGGCATCGCCTCCATTACCTTCCGTGGCAACCAACTGATTTCCGGCGTCGCGATCAACTTCCTCGCCGCTGGCCTCACGGTGGTCTGGGCGCAAAGCTGGTTCGGTCAGGGCGGCCGCACCCCGCAGCTCACCGAAGGCGGGCGCTTCAGCTCCATCGAACTGCCCTTTGCCGAAGCCCTGTCCGGCGTGCCGATCCTCGGCCCGATCTATGCCGAACTGATCTCCGGCCACACGATCCTCGTTTATGTCTCGCTCCTTGTGGTGCCGCTCACTTGGTGGGTGCTGTTCCGCACCCGCTTCGGCCTGCGCCTGCGCGCCGTCGGCGAAAACCCCGCCGCCGTTGATACTGCTGGCGTCTCCGTCATTGGCTTGCGCTTTGCCGCGGTGCTGATCTGTGGCGTGCTATGCGGCATCGCTGGCGCTTACCTCTCTACCGCGCTGCAAGCGGGCTTCATCAAGGACATGACCGCTGGTCGTGGCTATATCGCCCTCGCGGCGCTGATCTTTGCCAAATGGCGTCCGTGGCACGCGCTCTTTGCTTGCCTGCTGTTCGGCTTCCTTCAGGCCCTCGCGCTGCGCCCCGACATGATCGAAAACGTCATCGGCGTTGCCATTCAGGTCCAGCTCCTTGATGCTCTGCCCTATATCCTGACGGTGATCATCCTTGCAGGCTTCGTCGGTCGCGCCATCCCGCCCCGCGCAGGCGGCGAGCCATATGTCAAGGAACGGTAGCCCCAGCATGAGTCCAGTCCAACACGACTCCTGTAGCCAGAAGGACATATAGCGCCGAAATAATATGTTTGCCGCGCTGCCGCATTTGACACGCAGCCGCAAAGGCGTTCTTTTGAGGTATCACGCGGCCCAACGCCGGGAATGCCCATGCAGATTTACCTTCCCATCGCCGAGATTTCGGTGAACGCCTTCCTTCTACTCGGTCTAGGGGGCGTGGTGGGTATTCTGTCCGGCATGTTCGGCGTCGGCGGTGGGTTCCTGATGACACCGCTCCTTTTCTTCATCGGCATCCCGCCTGCGGTTGCGGTGGCGACCGAGGCAAACCAGATCGTCGCCTCCTCCTTTTCGGGTGTACTCGCGCATTTCAAACGAAAGACCGTTGATCTCCGAATGGGCGTTGTCCTGCTGATCGGCGGCCTGATAGGCGCCGCCCTCGGCGTGGTGCTTTTCAACTACCTCAAATCGCTTGGTCAGGTCGATCTGCTCGTTCGCCTCTGCTATGTCGTGTTCCTTGGCATCATTGGCAGCCTGATGTTCGTCGAGAGCCTGCGCGCCTTGCGCAAGGCAAAATCCGGCGGCGCTCCCACACGGCGCAAGCATAACTGGGTCCATAACCTGCCCTTCAAGATGAAGTTCCGCGTCTCGGGCCTTTATATTTCGGTGATCCCACCAATCCTTGTCGGCGTCGCCGTTGGCATCCTCGCCGCGATCATGGGCGTCGGCGGCGGTTTCATCATGGTCCCCGCGATGATCTACCTCTTGGGCATGCCAACGAAGGTCGTCGTTGGCACCTCACTCTTTCAGATCATCTTTGTCACCGCCTTCACCACCATGCTGCACGCCACCACCAACTACACCGTTGACGTGGTGCTTGCCGTCCTGCTGCTGGTGGGCGGCGTTGTGGGCGCACAAGTCGGCACCCGCATCGGCGTCTATCTCAAGGCCGAACAACTCCGCATCCTGCTCGCGGGCATGGTGCTTTTGGTCTGCGGCAAACTGGCGCTTGATCTGCTCTTGCAACCGTCCGAGCTGTACTCCTTGGGCGTGGCGGGAGGTCACTGATGTTGCGCCGCCTCCTCATCACCTTCGCGCTCCTGTGCGCCAGTGCCGCCCCCCTTTCGGCAGAGAAGATCGTTCTGGGCCTCAGTCAGGATGAGGTCGCCATCACCGCGACCTTTGAAGGCTCCGAAATCCTGATCTACGGCGCTGTCAGCCGCGTGGCACCCGCGCCCGAGGGCAATACCGGCATCATCATCGCTGTCTCCGGCCCGCTGGAGCCGGTGACTGTCCGCCGTAAGGAGCGCAAGTTCGGCATCTGGGTGAATTCCGATGCAGTCGAGGTCGATGCTGCACCGTCTTTCTACGCCGTCGCGACCTCCGCGCCCTTCACCGAAGTGCTCACCGATGTCGAAGACCTGCGCCACAAGATCTCGATCCCCCGCGCCATCCGCGCGGTTGGTACCGGCGTCAGCGACAGTGAAAACTTCACCGAAGCGCTGATCCGCGTGCGCGAGAATGCCGGCCTTTATCAGGTGCTCGACAATACCGTTTCCTTTGAGCAAGGCACCCTCTTCGGCACGTCGATCGCCCTGCCCGCTAACCTGACCGAAGGCATGTATTCCACCCGCATCTTCCTCACCCGCGATGGTGCCGTGGTCGATGAATATGTGACCCAAATTCCCGTCAACAAGGTCGGGATCGAGCGCTGGCTCTACGAATTGGCGCATCAACAAGCCTTCATCTACGGCCTGATGTCGCTGGCGATTGCCATCGCTGCGGGCTGGGGAGCCTCCGCTGCGTTCAGCTTGCTCCGGCGCTGATCCGCGCCTGATCAGCCCCGCCCGACATAGGGCATTTTCGTCGCCATGATCGTCTGGAATAGCACATTCGCTTCGGGCAGCAACTCCGCCATGCGCAGCACCGCATCAGCCACCAGCGCCACATCCATCGTCGGCGGTTCCGGCTGCCCTGCCGCCCGCGCCTTCGCCGCGATACTTTCCAAAAGGTCGGTGCGCGCATTGCCGATGTCGATCTGCCCCGCCGCGATGTCAAAGGGCCGCCCGTCCAGCGCCAGCGTCTTTGTCAGCCCCGTCACCCCGTGCTTGGTGGTGGTGTAGGTCACAGACCCCTCGCGCGGCGTATGCGCCGAGATCGAGCCGTTGTTGATGATCCGCCCGCCTTGCGGCGATTGCCGCCGCATCTGGCCAAATGCCGCCCGCGCGCACAGGAACATCCCCGTGAGGTTCACATTCACCGCATCCAGCCAGTCCTGCACCGGAATTTCGTCAATCGGCGCCGCAGGGGTGAAAATGCCCGCATTGTTGAACAGCACATCAAGCCGCCCTGCATCTTCCGCGAAACGTGCAAAAGCCGCCTCCACCGCGCCCGCATCTGTTACATCGCAAGGCAGCACCACCGCATTCGGGTAATCCTCGGCCACGGCCTCCAGCGCCTCGCGCCGCCGCGCCAGCAGGCCCACCCGCCAACCGGCCCGCAGGAAGGCTTCCGCCGTTGCCCGCCCGATCCCGTTGCTCGCGCCCGTCACGATGACTGTTTTCATGTCACACCCTCCTCCGGCGTCAATTCCAGCGGCGCCACGGGCGCGCGCAAATCCTCGATGCTCAATGCGGTCGCTGGCCGCGCCAGCCGGTTTCGGACCACCCAGCGTAACTGATGCTCCGCGCGGGTGATCGCGACATAAGCCAGCCGCTTCCACAAAGGCTGCCCCGCCTCGACCCGCCCCATACGACTGGCGGCATAAATATCCGGCGCAAAGACCTGCACCCGCTCCCACTGGCTCCCCTGCGCCTTATGGATCGTCACCGCAGCGCCATGCAGAAAGGTCGCCCCCATCCGCGCCGCGAAGGGGATGAACGGCTCTTCTTCCTCGTCCTGACTTTCGATCTTCACGATGCTCGCCGCGCTCACACGGGGGTCTTCCGCCCCCATCACATGCAGCCGCGAAAATCCGGGCCGCTTGCCGGGTCCGAGGTAGATCACCTGCGCCCCCTTGATCAGCCCCCGCGCCTCCAGATCGAGCCGCTTCTTGCGGTGTTTCAGCGGCAACTCGATCCCATCGCAGATCAGCGGCTCACCTTCCAGCAGCTCGTCCTCCGGCGCACCATAGGCCGCGCGGAACGCATGGATCAGCCTGATGCGCGTCGCATTGCGCCATACCAGCACCGGCGAGCGCGCCATCAGATCGCTCTCCACCCGCTCGGCCCAAACCACCCGCTCATCACGGCCCGCCACATCCGCCACCATGTCCTCAAAGCTTTGGAAATCCACCTGCGGATCAGCCAGCGCATGCGCCAGATCAAGGATCGGGTTATCCGCCTCCTGCCGATGCACGCGCTGCAACTCCCGCCGCCGCGTCTCGGGGAGTGTCTCGAACACCATCCCCCCTTCGCTCTGCACAGGCGGCAGCTGCGCCGGATCACCAAACAGCACCAGCGTCGGGAAGATCTCCTGCAAATCCTCGAACTGCTTCCGGTCCAGCATCGAGCTTTCGTCGATGAAGCCGATATCGAGCGGCTCCTCCCGCCGTTTCCAGCCGGTGATGAAATCGCTGCCCCGTAGCCCCGCCGCCGCCAGTGCCGCAGGGACCGATGTATTCACCTGATACGACCCCCACGCCCGATCCAGCGCCACATCCGTCAGCCCTTCGATCTCGGGCCGGTCGCCTTGGCCCGCAAGCCATTCAGCGATTTTCTCGTATTCGGGGTCATAAACGGGGGTATAAAGGATACGGTGTATCGTCGTCGCCGGCACGCCCCGCGTCCGCAACACACTCGCCGCCTTGTTCGTCGGCGCAAGGATCGCCAGCGTCCGCCTGTCCTTGCGGCGGCGGCCCTCGTAATCGCCCGAGATGATATCCACCCCCGCCTCGCGCAGCGCCTTGGTCAGCTCGGCGAGCAGCATCGTCTTGCCCGATCCCGCCTTACCGATCACCGCCATCACGCCCGATGTGTCGGGCTTCGGCGGGGTCAAGAACTGATCGTCAATATCCACGCCAGACAGCCGCAGCAGCGCCGCCACGGCATCCCAGGCTTCGGCCTGATCGTCAGAGAATGTAAGTGCAGGCACCGTCATGGCGCGACCCTATCCCCGCGCCACGAGGAGGGCCAGAGGAACCACACCGCACCCGCCAAAAACGCCCCATCGCAGCGCGATAAAAAAACCCCCGCAAAAGGCGGGGGTTCAGTCCTCAGGAGGAACGGTAAACTCTTAGCGGGCGTCGAGCGCATCCTCGAGCGTGCGCAACCCCGTGCGCGGGCTTTGCACCAGCACCGCCATATTGCCGGGCTTGTGCTCGTTGCGCCGCATCTTGGTGTGCGCCGCCGGAATTTCATCCCACGAAAACACTTCAGACATGCACGGATCCAACCGCCGCTCGACCATCAGCTTATTAGCCGCCGCCGCTTGCTTGAGGTGCGCAAAGTGGCTGCCCTGCACGCGCTTCTGGTTCATCCACAGATACCGCGCGTCCAGCGTCAGGTTATAGCCGGACGTACCGGCACAGATCACGACCATGCCGCCCTTCTTTACCACGAACACGCTGACCGGCATCGTCGCCTCGCCCGGATGCTCGAAAACCATATCGACGTTCACACCCTTGCCGGTGATCTCCCAGATCGCCTTGCCGAACTTCCGCGCCTCGGACATCCATTCCTTGTATTCCGGCGTGTTGACCGTGGGCATCTGGCCCCAGCACTTGAAGTCATTGCGGTTGATCACGCCTTTCGCACCCAAGCCCATCACGAACTCGCGCTTGCTTTCATCGCTGATCACGCCAATCGCATTGGCCCCAGCCGTGTTAATCAACTGGATCGCATAGGAGCCCAAGCCCCCCGACGCACCCCAAACCAGCACGTTCTGCCCCGGCTTCAGGTCATGCGGCTCATGGCCGAAAAGCATCCGGTAGGCGGTCGCCAGAGTCAGCGTGTAGCAGGCGCTCTCTTCCCATGTCAGGTGCTTCGGGCGCGGCATTAACTGCTGCGCTTGCACGCAAGTGAACTGCGCGAAGGAGCCATCCGGCGTCTCGTAGCCCCAAATCCGCTGGCTGGCCGAATACATCGGATCGCCGCCATTGCATTCCTCGTCGTCGCCGTCGTCCTGATTGCAGTGGATCACCACCTCGTCACCGACCTTCCAGCGCTTCACCTTGTCGCCCACGGCCCAAACGATGCCCGAGGCATCCGAACCGGCAATATGATAATCGGCCTTGTGAACGTCGAACGGGCTGATCGGAATGCCCAGACCGGCCCAAACGCCGTTGTAATTAACGCCCGCTGCCATCACGAGAACGAGCACTTCATGGCTGTCGGGTTTCGGCACATCCACCGCTTCCACCTGAAAGGCCTGCTCCGGTTCGCCATGGCGCTCGCGGCGGATCGTCCATGCGTACATCTTCACGGGCACATGCCCCATCGGCGGCATCTCCCCGATCTCGTAGAGGTCTTTCTTCGGGGCCGCGTAGCTCGCGGCAGCAGGGTTTTGGTCGAGGGCCATTCCAGTCTCCATCGGCTCGGTTCCTTCGGCTTTCGCCGCGGCGCAGAATCGCCGCCGCACCTCATGAGTACGAGACGTGAAGGTAACTTTGCAACCCCTGTGGCTGTAATTTTGTAATTAAATTACTTTGCCGATGCAGAAATTCCTTAGTTTTCTAATGCACCCGCAGAAAAATGATGCGCAATCGAGTTGGCATAGAACTGATGCGTGTCCTCCGCATCCTCCACAATTATCACCCGATCGCCGGTTTCGCGCACTATCTTGCGCTCGGTCAGCAGCACCAGTGCATCGCGCACCACCTCCGTCGCGGCACGGCGCGGCAGGGTCAGGCCCTTGCCCTGCAAGCCCTCGATCATCGCACCGACCTCGCGCTCCAGCTCGCCCCGCGACACGTCGCGCTGCTCCAGCAGCACCCTCGACACCAGCGGCACCGGCATCACCGGCACCACCTTGCGCACATGCGCCATCACCCGTGTGCCAACCGCCTCGGCCCGCTCCTCGGGTGGCACCGCACCGGCAATCTCACTCAGCCGCACCGGCTCGCCAAAGCCCACAGAGGCCGTCCCAAACGGCTTGAAGCGGAACGATAGCCGCTGCCAGAAATGCCGCAGGCTCACCCGCACAATCGTCATCATCGGTGGCTTGAACCGCCGGTTGCCGGACTTGTCCGCCTTGATCAGGAACTTGTCCTCCAGCACGCGGTCATAGTTCAGCGCCACCGGCACAAAGATCACATCACGGTCGCCCTCGGCCCAGCCATCCACCATGTAGGAGAGCAGCCCCAGCTTCGGCGGCCCGACCCGCCCGTCGAGGCTCAATCCCCCCTCAGGAAAGATCGCCTGCGTGACGCCGCCTTCGGTCGACATCCGCACATAACGCGCCAAAACCTTGCGATATAAAGCCCCGCGCGACCGCCGCCGGATAAAGTAGGCCCCCATCATCCGCACGATCGGGCCAAGCGGCCACAGCCGCGCCCATTCCCCCGCCGCATAGGACAGCGCCGAGGCCCGCGACATCAGATACCCCACCAGAATGTAATCCATGTTGGAGCGGTGGTTCATCACGAACACCACCGTCGCGTCACGATCCAGCGCTTCTACCTTGCTGATATCGAACTCCCCGAGCCGCACCCGATAGAGCGTCGTCGACACCCATTTCGCAAACCGTGTCCCGATGGTGAAATAGGCCGTGGCCGAAAATCCCGGCACGATCTCCCGCGCATAGTGCCGCGCCTTCTCAAAGGCCACATTCTCTGGCACATGCTCTTCCTTGGCATAGTTCACGATCGCCCGCGTCACCTCGGGATCATAGATCAGCCGCTGGATCATATCGTAGCGCCGCGCCAGCTTGAACGGCTCAATGGGCCGCGCCAACCGCTTGTTCAATTCCCCCACCGCCCGTTCCATCCTCCGGCGGAAGAACCACCGCACCGACGGGAACAGGAAATGCGAGGCGAAGGTCACCGCCGCAAAAAGCAAAATGAGGATCAACAGCCAGAGCGGCAGCGTAACCGTATTCGACATACCCCTTCATGACAGGGTTCTGCGCGCTGGTAAATCCGCTCATGCCGCAACGCAGCGAATTGACAAAGGCATAAAATGTCCGCTACCAGTCTTTTTGAGAAATAAAATTGCGTGATCCCGAGTCAGGAGCCCAATATGTCGCAGATGCAGCAAACCCGTGAGAAAGATCGCCCGTGGTTGTTCCGCACCTATGCCGGTCACTCCACCGCTGCCGCGTCCAACGCCCTCTACCGCGCGAATCTCGCCAAGGGGCAGACAGGCCTCTCCGTCGCCTTCGATCTCCCCACGCAAACGGGCTATGACAGCGACCATGTGCTGGCAACGGGCGAGGTCGGCAAGGTCGGCGTTCCGGTCTGCCATCTGGGCGACATGCGCGCGCTCTTCGATCAGATCCCGCTCGAACAAATGAACACCTCGATGACGATCAACGCCACCGCGCCTTGGCTCCTTGCGCTCTACATCGCCGTGGCCGAAGAACACGGCGCTGACGTGACCCAACTTCAAGGCACCGTACAGAACGACATTATCAAGGAATACCTCTCTCGCGGCACCTACATCTGCCCGCCGGAGCCGTCCTTGCGGATGATCACCGATGTCGCCGCCTACACCCGCGAGCATCTGCCCAAGTGGAACCCGATGAACGTCTGTTCCTATCACTTGCAAGAGGCCGGCGCGACGCCCGAGCAAGAGCTCGCCTTCGCCCTCGCCACCGCCACCGCCGTTCTGGACGATCTGCGCGGCAAGGTCAGCGAAGCCGATTTCCCCGCTATGGTTGGCCGCATTTCGTTTTTCGTAAATGCCGGCATCCGTTTCGTGACCGAAATTTGCAAAATGCGCGCTTTTGTCGAATTATGGGATGAGATTTGCGAAACCCGCTACGGCGTCACTGATCCAAAATACCGCCGCTTTCGCTACGGCGTTCAGGTCAATTCCCTCGGCCTCACCGAACAACAGCCCGAAAATAACGTGTATCGTATCCTCGTCGAAATGCTCGCCGTTACGCTCTCGAAAAAAGCCCGCGCCCGCGCCGTGCAATTGCCCGCATGGAACGAAGCCCTCGGCCTGCCCCGCCCGTGGGATCAACAATGGTCGCTCCGTATGCAGCAAATTCTGGCCTACGAAACCGACCTTCTGGAATTTGATGATATCTTTGATGAAAACCCCGCCATCGAACGCAAAACCGAAGAGCTAAAAACAAACGCCCGCCGCGAATTGGATCAGATCGACGCAATGGGCGGCGCGGTCAAAGCCATCGAATTCATGAAGTCCCGCCTCGTCGTCGCCAATAGCGACCGCATCGCCAATATCGAAAGCGGCACCACCACCATCGTCGGCGTCAACCGCTGGACAGAGGCAGAGCCCTCCCCCCTCACCGCGGGCGAAGACAGCATCATGACCGTCGATGCCGCCGCCGAGGCCGACCAACTGGCCCGCCTCGCCGCGTGGCGCGAAAGCCGCGACAGCACCGCCGTCGCCGCTGCGCTCGTCCAGCTCCGCCAAGCCGCCGCCGATGGCAGCAACGTCATGCCTGCCTCCATCGCCTGCGCCCGCGCTGGCGTCACCACCGGCGAATGGGCGGATGAAATCCGCGCCGCCTTCGGCCAATATCGCGCGCCCACGGGCGTCTCTCCCAACCCGTCAAACCGCACCGAAGGGCTGGAAGACCTCCGCGCAGAGGTCGATGCCGTCTCCGCCCGCTTGGGCCGCCGGCTCGCCTTCCTGATGGCCAAACCCGGGCTAGACGGGCATTCCAACGGCGCCGAACAAATTGCCAGCCGCGCCCGCGATTGCGGCATGGAAATCACCTATGACGGCATTCGTCTCACCCCGCAGGAAATCGTCAATGCCGCGCTCGAAAAACGCCCGCATGTGATCGGCCTGTCGATTCTTTCCGGCTCGCATATGCCCTTAGCCGAAGAGGTTCTAAAACGTCTCGTTGAAAACGGCCTTGCCGATATTCCGGTGGTTGCTGGTGGCATCATTCCGGCAAATGACGCCGAAAAACTGCGCGCCCTCGGCGTTGCCCGCGTTTATACGCCTAAAGATTTTGAATTAAATACGATCATGCACGATTTAATCCTACTGGCCGACCCAGCCAAAATAGCCGCCGAATAAAAATACTTTTCAAATATCTTTTTAGTTGTATTAAATAGGCGATCAATATCGCCAAATGGAGCTATTTATGTCTCTCGATCTTTATTCAATGTCCCGCGCCGATTTGGAAGCGCTTCAAAAAGATGTGGCGAAAGCGTTGAAAGACGTTGACGCCCGCGAAATGACAGCCGCCCGCGCCGCTGCCGAAGCCGCCGCCGCGGAACATGGTTTCAGCCTTGCTGAACTGTTGGGAGATGGCCGCAAGGCCCGCAAGACCCGTGGTCCCGTCCCACCGAAGTACCGCAACCCTGACAACGCGGACGAAACATGGACAGGCCGTGGCCGCAAGCCGCGCTGGGTCGCCGCCGCCGAGGAAGCCGGTCACGATATCTCTGAATTCGAGATCTGATAAAAGCAGGCGCGGGTCGTCTCGGCCCGCGCTACTCCCGCAGCTTTTCCAAAAGCGCCTCATAACTGTAGCGCTCAGCGATCGTGCCGTTCGTACCCTTGTAAAAGCCCGGCGCCATCGGCAGGCAGCCAATGCCGCAGACCTGCCGCACTTCCATCAGCACCGTATCGACAAACCACAGCCGCCCGCCCGGAGTGGCGACATAACCGTTGATCCGCAACTCGGCATCACCCTCGATGTCGATATCGCTCGGGATTTCACCAAAGTAATCCTCATCGAACCCGCCATGCGTATGATACGAGGCAACCACCGCCATATTGTCCGGCAGGTCCATGTTGCAACCGTCATGGGTGCCTTCCACTGCCCGCGTCGCGGTCAACGTGCCATCGGCAAGATAGCCAATAAAGCCACAATATTCCTTCCGCTTGCGAAAGGACGCGCTCTGTAGCCGCTGAAGCGTTTCCCGCGCCACTGCCAGCTCTGCCGCGTCCTGCGCCATAGCTGGCGTAACAAGGGCCGCAGCGCCCGCCAGTGCCAACGCCAAAAGCCGCGCTCCGCTCAAGCGCTTTCTTCCGCCTGCAGGCCCGTGCCCCATTTCCAACGCCCTCAAAAATCTCTACCGTTTGGTCAATCTAGTTCGATTATTCCCAAGAGGCCAAGAATGACCATCCATATCGGCGCCAATCCAGGTGACATTGCTGAAACCGTGCTGATGCCCGGCGACCCCTATCGCGCAAAATGGGCGGCAGAGACGTTTCTCAAAGACGCCGTCTGCGTCAATCAGGTGCGCGGTATGCTGGGCTTCACCGGCACTTGGAACGGCCACCGCGTCACCATCCAAGGCTCGGGCATGGGCATGCCATCGCTGTCGATCTACGCCAATGAGCTGATCCGCGATTTCGGCGCACAAACCCTCATCCGCATCGGCTCTTGTGGCGGTATGCAGGATCACGTCAGCATCCGCGACGTGGTGCTGGCAATGACCGCCTCCACCGTCTCTACCCCCTCGCGCGGCATCTTCCGCGAGCTGAGCTTCGCACCTTGCGCCGATTGGGGCCTGCTCTCAGCCGCCGCTGCGGCAGCACAGACATTGGGCGCAAAAACCCATGTCGGCGGCATCTATTCCTCGGATGTGTTCTACGATGAGCGCCCCGACCTCAACGCGCAGATGGAGCGCCACGGCATCCTCGCCGTCGAGATGGAAGCAGCAGAGCTTTACACCCTCGCCGCCCGCTACGGCCGCCGCGCGCTGGCGGTGCTCACCGTGTCGGACCACCTCAAAACGCATGAAGCCCTCCCCGCCGAGGATCGCGAGAAAAGCTTTGGCGACATGGTCGAAATCGCACTGTCGGCGGCGTTCGCGTAACCCGCGTCAGCCGTCTACGCTGCGAAACCACGCACGGATCAGCGCACGTTCTGCGTCGCTGATCCCCGATAGGTTCGCCGGCGGCATCGCATGGGTCACGCCCGATTGCACATAGATCGCCTCTGCCTGCAGGGCGATCTGCTGCGGCGTTTCCAGCATCACACCCTTTGGCGGCCAAAGCAGCCCGTTCCAAACCGGCTCCGCCGCATGGCACATCGAACAACGCCCGATCACCACGTCATGCACCTCATCAAAGGTTTCCGCCGCCGCGTAGCGTTCGGCCATCGGCGTCCATGCCTTGGCCTCTTCTTCTTCCCAGTCATAGAGCGGCGCGCTCGACAGCCACGCGACGATGATGAACAAGATCACCGTCACCGCCCATGTCCATGTCGGGTTGCCTTTGCGCGCATGCACTGTGTTGAAATAATGCCGGATCGTCACCCCCATCAGGAAGATCAGGCTCGCGATCAGCCAGTTATACTCGCTCGCAAACGCCAGCGGGTAGTGATTGCTGAGCATCAGGAAGATCACCGGCAGCGTCAGGTAGTTGTTATGGGTCGAGCGCTGCTTGGCGATCTTGCCAAACATCGGATCAGGCGCTTTCCCCGCGATCAGGTCCGCCACCACGATCTTCTGGTTCGGGATGATGATGAAGAACACGTTCGCCGACATGATCGTCGCCGTGAACGCCCCCAGATGCAGCAGCGCCGCGCGGCCTGAAAAGACGTTGGTGTAAAACAGCGCCATGCCCACCAGCACCGCAAACAGCGCCACCATCAGCACCGTCTGGTTGGCATTCACGAAGGTCTTGCACAGTTGGTTATAGACCACCCAGCCAAAGGCCAGCGACGCCACCGAAATCGCCACACCCTGCCACACGGCAATATCCAGCACCACCGGATCAATGAGGAACATCTCCCCACCGAGGTAGTAAACCAGCGCAAGCAGCGCAAAGCCCGAAAGCCACGTCGAATAGCTCTCCCATTTGAACCACACGAGGCCATCAGGCATATTCTTCGGGGCCACCAGATATTTCTGAATATGGTAGAAGCCGCCCCCGTGGACCTGCCATTCCTCGCCATCCGCGCCGGTGTCGAGGTCACGGTCGCGATGCAAGCCGAGATCGAGCGCGATGAAGTAGAATGATGACCCGATCCACGCGATTGCAGTGATCACATGCAGCCAGCGGACTGCAAATTCCAGCCACTCCATGAGCAGGGCAAAGTCATACATAACGGCGTCCCTCCGTTGCCTTTGACAGAGAGGCTATACCGCGAAGTATTTATTTGTTAATCCATCAAATCGGTGAACACTTTCAAACGGCGCTTGATAATGGCCTATGTCAGCAATATTCGCATGTTCGTTCGGGTATTCGAGCTGGGCTCCATGTCCGCCGCCGCCCGCGATCAACGCACATCACCTGCGGTTGCCTCCGCCCGCATTGCCGAGCTTGAAAAGCACCTTGGCTTGCGCCTCTTCAACCGCACCACCCGCTCGCTGAAACCGACCGAAAATGGCCGCATCTTCTACGATGGCGCGCGCCACGTACTTGAGGCGATCGACGAAGCCGAAGGCGCGGTCGCCCAAACGGCGCAAAACCCGCGCGGCACCATTTTCATCGCCGCACCCTTGGGCGTTGGTCGGCGTTTCATCGCACCCCATGTCCCTGCTTTTAAGGATGAATACCCCCAGATCGACGTGCGCCTCCGCCTCTCCGACCGCAAGATCGACGTGGTCAGCGAAGGGCTGGATATGGCCTTTCACTTAGGCGAGTTGCCCAATTCCACGCTCAAAGTCCGCCTTGTCGCCGAATGCCCCCGCGTCCTCTGCGCAGCGCCTTCCTACCTTGAACGGCGCGGCATGCCCGCCAACGGCGATGCGCTGATCGGGGACCGTCACGATTGCCTGAACCTCCGCTTTCCCGGCGCGACGGAGTTCCGCTGGACCCTGCAAACCGCCGATGGCCCACAGCGCTACGCGATCACCGGCCCCTTCGAATCAGATGACGGTGACGTGCTCACCGGCTGGGCGCTCGACGGGCGCGGCATCGTCATGAAACCGATCTTCGAAGTGGCCGACGAACTGGCCGATGGCCGCCTGATTCCCGTCGCGACCGAGACACCCCCCACCGCGACGCAGCTTGTTTGCCTCACCCAGCACCGCCGCCTCCGCGACCCGAAGATCAGGCTCTTTACCGATTTCATCATCAGCCGCGTCCGCAGCGACATGGCCGCGGCGACCCAGCAGCTCGCAGGCTAACCCGCCGTCTCGAACGGCACACCGAACACCGCCGCCGCGAGGCAAATCGCCGTCAGCGCAGCAAAACTCCACCCCCGCCAGCCCATGCCCCCGCGCCAGCGCCGTGCAGCAGCCAAGGCGCATTGCGTCGCGTAATAAAGCGCGAACGCCCGCGACGCGAGCGACACGATCGCGAACACATCCAGCGTCCACACCATGACCAGCCCTGCCAGCACCAGCACCGTATAGGCCGGTTTCGCCGCCACCCGCCCGCGCGTCACCTCGCGGATCAATCCGCTAAAGCCGCTGGTATCCGCAATCGCCGCGCTGAGCTGCGCACTCAGCGCCGCCACGATCAGCGCCAACGGCAGCACCGGCGATACCACCGCCATCAGGTCGATGATCTCCGTCTCCGTCACCCCGCCCCGCGCTACTGGCAGCGCAAAGGTGATCAGCGTGACATAGAGCACATAGATCCCGCCCGAGACCCATTGCGCCACCTTCATCGCCCGCTGCCGCGTCTCTGCCGTGTACACGTCCCCCAAATACTGCGCCGTTTCAAAGCCTTGCGTCGTTACGATCAGCCCGAAACACAGCGCAACACCTGCCCATAGCTCCGTGCTCCCCGCAGGCAGGATCAGCGCACCCTCCCGCGCCGTGCCGCCAGCATACGCGACCAGCGCGAGCAAAAGTCCCGCGATGACGACCAGCTTCAGCGACACGATCAGCACTTCAAGCCGTTCAAAAAGGGCAAACCCCCTGCTCAGGCCAATGCCGAGAATCAGCAACAGCGCAGCACTGGTGATCACCAGCGCGCCCTCTTCGCCCGCCTCAGGCAGCAACCGCGCGGCAAACGCCCCGAACAAGGCAAGGTAAAACCCGACCGAAATCAGATAGGCCAGCGCAAGGCTCAAATCGCCCGCCTCCTCCAAAAGCCGCGACAGCCTGCGTCGCGGCGGCCCGATCTCTTCTGTTGTGCGGATGTTATCGCGCACCGCCGCGCCGATCGCATAGGCCAGCACACACAGCGCCGCCATGATCAGCGGCGCCGCCCAGCCAAACGCTCCAATCAAGATCGGCCCGACGATCAGAAAGCCACTCCCGATGATCGAGGCCAACGGCGTCATCGCCGCACGCCAAACAACACTCCGCCGCAAACGGGGCGTCAGCAGCACCGCAAGCCCCGCGATGCCGCCCAAAATGGGATAAACTGTCGGTGTCACCCTGCCTCCGGCGCCGGCTCGTTAGCGGCCATCACACCGCCGCCCACCGGATTATGCAAGCCCGTTAACTGCCGCGATAGGTCGAAAAGCTGAACGGCGAAACCAAAAGCGGCACATGGTAATGCGCCGTGCGGTCCGAAATGCCAAAGCGGATCGGAACTTCATCGAGGAAGCGCGGATTCTCCGGCATCACCCCCATCGAGTCAAAATACGCACCCGCATAAAACAGCAGCTCGTAGCGCCCGACCGTGAAATCACCCGCAGGCAGGATCGGCCCATCCGTCCGCCCGTCCGAATTGGTGACCTTGGTGGCAATATGTTCCCAGCCATCACCAATCCGAAACAGGTCGATTTTCATCCCCCGCGCCGGAATGCCCCGCGCCGTATCCAGCACATGTGTCGTCAGATATCCGTCAGCCATTTGTCACTCCAGTAACGCGATTTGCAGCAGTTTGCCCTGTATTTGCGCAAAAGGCGACTATCTCATGGGGAGACAGGTCTTTCAAAAAAATACATAAAATACTTTATGTAAAAGCGGGCTAAAAATCTCGCTTAACGGGAGGAATTTTCTGAATGCAGCGCTACCCACGCAATATGATCGGCTACGGCCCCCGCCAACCTGACGCACAATGGCCCGGCGGCGCGAAGGTCGCCATCAGTCTGGTGCTGAACTACGAAGAAGGCGGCGAAAACTGTATTTTGCACGGCGATGCCGCGTCCGAGGCCTTCCTTTCCGATATTCCCGGCGCCGCGCAATGGCCCGGTCAGCGCCATTGGAACATGGAATCGATCTATGAATACGGCGCCCGCGCCGGTTTCTGGCGCTTGCATTCACTTTTCACCGAGAAAGACATCCCCGTCACCATCTACGGCGTCGCCACTGCGCTCGCCCGCTCGCCAGAGCAGGTCGCCGCGATGAAATCGGCCGGATGGGAGATCGCCAGCCACGGCCTGAAATGGGTCGAACATAAAGACATGCCCGAGGAAGAAGAGCGCGCCCAGATCGCAGAGGCCGTCCGCCTGCATACAGAGGTCGTGGGCGAGCGCCCGCGCGGCTGGTATACCGGCCGTTGCTCGCTCAACACCGTGCGCCTCACCGCCGAAGAGGGCGGCTTCGACTGGATTTCCGATACCTACGACGATGATCTCCCCTACTGGCTGGAGCTGGAAGACCGCGACCAGCTTGTCATCCCCTACACGCTCGAAGCCAATGACATGCGCTTCGCCACCGCCCCCGGCTACACCACGGGCGAGCAGTTCTATCAGTATCTGAAAGACGCTTTCGATGAATTGTACCGCGAAGGTCAGGCAGGCCGCGCCAAGATGATGAGCGTCGGCCTCCATTGCCGCCTGATCGGTCGCCCGGGCAAGATCGCGGGCCTCCGCCGCTTCCTCGATTACGCGCAGTCGCACGAGGGCGTCTGGTTCCCCCGCCGCATCGACATCGCCCGCCACTGGGCCGAACACCACCCCAACCAGCGCTACGACCGCCCCAGCCAGATGGACCGCGCAACCTTCGTTTCCCGCTTTGGCGGCATCTTCGAACATTCCGCTTGGATCGCCGAAGGCGCATTCGATCTCGAACTTGGCCCCGCTCATGACACCGCCGCAGGCCTGCACAACGCGCTCTGCCGCATCTTCCGCACCGCGTCCGATGACGCACGCTTGGGCGTTCTCACTGCCCACCCCGATCTCGCCGGCAAGCTCGCGCAAGCCAAGCGCCTGACCTCCGAGAGCACCTCCGAACAAGCCAGCGCCGGCCTCGACGCGCTCACAGATGACGAACGCGAAACCTTCACCCGCCTCAACACCGCCTATGTCGAAAAGCACGGCTTCCCCTTCATCATCGCCGTGCGCGACCACGACAAAGCGTCGATCCTTTCGGCATTCGAGGCCCGCATCAACAACGACCGCGCCACCGAATTCGCCACAGCCTGCCGCCAAGTCGAACGCATCGCCGAATTCCGCCTGAAAGACCTGCTGCCATGAGCACCTACGCCTTCCCCCCCGGCGGCCTGCCGCCGCAAAGCCAGTCCCCCGATGCCGCAGGCGCGGTCTTCACCGAAAGCTATGCCTTCATCCCCGCCGATACGATGCGCGATATCGTGACCAGCCTCCTCCCCGGCTGGAGCGGCACCCGCGCATGGATCATCGCCCGCCCGATGACCGGCTTTGCCGAAACCTTCGCCCAATACGCGGTCGAGGTCGCCCCCGGTGGCGGCAGCGATGCGCCAGAGCCAGACGCCGGTGCCGAAGCGGGCATCCTGATCGCCGAGGGCGAGATGACCCTGACGCTGGATGGCGAAAGCCACATCCGCCGCGCCGGTGATTATACCTACATCCCCCCCGGCCATGCATGGCAGGTCAAGAACTTAGGCGATGCCCTGCTGAAGTTCCACTGGGTGCGCAAGTGCTGGCAGCCCGCCGCGGGCCTCACCGCGCCCGATCCGGTGCTGACCTCCGATCACACGGTCGCCCCCAGCCCGATGCCCAACTGCCCCGATTGGACGACGACCCGCTTTGTCGATCCCGATGACATCCGCCACGATATGCACGTCAACATCGTGACCTTCACCAACGGCGCGCGCATCCCCTTCGCCGAAACCCATATCATGGAGCACGGCCTCTACGTTCTCCAAGGTACCGCGCGCTACCTCCTGAACCGCGATTGGGTCGAGGTCGGCCCCGGCGATTTCATGTGGCTCCGCGCCTATTGCCCGCAAGCCTGCATCGCCACCGGCGACGCGCCGTTCCGCTACCTGCTCTACAAGGACGTGAACCGCCATCCAGAGCTTGTCCTCCCATGATCGAACTGCACATCGAGCCTCTGACCGCCGCCGCCTTCGCCCCCTACGGCGATGTGCTGGAGGCGTCCGGCGCGGCGGACAAGATCATCAATCAAGGGCTTTGCGGCCGCTACCATGACCGCGCCCGCATGGATTTCGGCCCCGATGGCCGCGCGGGCCTCTCGATCTTCAAGGCAGAGCCACGCGCCCTCCCCTACACGCTCGATCTCGTCGAGCGGCATCCCGACGGCTCGCAAGCCTTCATCCCGATGAGCGCCGATCCGTTTCTGGTGATCGTGGCAGAGGATGACAACGGCACCCCCACCAACATCCGCGCCTTCCTCACCGAAACAGGTCAAGGCATCAACTTTTTGCGTAACACATGGCACGGCGTGCTGACCCCTCTCGCCGCGCCGGGGCTGTTCGCCGTGATCGACCGGATCGGAGCAACCCCCAATCTCGAAGAATATTGGCTAGAGCCACAATATGTGGTAGTCAACCAACCAAACGCATCAAAAAGAATGCGCCTAAAAAATCAATAATACATATCAACAGGGACAATCAGATGACAGACACAACTTCCTACAGTGACCCGAACGTCACGCCACCAATGGCACAAGCCGTGCCACTCGGCTTGCAACATGTGCTCGCGATGTTCGCCTCCAACGTGACGCCTTCCGTGCTTGTTGCGGGCGCGGCTGGCCTCGCCTTTGGCGGTGCCGAACAGATCTACCTGATCCAGATGGCAATGCTCTTCGCCGGTATCGCGACCCTCTTCCAAACGGTTGGCTTCGGCCCCGTCGGCGCACGGCTCCCGATCATGCAAGGCACCAGCTTCGCCTTTGTCGGCGTTCTGGCAGGTGTCGCCGCCACCCAAGGCCTCTCCGTCGCGCTGACCGCCTGCGTCATCGGCGGCCTCTTCCACTTCAGCCTCGGCACGGTCATCCAGCGCATCCGCTGGCTGTTCCCACCGCTGGTCACTGGCCTCGTCATTCTCTCCATCGGCCTCTACCTGATGCCGACCGCGATCAAATACGCGGCAGGCGGCGCTGCCGATTTCCAAATGGCAGCCGAAAGCTTCGGCTCTCTCAAGCATTGGTCCGTTGCGCTGGTGGTGGTGATCGTTTCCCTGTTGTGTAAGTTCTGGGGCAAGGGAACCGTGTCAAACGCCGCCATTTTGATCGGTCTGGTCGCAGGCTATATCCTCGCGCTGGTCATGGGCATGGTGAACTTCTCCAGTATCGGCAATGCTTCTTGGATCACCGGCCTTCAGGTATTTCCCTATGGCTTCGAGTTCAGCCTCGGCGCTGTGATCGCGGTGTCTTTGGTGTCCATCGTCTCCGCGATTGAAACCGTCGGCGATGCCTCAGCAACAACTAAAGCCGGTGCTGGCCGTGAGGCAACAGATGACGAGATTTCCGGCGCCACCTTCGCAGATGGTCTTGGCACGGCTGTCGCCGGTGTCTTCGGCGGCCTGCCCAACACCTCGTTCAGCCAGAACGTGGGTATCGTCGGCATGACGGGCGTGATGAGCCGCCATGTCGTCACCATCGCTGGCCTCATCATGATCGCTTGCGGCCTTATCCCGAAAATCGGCGCGGTGATCGGTTCGATGCCATTGCCGGTGCTCGGCGGCGGCGTGATCGTCATGTTCGGCATGGTTGCCTCAGCAGGCTTCAATGTCCTGACCGAGATCAAGATGAACCGTCGCAACATGATCATCATCGCCCTTTCCTTGACCGTCGGCCTCGGCCT
>Ga0181572_10001011_pt1 | contig 20422 bp, 18 predicted proteins | sample 101ome_26_FD_133004 | JGI IMG/M metagenome (GOLD analysis project Ga0181572, IMG submission 133004) | Coastal salt marsh microbial communities from the Groves Creek Marsh, Skidaway Island, Georgia - 101408AT metaG (megahit assembly) | ecosystem: Environmental > Aquatic > Marine > Intertidal... | reverse complement strand
TGAACTCATTCACTTCGTGGCTCACTTGGCTGAACAGGCATGTGATGCTTTCGCTCATCTAGACGGACATCCCAGCCCCAAGGAAATTCGCATCCTGAGTTACTTGCAAACCACCATGAATGAGACCTGCAACACTCATGGTCAATCTGAACATGCTGCCACGTATGAAACCTCTGAAAGCGCCCTGAATGCGGTGCTTGGGGAACTTGATGAATTGATTGGCATGGAAACCATCAAGCAGCAGGTCCATCAGGCCACTCACTTTGCCAGGGTTCAGCAAATGAGGCTGTCACAGGGTCTGAAGGCTATCGCAACCAGTTATCATTCGGTTTACACAGGGCAGCCTGGTACGGGAAAGACCACGGTGGCTCGGTTGATGGGTAAGATTTACCATGCTCTGGGACTCCTCAAGAAAGGGCATCTGGTGGAATGTGACCGCGCCTCGCTGGTGGCTGAATATGTCGGTCAGACTGCCATCAAGACCAATCGAGTGATTGACTCGGCACTGGATGGGATCCTCTTTATTGATGAAGCTTACACACTTGCCAAACAGGATCAGGACTTTGGCCGTGAGGCGGTGGATACCTTGCTCAAACGCATGGAGGATGATCGAGGTCGCTTGATCGTGATCGTGGCAGGGTATCCGGAGTCAATGCAGCAATTTGTGGCTTCCAACCCGGGCCTGGAAAGTCGATTCACCCGTATGCTGGCTTTTCCAGATTATCAACCCAATGAACTGTGCCGTATTTTTAGCTCTCTGTGCAGGCAGAATGAATTGAGGATGACCCCTGGTTTCAAACAGCGCCTGATTCATCATTTCCATGACTTGTATGCCAATCGAGATGATCACTTTGGTAATGCCAGGCTGGTTCGCAATTGTTTTGAAAGGGTCATTGACCTCCAGGCTACTCGCCTAGCGACTACGGTGTCTGATGCGGTGCTGGATCTGGCGACCCTGGTTGCTGAGGATCTAGATGGGCTTTCGGCGAGCGCCCTCAAGGCACTGGAGGCAACCGTAGGCTACCAAGTGGTCTGTCCAGAGTGCCAACAGGCTTATCGATGGACACCGGAGCTGAGCATCAAGGATGCTGAATGCACTGAATGTCACCGAATCTACAATAGTGAATTCGGCGACCCCGTTGTATGACATCACTGAGGTGCTTGCTGATGGGTTGCCTGCCACATCAGGCTCTGATCCGGGCCGAATGCATCGGATCTCACTGAGCCAACCAGCCGGTCTTTCAACCAATACGCAGTGGAATGATAGGTCAGGTTCTCTTCTCCCTGTGTGGTAAATGTGATCCTTCCCTGCTCAAAATTCAGGGCTTCTAGTGGAAGGGTGCGCCCTTGGATGATCAATACCCCAGAAAGTTTGCCTGGTTCATCAACCAATTGCAGGGTTCCAGTAAGAAGGTTGTCCGGGGTGATTTGAAGGCGCCATTGCCAGGAACCACCTAGCGGGTGTGGGGGGACTAACCATGCCTTCCACGGTAGCGTGGTGGTGTGATCTTGGTGGGGCAGGGCTATCCTCCGTTGGAAACCACCATCTTCAGCACAGCCTTCAAGTAAGACTTTCGCTGGTTCCTCCTGGGTTCGTGCGGGAAGCGCCAGGCTCGTCCAACCATTTTGCCCCTGATGACATGCCAGGTTTACTGGAGCGCCACCAGGCTGCTTGAGCGTTGCGCGAGTGAGTTCGGCCTCTTGATAATGCAGCGTCAGGACGGAGATATGGTATTTGCCTTGAGCGTCAGAGCTGCCCCAGGTCCATGTCTGGATGCTCTCCTCAGCTCCATACGTCAACGTGCCCACGCCAAGGAACCAGCACCCAATCCATTTTGCCCCAAAGCCTCTTGCCAGCTTGAGTCGATTCTGCCACCAGGCCTGGATCATGGGTTCATCGGATCAGTGGGCGTGTCAAACCATTCATCTTCGGGATCAAAAGCAGGCACAGGAACGTTGATGATTTTCATTTTGCCAATGGCTCGATGACGGCACCCCGGCTTGATCATGATGGCAGACATTGGTTTAACCGGGAAACGTTCCCCATCGAGCTCGATTTCGCCTTCTCCCTCCAGGACGAGGTATATTTCGGTCAATCGTTTGTGGTAGTGCGTCTTGGCATCTTCCTGAATATCGACCAGATGCAGGGTTGCTGTCTGATTCTCTGCCGAGGCAAAGGCTCTGCGTGCCTGACCGCATGGGCATGGCACTGGCGAGAGCTCATCGAGTTGAACCCTTTCAAAACGTTTTTCCATGCCAACAGCATGAACCAACGGCTCAGATGGCACAATCCTCAAACCAGCTCTTAGGGCATGTCCTGATTGTCCTTAGGCTGCTGCGGGTCATGCTTCCGGATCAACCAACTGAAGCAAGGGTGAAAGGGGTGAACCGATCGGGTAGGTGCCCCCTCACACTCCATGGGCAAACCAAGGTTGGCCCAGGCAAAGATGGCTCCTTCCAGATTATGGGTTCTAGGATGACCTTGTTTGATCCACCTGGCAGCCAGCTTGGAGGAACGGTAACCTGCCGAACAGTAAAAGACGACCTCCCTATCTTCTTTGCCGATCTGTGCTTCCAGAGTGGTCATCGAGATGTCTGGATCAACTTGAATGGCCTGAGGAAGATGACTCTGGCGGTATTCTGCAGGATGCCTGGTATCGATCAGGAGGGGAGGGTTTCGGTCAGGATCTCGAAGCCAAGCCTGCAGTGCCGCAGGTGAGAGTTGTGGGACTGAAGGAAATTTTATCGCGATGGCTTTGCGGATGATGCCAAAAGCCCTATGACGCAACCAGGTGATCATCCTAGCTTGTTTGGTGAATCAATGGCCCTGATAGGCTCTGAAAATGACATCAAAGCTCGGGCTTGACGCACCTGAATCACAGGATTTGACGGCTTTATCATTGCACTTGTCAGCAAAGGGTCTTAAATCGTTATGTTTCTCAGGATCAATGGTATAGCCAAGCTAGTTGATTCCCATAATGCCGCTAAATTTCGCCCGCAAGACAACATAAATGATTCAACACGTGAAATCGCCTTTTTTCTGCTTACTCCTGAGCTTGTCTCTGATCAGTCTACCTAGGTTGCAGGCCGAAGCTTCGTTTTTCAATATCATGGACTACGGTGCTGTCCGAAGCTGGGAGACCAAGTCCACCCAAGCTATTGCTCGAGCCATTGATGCAGCCTCTAGTGCTGGCGGGGGGACGGTGGTCATACCTGCTGGTCCCTTCCTCACGGGGCCCATTCATTTAAAAAGCCACATCACGCTCTATCTTGAAGGTGGCGCTCATGTGAAGTTCAGCACAGATTTCGATGATTACCTCCCCATGGTGCCTTCGCGTTTTGAAGGGGTTGAAGTGATGAATTTTTCTCCCCTGATCTACGCCCACAAGGCCACCAATATTGCTATCAAGGGCAGGGGCATCCTGGATGGCCAGGGGCAATCTTGGTGGTCTTTTTATTACCAGGTGCAGAAGCAGACCTCAGCTGATGAGAAAAGCCGTTGGCAAAAAGAGTTTCTCCGTGTCAATCCTGACAAGACCATTTCAACCACAGTCTCTGGAGGGGTTCCCCTTGATTTTCTCCGCCCCCCGATGATTCAGCCGTATGAATGCACCAACGTCATGGTTGAAGGGGTATTCATCACCAATTCACCCTTCTGGACCCTTTCGCCCGTATACTGTGACAACGTGAATGTGCATGCGGTCACCATTCGCAATGATGAGGATGGACCCAATACCGATGGCATCAATCCTGATTCCTGTCGCAACGTGCGCATATCTGATTGCGATATCAGTGTGGGTGATGACTGCATCACCATCAAATCCGGCCGTGATGAGGATGGCCGAAGAGTGGGGCGCCCAGCCGAAAATTACACCATCACCAATTGTGTCATGGCCAATGGTCATGGGGGAGTGGTTATTGGAAGCGAAATGTCAGGTGGTGTGAAAAATATCACCATCTCCAACTGTATTTTTGATGGGACGGACCGTGGTATACGCCTCAAATCAACTCGTGGTCGAGGCGGAGTGGTTGAAGATATACGAATCAGTAACATCGTCATGCGGCGAATCAAGGACCAGGCCATTCGTTTCAACATGCGCTATACCAAAACCAAACCTGAACCTATATCTGAGCGCACACCGATTTTTCGAAACATCCGCATCAACGGTTTAACCGGGGATGCCAAGATTGCTGGTCAACTCATCGGACTGGAGGAACTGCCGCTGGAGGGCATTTCTCTGACTGATATTCGCCTTGATACAGAAACTGGCTTTGACCTTTCAGATGTCGCCGACATTTCCTTTAACAATGTGGTTGTCAACGCACAAAAAGGATCCGCTCTGAAAGTCATTCGAGGTCGGCAAGTCGAACTGGCCGGTTTCAAGACTCACCTGCCCCTTAAGGGGACTCCCGTGGTTGAGATGGACCAGGTGGAGCAGATTTTTGTTCATGGCTGTAGTGCTTCGGTGGCAACCGAGACCTTCCTCAGCGTGGATGCTGCGTCTGAAAAAGAAGTGTTGCTTGAGGGAAATGATTTTCGAAAGGTGGAACGTGCCCTCTGGAGCCGTTAGTCAATCCAGTGCGTGGCACCCAATTTTGTGGAGGCTCTGGGTGGCTATCTGCTGCCTGATTGGCTATTTGGGGTGCCCAGCGATCCAAGCTGAACCGACCCTTTACCTGATTGGTGACTCCACCATGGCCAACAAGCCTGTGATTGCGGAAAACCCCGAGCGCGGCTGGGGGCAGATGCTGCCTGGTTATTTCAAACCAGACATGAAGCTTGAGAATCATGCGGTCAATGGGCGCAGCTCCAAGAGCTTTCGAGATGAAGGGAGATGGGAGTCGGTCAGGAAGCAACTCCGACCAGGGGATTGGGTGATGATTCAGTTTGGTCACAATGACCAGAAGCCCGATAAAGCCCGCCATACCGATCCTTTCACCACCTACACGGAGCAGCTTAGGCGTTATGTGACCGAAACCCGTGAGCTTGGAGCCATGCCTATTTTAGCCACTTCAGTGGTTCGACGTCGATTTGATGCTCAAGGACGCTTGACGCCCACTCATGGAGAATACCCAGAGGCTGTGCGCGTATTGGCTCAAGCCTTGGACGTCCCCTTATTGGACATGAGAGAGGCTTCAGCTGCCTTGCTCAATCGTCTGGGCCCAGAGCGATCCAAGTCCTTGTTTGTGTGGACCCTCCCTGGAGAATACGCACGGTTTCCAGATGGCCATGAGGATAATACCCATTTCAATGCTCTCGGAGCCACGCGCATGTGTGATTTGGCTGTCGCCCTCATACAAGATGCCATACCCTCGCTTGCGATTTATCTTATGCTTCCATCCCAGCCATGATCATTCCCCCAGGCCATACCCTCCCAATCAATGGGCTGAGATACCTCTGGTTCGGGATCATTTTGACCATGACATGTTTCCTCTCGGCATGTCGCCCGGCTGAGGATGTCAGGGTACTTCGTCTGGCTCATACCCTTGATACCTCTCACCCTGTCCATGCTGCTCTGGAGTTCATGGCTCAGGAACTGAATCGGCGTTCCTCTGGCAAGATGCAGATCAAGATCTATCCTGGCAGTCAGTTGGGATCTGAGCGTGAGACAATCGAATTGATGCAGTTGGGTGCTATCGATCTGGTCAAGACCTCGACCTCCCCACTTGAAGGCTTCATCCCGGGTATGGGAGTCTTCGGTATTCCATATGTTTTCCGCAGCAGTGAGCATTTTTGGAATGTGCTGGAAGGGGAGATTGGTCGAGAGCTGCTTGAGCTGGGCAAGAGCCAGAAACTCAAAGGACTCTGTTACTATGACGCCGGAAGCCGCAGTTTCTATACTCGCACGGGAGCAGTGAATGCTCCTCAGGATCTCAAAGGGCTCAAAATACGTGTTCAAAACAGTCGCACCTCGATTCAAATGATTGATTCCATGGGCGGTGCAGCCACCCCGATTGCCTTTGGCGAGCTCTACTCCGCACTGGACCAGGGAGTGGTGGATGGCGCCGAGAACAACCCTCCCAGTTTTCTCTCATCCCGTCATTATGAAGTCTGTCCTTACTACTCATTGGACGAGCATACGATGGTGCCTGATGTGATTCTGATAGGTACCGAATCCTGGGAGCGCCTTTCAGATGAACAGCAACAATGGCTGAAGGAATCGGTTGACGCATCGGTTCCATTCCAGCGAGCCCTGTGGGCCACCAAGACCAAGGAGACGATGGCAACTCTCAAAGATGCCGGGGTCGAGATCATCGAACCTGACAAGGCTCCTTTCCAACAGGCGGTCGCCGCGCTGCATGAGGGTTTTAAAGAGACCGAAGCGGGCTATTGGATGCAGCGAGTGCTACAACATCCGTGAGGTGATCATTCGAAAAATGAATTCTTTCCAAAAAATAGCCAATGGATTCCTAGAGCGACTGCTCATGATGCTGATGGCGGTGTTGGTGTTCGATGTCCTGTGGCAGGTCTTCACTCGTTTTGTGATGGGGGCCCCGAGTTCGTGGACAGATGAATTGGCCACCCTGCTGATCATCTGGGTTGCCATGATTGGTGCCAGCGTCGCTTTCCTGCGTGGGCAGCACCTGGGCATGGATTACTTCGTGAATCGATGTTCGGCCACGGTTCAACGACGTTGTGCCATGCTCGTACACCTGGTTGTGGCCCTGTTTGCCTTCATGGTGCTTCTGGTTGGTGGGATTCGTCTGGTTTCCCTGACCTTGCTGACCAATCAGCTTTCCCCCGCCTTGGGGGTTAAAATGGGTTATGTCTATCTGGCCATCCCAATTTGCGGTTTGGTGGTATTCTTGGATGCTTTGAGTAGTCTTTTGAGTCGTCGATCGATTTCCAAAACCCATGAAGGGAGGTTGTCATGATATCACCGGGTCTTGTCATGATCGTGGTATTCGTTTCTCTGCTGCTCATTCACGTGCCGGTGGCTGTGAGCATCTGCGTGGCTACCTGGCTTGCGGCTTGGTTGGCGATGGGAAGTCTTGAAATCGCCGCAGCGACGGTAGCTCAGCGGATGGCGACTGGTGTCTACAGCTTTTCGCTGCTGGCTATTCCATTTTTCATCCTCAGCGGTTTGCTGATGGGGCGTGGTGGGATTGCGCGGCGATTGATGGATTTTGCCTCGGCCCTGGTTGGGCGATTCCCAGGCGGACTCGCTTTGGTCAATGTGCTTTCCTGCATGATGTTTGGTGCTGTCAGCGGCTCGGCTACAGCAGCCGTGTCTTCGATTGGTGGGTTCATGATTCCTGAAATGGAACGCAAGGGTTACGGGAAGGAGTTTGGGGTGGCTCTGACCATTACCTCGGCGACCACAGGTCTTTTAATTCCTCCAAGCAATATCATGATTGTTTATGCCTTGGTCTCGGGAGGCACCGTATCCATCGCCACCTTATTCATGGCGGGCATTCTTCCCGGGGTGGTGTTTGGGATGCTTTTAATGCTCACAGCAGGTTGGCTTTGCTGGCAGCGAGGTTATGGTCAAGCGGTTGAGCAGTCTGTGGGGGGTGTCTGGAAGGCATTCAAGGGAGCCGGCTTGAGCCTATTACTCATAGCGATTGTGCTGGGTGGTATCCTTAAAGGAGTTTTTACAGCTACTGAGGCAGCGGCTATTGCCGTGGCTTACGCTTGGGTGCTTGCTGCCTGGGTTTATCGTGAAGTGAGCTTAAGGGATCTTCCTGGCATCTTACTTCAAGCGGGCATCACCACAGCAGTGGTCTTTTTGCTGATCGCCACCTCCATGGCCATGTCCTGGATTTTGACGCTGGAGGATATCCCTCAGCAGGTATCTGCCATGATGCTTTCTATCTCGGATAACCCGATCATCCTTTTGCTACTCATTAATTTAATACTGCTGCTGGCTGGAACCTTTATGGATATGACCCCTGCGGTGCTGATCTTCACCCCTATTTTCTGGCCTGTGGTGCGTGAACTGGGTATGAGTCCAGAACATTTTGGTATCATGATGATCGCTAATCTCTGTATCGGACTTTGTACACCACCGGTTGGCACGTGCCTTTTTGTAGGCTGTGGGGTGGGCCATACGAGCATGGCCAAAGTCGCTCCCGCTGCACTACCGTTTTTTCTGGCACTCCTCATTGCTCTGATGCTAGTCACCTTTGTGCCTGCCCTGACCAACTGGCTTCCTGCCTTGCTTGGCATGTCATGATTTCCATCATTCAGTTCCATGAAAGTCACACCCTTCATTCACGACCGATTCCTTCTGCAGTCTCAAACAGCTGTTGATCTTTACGAGCAGTTCGCTGCCAAGGAACCCATTTTCGATTTCCATTGCCACCTGCCTCCCGAGGACATTGCCTCCAACCGTCGATTCAATGATTTATTTGAAATATGGTTGGAAGGAGATCACTACAAATGGCGGGCGATGCGCTCCAATGGCGTGGCTGAAACCTATTGTACGGGTGATGCTGAGCCGATTGAGAAGTTCAAGGCCTGGGCGGGGACGGTACCTCATACTCTGCGTAACCCCCTCTACCACTGGACCCACCTTGAACTGGCACGTTATTTTGAGATCCATGACTTGCTGAGTGAATCCACTGCTGATGCCATTTGGCAACGTGCGGGGGAGCAATTGCAGGGAGAATCCCTGACCACCCATGGTATCCTTGAGCGTTTTGACGTGCGTGTCGTCTGCACGACAGACGATCCAGTGGATGATTTGAGGCATCACCAAAAGATTGCCACATCAGGGCTTTCGACCCAGGTCTTGCCGGCCTGGAGGCCAGATAAGGCTTTTGCTGTCGATACCCCAGAGTCCTTCAACGGCTGGGTCCAACGGCTGGAGGCAGCCACCGGAAGCCAGATCGGTTCTTTTGAGGCCTTCCTTGTTGCGTTAGAAGCGAGACTTGATTTTTTTCATCAACAGGGTTGTCGCCTGTCCGATCATGGATTGTCTCAGTGCCCAAAGCCTTTTGATGACTTATCCACCGTCACTTCTATTTATGATGCGGTAAGACAGGGAAGGGCAGCAGATGAGGTGTCACGCAATCAGTTCGTGGGTTACTTACTCACATGGTTAGGTCAGGCCTATGCCAAGCGGGGGTGGACCATGCAATTGCACTTGGGTGCGCTGCGTAATAACAACCGACGATTACTCAGTGCCTTAGGGCCAGATACTGGGTTCGATTCCATTGGCGATCAACCACAAGGTCAGGCTTTGTCTGCATTCCTCGATGGCTTAGATGCCTCAGACCAATTACCTAAAACGATTCTCTACAATCTTAATCCGGCTGATAACTATCTTTTTGCCACCATGATTGGAAACTTTCAGGACGGCACCCTTGCCGGTAAGGTGCAACTGGGCTCAGGTTGGTGGTTTCTGGATCAAAAGGAAGGCATGGAATGGCAGATGAATGCATTGTCTAATCTGGGCTTGCTTTCACGTTTTGTGGGCATGGTCACGGACTCCAGATCTTTCATGTCCTATCCTCGCCATGAATACTTCCGCCGAGTGCTTTGCAACCTCATCGGCCAGGATGTCGAACAAGGACTGATTCCTGATGATGCTGATTTGATTGGTCCCATGATACGTCAAATCTGCTATGGGAATGCGGATTCCTATCTGGGATTGAACCACCTCGAATAAACAATGGTTCGTTTGCGAGCTATTGAGGATCTCAATGATCCTGCGCTGTTGCCCTATCGACAGATGCGTCAGATGACAGATGCCCATGGGCAAGGGCTCTTTGTTGCTGAAGGCCATAAGGTGGTGACCCGTTTGCTTGATACCAGCCTTAAGATCCATTCACTACTGCTCAGTCAGGAATGGCTGGACAGGCTCAGACCAGTTATCGAAGCCAGAGAGGAAACCATTGATACCTTTCTCACTACTCGGGATGGGATCAAATCCCTGACCGGTTTTGGCTGTTTTCAAGCGATCAAAGCGGTGGCCTCAACCCCGCAACCATGTTCCTTGGAGGACATCCTTCAATCGACAGATCACCCCCTGTTTCTAGTAGCCCTGGACGGTTTAACCAGTGCGGACAACGTCGGGTCTGTGGTGCGTAATGCCGTGGGGTTCGGGGCAGATGGACTGATTGTGGGGCCCAATTGCTGTCCTCCCTATCTGAGGAGAGCGGTACACACCAGTATGGGAACCATCTTTCAGCTTCCTGTTCACAAAGCAAGGAATCTGGAATCCACTTTGCGGCAGCTGCAACAACTTGGTGTTCGCACCATCGCGGCTCATCCCCATGCCAGGGCTTGCCTGATTGATGAGGTGCCACTCAATGAGTCGGTCTGTGTGGTCATGGGGAGCGAAGGTGAGGGGCTAGCTCCATCTGTGCTTGAAGCTTGCCAGACATCGGTGATGATCCCGATGGCCAAGGGGACTGACTCGCTTAACGTGGCCAGTGCCTCAGCCGTCTTTTTCTATGAACTCTCTCGTCAGCGACTCAGCAGTTGATGGCGCTAATAGGGTCGTGCAGTGTCTGGTTTGAAATGTCCCCAACTATTTGCTGTCAAAGAAGGAGGAGGCTTGATTGACATCCTGCCCAACTCCGAACTGAGGAAATGCCTTCATTGATAGCACAACAGAGAGGGTGATGTCGTTTTCTTGACCTGCCCTGGGATTGCGCAGGCGCAGATCAAAGGCTCCGGTAAAACTTCGAAAGTCTCGATAAAGGGTATAGGCATGCTCCTCAAGGCGCCCATCTCGTGCTTCATAATGCTGATTGAGTCGCACCCCCCAGTTGTCGTTGATGCGATAATAGAATCTCGAGTAGAGCGCATTGTTACCTGATCCCCAGTATAGCGGCTCATCCCTGACATACATGTGCCCGAGTTGAATGCTCCAGTGATCATTGGGCAGGAGGGTGATGCCTTGGTCAGCCACTCGCAGATCTGAATCATCCAGGCTGTAACGAACCATGCTCTGAAGGTACCACCACTCCCGTGGCTGGAGCTTGATCGCAGAGGAGAGATCGGCCAGATCACCTTGATCCGGTTCCGGATCTAGCCTCCAGTCCGCAAAAAGATTCCAATTGACCCATTCTTGAACGGTTTTGTTTTCTCCTCTCCGGGTTTGAAGCAGATGACGCATGCCAACTCGCATCACATGCCGATTGTCAATGGCGTCAATGGCATTGAAAGCAGGGAAGTCAATGGGAAGGATGCGCAGGGAAGGTATTTCGTAATCAAATTGAGGTAGGCTTGTGGCACGAGCATTAGGCTCAGGCACGAAAACATACTGAATGGATGGGATGAATACATGCCTCAGACCATCAAGATCGAGCAAGCGGTTGTTGAGGCTGGGATTGAGCCGTGAAATTTTGGTCGAAACTTCCGTGCCACTGCTGAAAACAAAGCGAGTGGTCTCGCGTAGATCCTGGCTCTGGCTGAAGGTGTTGGCATAATATCCATACCGGGCTCCTAGTTTGGGGGTGACGTTGAGCCAGCCCATGTAGGTGCGGGGAAGTAAAATTTGATGGAAGCTGTCTAGTCGGGCAGCTTCCAAGGATAACTCAGGTTGATAGCGATACTGGCGAGCAAAATAGCCGACCGAAGATTCGCTCTCATAATAAAGCGGGGATGATCCAAGCTGTTGTCTTAGCCCGGTGAACTTGATTTCGGGCAGTCGCTCGATACGGTTGAAAAAAGTATTGAGCTGGGGCTGAACCAATACCGAAAGCGCTGCGTTGGACCACTGCTGATTCAACTCAACATAAGAGCGTGGTTGAGTGTTCTGGCGGTGAAAGGCTTCGAAGTAATCGCGATTCATCAATGGATCGCTTAATTTTTGAACCGAGGCCTTAGCAGTCAAAAATGGAGCGATTTCGGCCTGGTGAAACCAAGCAAAACGATAGCGCTCCTGATTCAGCTCTCGACGAGGCCCAATGCTCAGGGGGCGGGGGTCCACAATGGACTCCATATCCGACATGTAATAGCTCTGCAGCTGGCCCTGCCCAAACCTTTGCCCCATGTCATAGCCAAAGTCGGCGCCACCAGCCAGCCCTCTGGCGGTTCGGTAGTCCAGGTGAAAGGTTGCGGTGGTCGATTCGTTGATGGCTAGATCATACTCATTGAGTAGGAAAAGCCCGTATCTAGATCGGTAGCCGGGGGTAAAGTGATAACCGCTGGAGCTGCCCTGTTTCTTTGACTTCAGGTAGGGCAGGTAGAAAACGGGTAAACCTCCCGCTTGAAGGGTTGTCCCGTGCATTTTCATGGACTGCGTTCCCTCCAGCTCCATACGCTTTACTTGCGCTTTCAATTGCGGGTCTTGATCATCATCGGTGGACACCATGAGGTCTCTAATCGTGTAGGTGGCATTTGCTGAACTGGATTCAATCGGGCCACTGGACATCACAAAGGGGGGGCGACCTGCTCGAAATGACGAAGTCTGCACTTGCTGGGTGCGGGCGTTGTAGCGTAGTTGCTGCCCTCTCCATACCAGGCCATCCTGGTGCATGATGATATTGCCTTCTGCTAGCAGCTCACCACTTTCCCCATCGACAGTCACCCGATCGGCTTGAATTGAGGCAGATCCCCACTGGGTTTCTTTGATGCGTATGAGGACCCCATCGTAGGCGACTGTGATGTTGGTCTCTGGATGGTAGGCAAAGGCCCCATCCCGCTGGGGGATGATCTCCCATTGGGCATCCAGGAGCTGGGCTGCCTGCCCAGTCAGCACTGACAACCATAAAGTAACCCATCCAATTCTTAAGAGCCCGCTAGTCATGTATTTGCCGCTACTCTGCCAAGAAGCTGCATCGATGCCAAGTGAAGAACCCCCTCCTCAGGGGCATGGCCTCAGGGGACAATTCTGCCAAAACGTCGGTCAAGCTCCTTGAGACTCATTTCGATGACAGTCGGTCGACCGTGTGGACAGGTGTAAGGCATGGTGCAGCCCTTGAGATCTTCCAGGAGTTTTTCTAGTTCCTCCTTGCCCAGCGAGTCATTGGCTTTCACGGCATGGCGACATACCGTCTTGGCGATCATCTCCTCACCTAGGCGCATCTTGTTCACTTCACCGGATCGGTTCAGGGTATCCAATACGCCAAGCAAGAACGAGCGGGCCTGGCCTGTCTTGATGAACGGAGGGATGGATTCCAGGATGAAGGTTTGGTCACCAAAGGCTCGAATCCCAACCCCTAGTTTTTGAAAGCATGCCATCGAATCAGTTAGAAAGGCTGCATCGGCAGGCTGCAATTCGATGGTTTCGGGAACAAGCAACCCTTGGGAAGCGACATCACCCTGTTCCATCCTTGAGAGCATCTGTTCGAAAAGTACCCGCTCATGCGCAGCGTGCTGGTCTATAAGCACTAGCCCTGATTCGGATTCATAGAGGACGTAAAGCCTCGATACCACCCCAATCAGCCGAAGCTGTCTGGACAGTATAGGACGCATGCGGTCGTGATCTTGAGGGGTATTGGAGAAGTCAATTGAGGCAGTTTGGGCAGCCTGCATCCCGCTTTGGGGTGTTGAATCCGCAGCCGGGTGCACCGTGCCCGCTTTCCATTCCATTGATGGAGGGTTGGCTGTGGATATTGAGTTTTTCTGTGCGAGGGTTGGTGTGGGATCAAACGAAGGTAGATCCATGATCTGATTGCCTGAGCCCCTAAGGGGACCTTCTCTTAACGCTGACTGGTGCATGGGATCAGCTGGGTTCGAGGAAGGTGTGGTATCCTCCGAAGCGGGTTGGAACTCTGGATCGTTCGAGCGATGTGCCATCGCAAAGTGCGTCAGGGAACGCTTGATAGCACGCATGACACACTGCTTGACAGCCTGCTCATTGTGAAAGCGAACCTCCTTTTTTGCGGGATGCACATTGACATCAACAAAGGCAGGGGAAATCTCCAGGAAAAGGCAGCATACCGGATGCATGCCTTTCATGAGGGCGGTGTGATAGGCCTCTCTGAGGGCGAAGTTCAAAGCCTTGTTTTCAACTGGACGACCATTAATGAACAAGCATTGATCATTGCGGTTAGAGCGCCCAACGCCAGGCGCTCCCACATAGCCCCAAATCAAAATGGGTTCTTCCTCGTATCTGTCCTCGTCCTCGCCGCGTATGCGTGTGCGGATGGTGTCACGAAACTGAACAGGGAGCCTTTGCCAGGAATCTTTCTCAAGCTGGCGCATGCGCTCTTCTAGGGCCAGCATTCTGGAATCCAGAGTTTCATCGCAGCTCAGGGGGTTTAATTGCCAAAGCACACGCTGATCCTGTACTAATTTGAAACCAATAGAGGGATGAGCCAGAGCCGCCAATCTTAAGTAGGTTTGGATATGGGCTTTCTCGGTTTCCTTGGTTTTAAGGAATTTGCGCCGAGCTGGTAAGTTGTAGAACAGTTGCCTGACCTCGATGGAAGTGCCCGAAGGCCCCGCTGCGGCCTCCACCTGTGTGAGCTTGCCCCCAACCACCATGATGCGGGTTGCCTCACTGCTTTCACTGCCTTGTTCCCTGGTGGTAAGGGTAAAACGACTCACGCTGGCGATGCTTGGTAGAGCTTCTCCTCGAAATCCCATGCTCCGAATGCTTGTCAGGTCTGATGCCTCCTTCAACTTGCTGGTCGCGTGCCTTTCAAGAGACATGAGGGCATCGTCGCGGTTCATCCCGTGCCCATCGTCGGTGATTCGAATCAGGCTGCGTCCGCCCGCATCCAATTCCACCGTGATCCGAGTGGCCCCAGCATCGATGGCATTTTCAACCAGCTCCTTGACGACGCTGGCTGGTCTTTCAACGACCTCACCTGCCGCTATTTGATTGGCGACGTGATCTGGCAGCAGGCTGATGCGCTTCATGACAACCATATTAAGTGAGGGCATCAGAGGCCTGCAACGATGCTTTTGCCAGGATGGCTTAGCTGTTGCCACCAAGTCCTGCTTTTGGTATGCAATTGGCCATGTTGGAGCCTTCTTATATCAACCTGCAGCCCACCGAGATTGGTGTGCTGGATTCAGCTTCCGCAATTTTTGCAGCGAAGGTCGCCTCGGGTAAGGTTGACGCCGAAAATGAGGCGCAGGTCATTGAGGAATCGGTGGCTCAGGCAATTAAGCTGGCCAAATTGGTTGAAGATGCCGTCAAGACCAAAGGTGAGATACGCGGCGGTTTTTGAGCTTCACCAATCTTGAGTCTCTCAGTGAGGTGCGGCATGCCGGCCTGCACCCACCTTTCCTGACGCTAGACAGGTTGGCCTAATGGTTGGAGCTGCTTTGCAGCCGCCTGAGAAGTCCTTTGAATCATTCTTGTCGAAGATTTTTCTGAAACGCTTTGCGAGGTTAACTTCGGCAACAAGACTTGACCTTTGGGTTTTAGGGTGTTCCTTACATCATGATCACCATACTCAACTGCCCTCAGCCAGACTGCGATGCTTCCTGGGATTCCCTTTCTGAAGGGGATAATGCTTACACACGCTTTTGTTCGAGTTGTTTTAAGAAGGTCTTGTTGGCAAAGGATGACAAGACGAAAGAGGATTATATCCAGTCTGGTGTCTTGGTAGCTGCCCCATCCAGAAACCTGTAACCCGTCATACATCCAGGTCGAAAGACGGCCTCCAAAAAAATGGTTGGTGTTTGATTTCTTACTGATTTGCTTTCGAAAAAAGCGATCAAATTTCCAGAGATCAGCCCCATTGTAGCTAAGCTACGCTTGCTCCATGATGACCCTGAACTCATCCCAGATTGGAATGCTCTGGGGAACCTTGGTGGCCGATGCGCTCGCCATGCCTGTTCATTGGTATTACCAGCGGGATGCCATTCTGCGTGATTATGGCTCGATCGCCGGTTACCTTAAGCCCAAGAACCCTCACCCCGATAGCATCCTTTGGCGTAGCCGATATGAGCCTCTTAACAAGCGGGGTGATATCCTCCATGAACAAACTGTCTTTTGGGGCAAGCGCGGCATTCACTACCACCAGTTCCTCGAAGCAGGAGAAAACACCCTCAATGCCCAATTGGCTTTGATGCTGGCCGAACAGATCAGGAAACAGGGTGGCTACATTTCCTCGACCTTCCTTGAGGCATACCGTGATTTCATGCTGACCCCCGGTTCCCACCGCGACACCTATCTTGAGGAATGTCATCGTCGATTTTTTGAAGCCCACGCTCGCGGCAAGGCACTTGAGCGCTGTGGCGCTGTCGACGGCCACATTGGCGGTTTGTTTTCTGTGGCGCCGCTGGTTGCCCTGCACAAGGGTTCATGGCCTGAGCTGCGGAAGATCGTTCGTCAGCAGGTGGCGTGGACGCATCACCACGAAGGGGTCCTCAAGTCAGCCGAGGTGATGGCTCGTGTCCTTTGGGCCGTTCATGAGGGTGAACCGTTGAGAGAGGCGATCGAGCGGCATGGAAACGACTTTTTTTCAGCCCGCAAAGCAAGTCCATGGCTCCACCAGGAAGATGCCGTGGTCATGGACCGGCACTTCAGTGCTGCCTGTTACATCGAACATGCCTTTCCAGTCACCTTGTATCTTGCCTGGAAATACGCAGATGATTTCGAGGCGGGTCTCATATCCAATACCCATCTTGGTGGTGATAACTGTCACCGGGGCATGGTCATGGGTGCCATGATTGGGGCGGCACTGGGTAAGGAGGGCATCCCCGGGCCATGGATCCAGGAGTTGAAGGCGCATCAGGCATTGACGGCATTGACAAAAAGTACAACTGGTGATGCTCCTATGGATCACGATGGAGGCTCCTTTTGATGATGCCTCCGATCTTCATGGCTGCGTCTCGTGATCAGGCGCTGACTGCCCTAAATGATTTTTTACCCAAAGTGCCGTTTTACGGGCAAAGACGCAATCGCGTCATCCCCGGGCATGATGATGTTTCCCGACTCTCGGGTGCTCTCCGACACCGTCTGATCCAGGAGTCGGAAATAGTCGATGCAGTCTTACAGCAGCATGCCTTTCAGGCGGGTGAAAAGTACCTGCAGGAAGTCCTCTGGCGAACCTATTGGAAGGGATGGCTGGAATGGCACCCCTCGGTCTGGGCAGATTACAAGCATTCGCTTGCCGCATGGCATGATGGCGCCAAGGATCGCACCAAGGAAAGGGCGGTAGCCCTGATGGAGGGGCGCTCCGGGGTCGCGATCATGGATTTCTTTGCTCAGGAACTCATGCAAACGGGATACCTTCACAATCATGCCCGCATGTGGTGGGCCAGCTTCTGGATTCATGTGGAGCGTCTTCCCTGGTATGTGGGGGCCGACTTCTTCATGCGTCATCTTTGCGATGCCGATGCCGCCAGCAACACGCTGGGCTGGCGTTGGGTGGCAGGTTTACAGACAGCCGGGAAGACCTACCTGGTTCGAGCCTCAAACATCAGGAAGTACTGTGACCCATCCTTGCTGGAAGCCCACCAGGCAGGATTGGAACGCCTAGAGGACGATGTGGTGGAGGCGTGTCCCGCTCCTTTTGCCAGTATCCCATGCATCGAAACGCTTGAACGACCCACGGCCGATTTGAGCCGATGGGCGGATCGTCGGGTAGGCTGGTGGGTTCATCCTGAGGACAGTTTGGCTGACCAGGATGATCTCCAAAAATCAAAACCCGTGAGTGTGCTGTGCACAAGCCTGGTGCATGAAACATCGAGGAGCTCAGTCAGTAATCCTTCGACGCGCTATCGGCATCAAGTGGCCGATGATGTCCGGCAACGCGTCCGGTCTTTCATGGGATCCGGAGACCGAATTCACACGGTTGAACCATCCCAGCATTGGATGGAGTCCTTGGTGCAATGGGCCTCCGAAAACCATCTGGAGGCCGTCTTAGCCTACCGACCTTTTGTAGGTCTCATCCACGACAGAATGACCGAACTGGAAACACGGTTGGAGGCAGCCGGCGTGGTCATGGTATGGGTGGAACGCGATTGGGAAAACACCTGGTTCCCCTATGCTAAAAAAGGTTTCTTCCCTTTTTGGAAAACCGCCAGAGAACAGCTCTTGGTCCGTCAGGCTTCCCTTTCATCCTAAATGAGCATGGGCTGGTGTTCGTTGGAGGGAGCGTTTTTGGCTTTCGGGATTGGATCGCGTCTGCCTTTGCGGCTGCCATGCTTGAGGAAGACGGCCTTGGCTTCCTGACGCGTCTCTGCCCGGTTTCGGAAAGCAGCCAGTTTTTGTCTGGCCTCGCGATAGGCCACGGCATGTTCGACCACAGGTCGGGGGTAGTCTTTGCCGATGAGGCAGCCTGCCTGATCCTGCTGATCCAGTGTCATTAGGTGTGGTTCCGCCAGATAGCTCAGCGGAACTCCCTCCAGCTCAGGGACCCAGCGTCGAATGAATGTTCCTTGTGGATCCTGGTCCCTCGCCTGCTTGGCTGGTGAGTAGATTCGAATCGTGTTGATGCCCGTGGTCCCGGATTGCATCTGAAATTGGCTGAAGTGAATGCCGGGTTCGAAATCCAGGAACAACCCACCCAGATACATCGCTGGTTCCCTCCAGTGCAGCCAAAGGTGATAGCTGGCAAAGGAAGCCAGCATGGCGCGCATGCGGAAGTTGAGCCACCCGGTGTGCCGGAGTGCTCGCATGCAGGCATCGACCATGGGATATCCCGTCAAACCTTCCTTCCAGCGCTCAAAATAAGAGGTGTTGAAGGCATCTTCACGCATCCCATCGTAGGAGCGACATAGATTTTGGAATTCCAGTTCCGGTTCGTCCTCCAGTTTTTGCATGAAATGGCAGTGCCACCGCAATCGGCTTTCAAAAGACCGCATCGAAGGTATCCAGGTTGAGGGGATCACCTCTCCTGAGGCACGTTGAGCCTTGAGTGCTTGGCGGCGCCTTTTAGCAGCCTGAGTAACCTGTCTGATGGATATGCAGCCCCAAGCCAGGTAAGCGCTCAAGCGACTGCATCCATGCCATCCGTCGGCAGGGCTGGACATATCGCTTCGATAATTGACGCTACGTTGATGGAGAAAGGAATCCAGAGTGGCCAGTGCATGGGATTCACCTCCTCGCTGTGCATCCTGCACCGTGGAGGGTTGGATGCCGGGAAGCTGGGCGGCCTCGGACAAGTGGATGCCATGAATCCTAGGTCCCCGTATGACCTTGGGGGAGGGGGCAGTCTCCTGTGCCATGTGTTTTTCCCAACGAGCCGACCAACCATTTCGATTTCGGAGTCGGCGAATCACACCGTCCTGTCGGTATTCGTGCCATGGCACGCCATGGTCGCGGCACCATTGGGCAACGCGCTGATCTCGCCTGTAGGTGATTCCGTTACCCGTTTCAGCATGGCTTCGCAGGCTGGCCACACCCTGTTTTTGATGCAAGGCGCTCAACACCTGGACCATCTCTCCCTTCAGGAGCGTGAGTCCCGATTGGAGCTTTCCAAGAGACAGATCCAATTCCTTGAGGGATTCGAGGATGAAACGATGATGATGGTCAGCATATTCCCTCGACTCCAGGACCTCTGGTTCCAAGACATAGATGCATAGCACGTTTCGGTCACTCGAAGCCTCCAGAAGAGGACGATGATCGGTGACTCGCAGATCTCTCTTGAACCAAACGAGGTGAAGGGGTGGCATCTTACTTAGGTTAACCGTTGGTAGGTAACGCATCATGGCATGGGGATCAAGGGGCAGTCGTTTCTTTTTCCCTCATGGAACCAGCGCTACCCAGTATCGAAATGATTTTTTGGTCGTGATCTGGTGCTCGTTGTGTTTGGATTTAGCATCCCATGAATTCACAAATTCGCCATGGACAGAAGTGTTCCAGGGGCTGCAGTGCGCCTTGTCGGCAAGGACATCCCATGATGGAGCCACAGCATCAGGCCAATCAGTCGGTTGTTGATGGCTTGTGGTTTACGCATGGCCTTTCTGTGGCGAGCTTTCTTCTTGTATGCCTGACGATGATGTCCGGCATGCTTGCCCAGGAACCGCCTGTTTCTCAAAGGAAAGTCTTGCGCATGGGTTTCACTGATTATCCACCTTTTGCCTATCAAGAGGATGGTGAATTCCGCGGGTTTGACATCGAATACATTCAGGCCATTGCCAAGGAGATGGGTTCCACGGTGGAAATGGTAGAATTCGAAACCATCCCCCAATGCCTGCAAGGTCTTCAGGATGGTTTGATAGACATGGCAGCTGGAGGCCTCTCCATGACCGCAGAACGGGAAATGCTCTTTGATTTTTCCCATGCCTATTATGAATCGGGTTTGGTCATCGCTGCGCGAAGCACCAAAGCCAGCTTCATGCGTAGCCTTCTGCAGGCGATTACCGATCCTGCTATCCTATTAACCCTGCTCGGGTTCCTGATCTTTATTGTGATCTCTGGTTTTGTCTTTTGGCTCTGCGAACGGAGGAGAACGGAACGTTTGTATGGGATTCGACGAGGAATCGGGGAGGGCATGTGGTTATCGTATGCCACGGCAACCACCATTGGTTATGGCGATGTGACTCCGAAAACCTTGCTGGGGCGTATCGCAACCGTACCCATCAGTTTGATCGGGTTCATCGTCATTGGTTCCATCT
>Ga0181572_10001002_pt1 | contig 20522 bp, 17 predicted proteins | sample 101ome_26_FD_133004 | JGI IMG/M metagenome (GOLD analysis project Ga0181572, IMG submission 133004) | Coastal salt marsh microbial communities from the Groves Creek Marsh, Skidaway Island, Georgia - 101408AT metaG (megahit assembly) | ecosystem: Environmental > Aquatic > Marine > Intertidal... | reverse complement strand
TGTTAGCATGTCAGTCACAAGCTGCATTCCAAAAATGGGTCCAAAAAAACTTTTTTTCTTTTTTCAGAATTGGACATTTTAAAAATGTCCATTTTCAAAATTTTTTATAAAGTTTATTTCGAAAATTTTTTTAAAAGAATAAATTGAAACAATATAAAGAGCACATTGAAAGATTGTCTTTTATAGATATTTACAACACTCCATTATTGACTTCAATAACAACTTCATAATTATTATTGAAATATATCATTTCTCAGTAACATATACAAGAAGGATGGGAGGGATTCTCAAGGAGGAGGAGAGAGGGGAGGAGAGAAGGACAGGGCGACAAAGGACGGGAGGGTGGCGAATGCAAGCGTTACTGGAAGATTTTTTGAAAATTCGCCCATGCGGGAGAGTAATCTTTGGGCGGTTTTGGTTGGACGGTTATACGGTCATCTGCATACAGTGCTTTGGAATGAAGAATTTGTGAAACGGTAGTATTTTTCTTGAAATATATAGGCTGATTCAATGTATCATTATATAGCTGAATATCGTCATCAATATTGAAGTAATGTTTGATCCTAAAAATGACGTCATGATAAGTGTTATCTGGTTGAAATTCAAAATGGATAACGGACTTATTGTAATGAATTGGAATAATGAAAGATTCTTCAAGCATATATACACACATACAGAAATTTTTAAATTATTTTCCAAAAAGATTCCATCAACTTCTCATTCAACAGTACCATTCAACTTGCCATCAAATTCTCGTCACCAAATTTTGGCCGATACAAAAATCCGCAAAAAATTGATTCGTATGGCTCACAATTGAATATACAAATAAAAAGTAATCTAAGTAATCTAAGTTATAAAAAGCAATTATGTTTAATAAAGTATTAAAAGCAATCAGTGTGTTGAGTATTATCAGCGTATTGAACGTTTTACAAGCAGTTATGGCAAATGAAGAGACATCTGAGACATTTGAGACATTTGATCTTTCAGTATGGACGATGGCAAGGAGAAGAAAAAGTTGTGAAGAAACCTGTGTCGACCAAGGAAAACATTGTAACCCATATCAGATGACAACATTGGACGATCAAGATAAAATGCTATTGGTATTTGAGAAGTTAAACGCACCTTTCAGTTATTGTAATGGGTATAGTACATCTACTGTACCAAAACAAGTACATTTATTTAGTACTGAAGAATGGAACGATAATAGGTGCGAATACTTTGAAGGAACTATATATGATGCATTAACATCTTGCCATACACCGCAAGAGATACATTGGGAATGGGAAACCCACTTATGTCCTTGTTCCGATGACAGTTTTGATGAACTAACACATATACCAACAAGTTCTCCAAGTGCAATGCCATCAGTGATGAAAACTGCTGCTCCAACTTCCATGCCTTCGGGTATTCCAACTTCCATGCCTACTGGAATTCCAAGTGCTACGCCAACAAGAGCACCTATTACAAATGTTCCGACACTAAGTCCAACTGTAGAACCCCCAACCATGGCACCTACTACAAATGTTCCAACATCAAGTCCAACATCAAGTCCAACATCAAGTCCAACATCAAGTCCAACATCAAGTCCAACATCAAGTCCAACATCAAGTCCAACATCAAGTCCAACATCAAGTCCAACATCAAGACCAACAGCTATTCCAAGTATTCCCCCAACCGGAGAATTACCCAATGAAATTCCACCAAGACCTCCACAATATCCAAGACCACCACCACGTAGTCCAAGACCAGGAAATTATCCAACTCGTAGTCCTACACCAAGACCAACAATTGCAGCAACATCAGGAACATCAGACAAGCCAGCAATAGAAACATTACATATCATCATAATTTTGGTATTAATTGTGGTGATAATAATTGGGTCTTGTATGTTTAAGATGGTCTGTTGTAATTACACCAACAGTTGTAATACCATCCGACCAACCGAGACATCGTCTTATGTCGTACATCATGCAGATGCTAGTGTTACACCAGCACCACATTTCGTACAGGGAGTAGTTATTGCGGATGAGAATGTAAACAAAAAGGCAAGCGCACCATTCTTTATGGTATAAATTTTCAAAAATAAATTTCAAAATATAAAAATTAAAAAACAAACAAAAAATAAAACCAAACCCCTTTTTTCTTTTGGTCCGTACTTTCCAAACTTTCGCAACTCTCTTGACAAATTTCTATCAATAAATATAATGAGACCATCTTGGGATGAGTACTTCAAAGAGATCGTTCAAGTGACAAGCAAGCGTTCTCCATGTAATCGGTTAAAAGTTGGATGTATCTTAGTAAATGACAATAGAATAGTTAGCCAGGGATATAATGGTTTTTTACCTAATTGCCCTCATACCAGCATAATCAGAGATAAACACGAACAAGCGACCGTACACGCAGAGCAAAATGCAATATGTGACTGTGCGAAACGAGGCGTATCAACCTTAAACTGTACTGCTTATATCACACATTATCCGTGCATTATATGTACGCGTCTGTTACTAGCGAGTGGAATATCAGAAATAAAATACATTGAAGATTACAAAAATGATGATTTGGTAACTTACTTTTGTAATCAAAAAGGTGTTTCAATAATCAAGTTGTGAAAATACTTTATCGTTCTATACAAAGTCACGTACAAGTCGTCCAATATGAACGATACGCATATCTTTGGGAGCAGGATTGGTAATCACCCATTTACGGAATTTCCGAGAAAACGTACAAAACATAGGGACTTCTTTTTTCAAATCCACATATTTATCGAATCTCATGTCTTGAAAATCGTCTTCATCATCGCTTTCTTCAATCGCATCTAAATTACGATTCTCTTTGATATTACGAAATGCCGTGTTAAGTCGCACACTAGTTTCATAATTAGGGACATATCCAATGCCATAATAATGCTGGCGTTTATTTTTACCATAGGCAAATAGATGATACACATCGGCGCGTAAATCTGCCTTGACAATGAAAATGGATTTTTGACGATATTGTGGTTTTTGAAGGTCCATTTGATATTCGCACTTGTAATCGAGTAGTTGCGGAATGACGGATTTTTTCTTGGTAGTATAAGTGAAATTTTTATTGACTGGGACATTGTAAAAGGGAGCACGTACGTTCTGAGAACGATATTGCAAATGATGGACGTTATAAAATATTTCATCGCGTAAGTCACGAGGTAATATACCATCACAATTCTGACTTTTCCATATAAATGGCATAAACATGTAGAGTCCGTAATCTTCAAACATAGATTGACATTTAGTGGCTACTTCATTCATCAGATACCACTTTTCATATGTCAAATATGGAGCGACGTGAATACCACAGTACCAAAATATATCTTCTATGACAAAATATTTGAGACCATTTTCTTCGTCGTTCACCATTGTTCCATATACGATAGTAGTATATGAAATCATTTCGTAGTCGTGTTTCATCTGAATACAACGTCCTAATTGTTTTTCACGATTGAGATCAAAAAACAATGCAAGATATGCATCGGCGGTGCGAGAAAACCAACAAATGGTCTTTCTTCCAAAAGGAATGGCGGTGCAGATATCATAGAAATTGGAATCTTTCTTATGATGTGTTGTTTCATAGGAAAGTTCAAAAGGAGGGAGATCTTCTAAATATTCATTCACAATATGTTGTTCTAGTTCCATGGATTATGAGTGATGTGTTATGAGCTATGAGTAATTACATGAGTGAATCTTTATATGAATTATGAATCTATATTTTGCATTTCTTGCTCCAACATAGAAGCTAAGTCTTGGTTCATATTATCAAAATCGGAATCGGGAATATCCTGATGAATATTCATAGCATGCATTGCACGGGGAGAACTGTCAGGAACACTACGAACGACGATAGGTTTGGTAAATTTGTCTTGAATATAAAGATATGTATGATGTAAAAGAATTACAATCAATAAGTATAGTAGAGTATAGAATAAAAATTGGGTGAAGTTCATATAACATCTATAAAGAATTTGAAACCTAGATCCAAACCTACAAATTAATTACATGTTGGAATATATCTAAATTTCATCATCTGAGAAATTATAATTATCATCAGAACCACAATCAGTAATATTGTTATTTTTTTTTGTTATTTTTTTATTATTTTTTTTACAATACACGTTTTCATGAAATAAACATCCCTTCTTTGTATCAAAACTCTTATTACAATATTGACAACACCAATTATTATTATTATTATTATTATTGCAAATATAAATAAATCCAGTTATAAAATTAATATAATTAATACCATTTCTATAATCTAGTATATATTGTAAATCTTCTGAAATGTCGTCATCAATATATTTATTAATTTTTTGACATGTAGCATATACATTAGTTAATTTTAATTCAATACCTAAATTGTTCATTATTTTAACTACGTCTTCTCCTGATATAATATTATTTTTTGTTTTTACTTTTTTGCTTTCGGATATAAAATTATTTTTAAGATTTTCCCATTCATCCTCATCCTCATCATAATAATTACAATCTTTTGCAAAATGTCCTTTTTTACCACATTTAAAACATTTGTCATTTGTTCCATTTTCCATTTGTTGTAAAGTGTTGATTACATAATTATCTAATTTTACCGAAACAAATGACCCCCCACGAACATTATTAACACCATATTTATCCATATATTGTCTTGTAACTTTGTCTTCATCGTAATCATCACAATTTCGTTTAAGTTCTAATAATTTTAATGGTTTATATAATTGCGTCCATTTTGAACCATTTGAATTAAAATGACTTTTAATGCGAAAATTTGGATTATTTGTTTTTCCAACATAATACTTACCTTTTTCTAATTGTAATACATATATACATACCATATTGAGTTTGGTATAGACAATGGAATTAATTTTAAATCAATTTTATTGTAGACGTATTATTTAAAACCCAAAACACACCAAAAACATAAAATCAATATCAAAAATATATAGAGAAATGATGATAGAATAGATTAATAGAAGAACAGTAGAAGAAAAATGACATCAATTGTAATTGTAGAAAAGAATGGCGACTTAAAAGATTTAAAATGGAAATCCTTCAACCAAGAGGAGATATATAAAAAAGCAGGATTCAAGACCAACAAAGATTTCGAAGAGAAAGCAAAATGGGTAGTAAAATTACCAAATAATGGTGGTAATTATTGTGTAAGAATGTATGCAAAAGAGGAAGGACGTGCAAATCAAGAAAACAAATATGATTTCCCTCCTCCGGTAGATACTAAACTATATTTCGGAAGTTGTGTATTGATTAATTATGAGAATGAATCATCAGATGTTGTGAGTCAATTGACTGTAAAGGAATGGAATAAAATTTACGAACATTTATTCGGTGGATTTGAAGACTTGGGTGCGGAAGATAGTGAAGAAGACGAAGAATCAGATGAATATGATGATTTGGAAAAAACCAAAGAAGGATATGCTAAAGATGATTTTATTGTAGATGATGATGAAGAAATCGAATATGAAGCAAAGCCAAAGAAAAAACGTGTATTGAATCGTTCAAACCGAAGTCACTTAAGCACAGAGAGTGAAGAAGAATTTGAATATGATAGTGAATTAAGCGAAGAAGAATATATATGATAAAACCACACCAATATAAATGCAAGAAAATTTGGAACCATAACCAATTTTTATGTTTGCAATTTATATAGCTTTAGATGACAACATCAAAAAAACTTAAATTGACCCGAAAGCCTCGTAAAATTAAGAAACGAAGTGTCAAACGGAAAACGGTTAAGAAGCATGTAAAAGTAGGAGGGAAGAAAATAATTGCGATTGTAGGAATCATAATTGCAACAGTAATCACTGGTTTTCTAATTGTGGGGTCTGTTGTCACAATTGTATTAACTGGAGTTGATGCATCTGGTCTAATTACACCATTGTGGGAATTTGTCAATATGTTGGATGGCGTGCCACCGCCAGAGGTTCCAGATATTTCTTTGGACCAAAAAGACGTAAATGCAGTTAGTAATTTCTTAGATGGTTTAACAAACTTATTTGTTAGTGCAACTGCTCCCGATGGTAAAATCAAAAATGATCTTGAAAAAAATACCAAAGAATTTTTAGATAACACAGGAAAGTTTTTTCAAGGATTATTTGATAACACAAAAAGTGGAGGTGGTCTAAGTTTTAAGGTTCGTGGTAATAATTCAATAATAGATAAATGTAAAGATTCGGAATATAAGAATAAGATAACCAAAGAAGATGGATTGTGGAGACCAGGAGTACTTTACTCGCAAAAACAATTTATTGATTGTACCGAACAAGATTGGTGGAAACAAGCATATAACAATATGACGTTAGGACAGGGTTGGGGTTTAGATAAATATGATAAGATTTCCACAGAAGAAATGCAAATTTTAAATTCTATTGTTTTGACAGGCACTTATCGTTACATCACCAAGTTTTCTCTGTTTAAAAGTAGACAATTTTCAGTATTGAAACAATTGAAAAAACTAAAAGACAACAAACAAAAACTAGAACAACAATTCAATTCTATTATGGATACAGAATTACCTAACAAACCGAGAGACCAAAATACCATAGGAAACAAATTAAAAAAAATGGGTATTAAAATAAATTTTGATGAAATTTGGATGGTAATACGTTCTTTCGCACATGCAATTGATTATTTCTGTAATACATATAATACATATAAGAAAGACGACAGCAACATACAAGACTTTCGAACTAAAGTGTGTCGTGAAGAAATACAAAACACTGACGAGATAAATCCAAATACATTAAAAAAGGTCTTCACAGAATATATTAATCCAGTTTTGGCTGAAAACGTTGCTCTAAGAACGAACTTATCAATGAATAAATAATCTATTGTATTCCTCTACGGAATAATAGGTTTTGATATCATCTTCCATATAGTAAATTTCTTTGATATCATCCAATAAATACATATGAATGTCTGTGAAATCAATCCATTTCGCATTAGGATGCGACATGGCATATAGTTTTTTATAGTAAAGGGTATCATCACTAGGATAGGTAAATTCATATGGTTCTTCTCGGTCCTCAATACGACGAATATTACCAGTGATAACCACACGCTTACAAACCGGATTCACTAAATTGTTTTTATCCATAATCATGAGTGACACCCCGTTATGAGATGCGATATTGGCATGGTCTTGGGTATTTTCAGCGATTGCCAAAATAGGGAAACCATTTTTGTCGACACTGTATCCAATGACTGAACCATATGGATAACCCTCATGAATTTCATTGTCGGAAATGGTAGAAATCAAACAATAATTTTCTTTTTCAGTAACAATACGTACAGCATTACGTAATTTAGTACGCATAGGGTCCATCATTCCATAGGAATAACGATGGAAGAAAGAGGAAGGTCCGACTAAGGAATAAGACTGACAACCTACAAAAGTTAGAAATAGCGCGAATAATAAGATAGACATATCCAGAAATTATGGAATTGAAATATAATACATTTTACTTTCAATTTTGTAGGAAATTCATAAAAAATTGAAAGAATATAAACTCTTCTTGATAATTACATATATAGCATATAGCATAAAACATAAGCAATGAACGTAATATCGATTAAAACAGAACAAGCAGCCACCTTTCGCAAGAATATTGCAAAGAAATTTGAATTGGTAATACAAGACGAAGCGAAAGCAACCAATTTGGAAAAGGGATTATATAATTATGTTATCAAGGAAGCAAAAGCTAGAAAAGTGATAAGAAAATGGGATAATAAACATTTCGTCAAGCTATACATGGCAAAGTTGTGGACGATTCATACCAATCTAAAAAAGGCGGATATATTGGAGCAAATAAAGAGCGATGAATTGTCTCCTCAACAATTTGCATTCATGACCCATCAAGAGATAAGTCCAGAACATTGGAAAGAATTGATTGAAAGAAAAATCCAGCGTGATGAGAGTAAATTTACACAACGGGTAGAAGCATCAACCGATATGTTTACCTGTAGAAAATGTAAATCAAAACGGTGTACTTATTATGAATTGCAAACGCGTAGTGCGGATGAACCGGCAACAATATTTGTCACATGTTTGGATTGTGGTAAGAATTGGAAGTCATAATTGGAAGTCATAATTGGAAGTCATAATTGGAAGTCATAATTGGAAGTCATAATTGGAAGTCATAATTTGAAGTCGTAGTATTGGTATATGATGGGTGTGATGGAGGAGTGTCAAGAGCAATTAGTTATGCATGAGTTTTACAGATTTGACTTTATTTGATTTGTCAATTTTTTGCACCATTAATTGAAACAAATCTGTTTCTGGAAGAGGAGTCGTTCTGGAAACTCTGAAGGTTTTGACAGGTTTTGAAGCTTTGGAAGCTTTGATAGGATTTTTTGAAATTGATTTACGGGTTTTTGAAAGTTGTGATTTACTGGTATTGCGACTTGTGCGAGTTCTCGTTGAATTACCACCAGCCAAGTGTTGTTTTGTGACACCAATAACACCAGTATCATTTTTGTTTGGAATACTAATGATTTCATTATCAATCATGTTTTGAAGTTCAGCACTTGTTAAGCATTCACGATTTTTGAAATCAGATTTATCTTTTATAATAAAAATAATATCCATGTGTGAGTATGGGTCATGAGGATATTCTAATTTGAATTTACTGATAAACGTTGATATATCTTTTTCTAATGTGGCATCTTTGAACGATTGTATTTGTGCAATTATTTCTTTTTTTCCTACTTGAGGGTCAATGTAATATATGACCTTGGTTTTTGAAAGATCTTCGTACACACCAAAAGCAACGGTATGACCCATGTTACTAAATTTATTGGTCCCTTTTTGCAGGTGATACAACTTTGTGTAAAATTTAACACAAACCGCTACTTCTGTCAATTCTGATTTTGATAAAAAATTAATAATATATTCGATTCCCTTCTCATACGCAAAACGCAAAATGATAAATTGATGTTGTAAATTAAATTGCTGAATGAGGAAGTTATTGATATATTTACAAATATCTACGATAGATGTGCCTTTAATATTCAAACAAGTAGCCTCTTCCCGAGCACGAGCTTGAGAAATAATAGAAAAAAATGATAATACATTCAAAGCACAACCTTGATGCGTTATATGTGCTAGTGCTTCCCATGTTTGAATAACACTCTGATAATTAGCAGGAAAGACACAAGGTGAAATACACAAATTTGCATTGATGTTATTCAGCGAAGATTCGAGATAGATAGGTCTATGTTTGGTATCTGCAATTCTAGGAATAAAGTGTTTTAAGTTAATAGCGGTATAGTCGCCTTGATATTTATCTATGAATGAACTACAAGCATATATACCAGTCATAGCCTCATGTTGAGGAATCCCATTCTCTTTACAGTATTTTTTAATCGTATTAAATATCAGAGAGTAGGTCACAACTGGTTTATTTGCAATATCATCCCAATTAATAATTTTGTTGAACGATTTAATTACGTATTGTCCGTCTTCTATTATGATTTTATAATAATGTAAGCCCATAAAATCTTTGTAAGTAATTTTTGCGTTTTCGTCTAACCAAGTATATGAATCTGTAGGCATCGTATGAAAAATTAAAGTTGGAAGTAGTGTATTCAAACGACTTTCTCCGTTTTCATCAGTAAGTTGCTGTGATAGTGTACTACAACCATTCAGTATAGTGCTAAAATTTTGGTATGTAGGAAGTTTAGTATTTGGATTATAAGTCAAGGCGTGTTGTAGTAAATTATGGCTAATTTTGTCGTAATGATTACCATAAAACATGACACAATTGACACCTGTTTCCACATTGTATAAATTGAATTCACTACTTACTGTTCCGCCATGAGAACACCATAAGAAAAAATGTATTTCAGAAAGATCTGTGTTTGAATGGAATCTTGATGACTTACTTGATTTTGATTTGTAACTCATATATATGATTCATATATAAAAGTAGGATTATTCTGAATTACTATCTTATATAAAGCTTACAACATCTTACAACATCTTACAACATCTTATAACCACTTACAACACTTCTAAATCACTGAGTTTCCAATATTCAGAAGCCCCATTTGGTAAAGGACGTTTGATAATAAAAGGTATTTTTTTATTTTGAAATTCTTTCATGGCAATCATATAACTGTCTATTTCGTGAGGTTCTAATTCAACAAATGACATAGCCCCATTTTCAAGTTGTTTTGCACGTTCTCCAATAACACGAGCACGTTCGTATCGTGATAGGAAAGGCAAAGTTCTATGGAAAGGGTCTACAATCGTCCCACTTTTATCACGAATCACTTTGGATAATTTATCGATTTCTTCATAATTATGTGAAATCAATTCAGGATAATGTTGTTGTGTAATTTCCCGAGATGTATTTGATTGAAATTTCTCATAATTATCAAAATCTTCATCACTATCGTATAAATCATCGTCCAAATCTAAAACATTTCCGCTGTTAGTGTTTTTGGCATTAGCAGCATTAGCAGTACCAATGGAAGTACTTTGAAATATTCTGTCATCATCAGCTTCATCATCATTATCATTATCTTCGTCCTCATCGTCATCTTGTTCCTCCGTCTCTGCAGCATCATCTACTACATCATCCAGATTGACTTCTTGTATATCATCTTTTTCTACCTCGTCATCTAAATCGTCGTCTACATCCGAAGCTGCTAGAGATTCACCATCAGAATCGTCAACAGATTCAATATCAGAAGCAGCATCCGAAGCAACATCCGACATAGACCCTTCAGATTTGTCATCCATATCAGATAGTTTTTCGTCAGTATTATAATTCAATTGCATTACCATAATATTCTTCTTATAAATTGTTTATATAATAAAAAATAGAATCAATTTTATCTAAAAATATATCTAAATTTGACAGGCAGTCTTGGCACTCTTGACACTCTTAAGTACGGACATCATTCGTTTTCCAAGAAGTGTCACATACCGCACATAGATAATAATATTTCAAATCGTTCTCGTTATAACGGATGTAAATAACATCTTTTGCTTTCTTTTCGGTATAAGTAGGACAATTTTTATTAATACACATCACATCGTATAAATGTGGCAATGTCGGATCATATTTTGTGAATTCGTTTATATGGCTTTGAATTTCAGATGAAGTATCCGTCTGTGTATCAATAATACATCCTTTTTCATTGTCTAATTCGTTATTTGTATTTCCACAACAACGACAATAGTATACTACTTCGTTCGGGTTGGATGGACTAATACTCAAATAATACATGTTATTGCATTTGGAACAGAATTTCATTTTTGTTTTGTATATATACTTATAATAGTAAATTTCAATTCAATTTTATAAGAAAATCTTTTTGAATGCGTTTGATTTATGTGTTTATGTTGATATGGATATGTTGATATGTTGATATGTTGATATGTTGATATTTTCACAAAAAATTGATTCCGAAAACCATTCAAATGGAAAAATATAATACTAATATATCTATGGCTACTACAACATCCGTTACCACATTCACAGATTTTGTCAATGCCTTCAAACTTCCTTATGACAAAGAAGCAACAAAAAATATTCCAGCAATCGAAAAAACAAATACACGTATCGGACTAAAAAGTGCCAATATTTTAGGGAACGTTCTTAGGATTCCAGCAAAAAATGACTATAAACAATTTTTAGACCTATATCGCAGGGATTACCTGTTGAAAAAGGGAAAAAGGGAATATTATACAGAAAAGCAGATAGTCGATGATGGTCCAATCTTAATCGATCTTGACTTCCATTACGAAACTAGCATCACAACAAGGCAACATACAAGTCAGCACGTTCATGAATTTATCATCGAACTAGCCGACCAATTGAAAAGTATGTTCCAATTTGACGATGAAACTGACATTGAAGTATATATCTTCCAAAAGGATAATGTTAATGTAGTGGAAGAAAAAGGTATTACAAAGGATGGAGTCCATATAATTATTGGCTGCAAATGTGACCGTGCTTCTCAATTAATACTTCGTAACCGAATGATAAATAAAATTAGCACTATATTTGCTAAATTACCTTTGAAAAATTCACCTGAGGATATATATGATTACTCGGTCACGTCGGGTGGAAGCAATTGGCAGTTGTTTGGAAGCATGAAACCGAATCACAAACCCTATAAACTGTCTAATGTTTATCGTATAGGGTACGATGAAGACGATGAAGAGATTATAGTAGAAGAGAACGATTTGAGCTGTATTGACCCGTACAATAATACGGAGGACCTATGGAAATTGTCAGCAAGAAATGACGAGCACCCATCTTTGTTCTTTCGGTCGTCATTTATGGATGAATACAATGCTTTTAAATCCAGTATTTCAAATAAAGTGGTGCCACCAGGTTCTCCAATGAAGTCGCGCGTACCCTCTGGAATTGAATTTGATGGCAGTAATCGAGACAAAATTTTAGCATTAAAAAACCCGGCTGAATTGGCATTGTTACGAGACAAGTTCATTGAATCGTTTGATAAACCTCGCGATATTGACCGAGAGATTAAGGAAATATATGATTATGTCATGGCTCTTCCATCATCCTATTATGAGAACGGGTCGTATTCGAGGTGGATCCGAGTATGTTGGGCCCTTTCGAATGCATTATCTCTCGAAAATGAGATGTATGTGGATAGATTGCTATTTGTATGGGTAGATTTTAGCGCTCAATCTTCTACATTCGCCTTTAATACGATTCCGGATTTAATTAGTAGGTGGGATGACGCTCGTTACCGATTGAATTCGAATGATAACCCATTGACGGTTCGTTCTATTATGTTTTGGGTCAAAGAAGACAACCCAAGTAAATTTAAGGAAATTCAATCGGTATCTATCGAACACATTATAGATAAAATAATTTATGGTCCGAGCAAAGGCTCAGTAGTCGACATGAATACTATCGTTGACGATTTGCTTGCCGAGCTGCTCCATAAATTGTATGGGAGCGACCATGTGTGTACGTCACCTAGTCGTAACTTTTGGTATCGGTATATTAATGGTCGTTGGCGAGTAGATGATGGAGGAAATGCGCTACGTATGAAAATCAAGGACTTGAAAAAGTATTTCATGAAACGTTTAACCGCCCATCAAGAGAAGCCTCCTGTTCCAACGCCAAATGGTACAATCGATAAGGATGCCGAGAAGCAATTAAAACAGCTACGATCACGAATTCTTCAAATATATCAGAAGCTCGGTGATTCTTCGTTTAAAAAGAAGGTAATGGAATAGGCGCGTGGTCTGTTTTATGATGAAGAATTCGTCAATTTATTGGATACGAATAAAGATTTGATATGTTTTGCCAACGGTGTAGTTGATATGAAGCAAGGGGTTTTCCGTCCAGGTCGTCCTGATGATTTCATTTCACTTACTACGGGTGTTAATTATATTGATGATTTCCAACAGAGCCATCAAGATACATTAAAGGATATTAAGCAATTTATCGCAGAGTTATTCCCAAATGAATCTTTACGTATGTACGTGATGGACCATTTGGCAAGTCTCTTTACAGGTCATAATCATCATCAAAACGCCCATTTCTACATCGGAGGTGGTGCAAATGGTAAATCAGCTTTGATTGACTTGTTATCGCTATCATTAGGGGAATATAAGGGTGATGTGCCTGCCTCTTTAATATTTGACAAGCGAGGAAAAGTAGGGTCAACCGCACCTGAAATAGTCGCTCTGAAGGGGAAGCGTCTCGCAGTGATACAGGAACCGTCGAAAACCGAAGAAGTCAATGAAGGTGTATTCAAACAGCTGACTAGTGCAAACGATCCGGTGTCCGGACGAGCATTATACGATAAATTCCCGACAACATTCATTCCCCAGTATAAACTGGTGATAGCGACCAATTACCTGCCAAAAATCAATGCTACAGACCACGGTACATGGCGTAGAGTTGCGGTAGTTCCGTATGAATCGTTCTTCACCGATACTCCAGTAGCCAATGATCCAGCCAAACCATACCAATTCAAGGTTGACCGTAAGATTGCCGATAAATTTGCGGTTTGGAAAGAGGTGTTTGCATCATATCTAGTCAAACTGGCGATTGAAACACAAGGGATGGTGAAACCATGTGAGGCTGTATTGGAACGTTCAAAAGAGTATCAGTCATCGCAAGATGCTATCTCTGAATTCATACATGACAAAATTCGCGTGGATGATAAGACGATGAAGATATCGAAGACCGATTTGGTTTCTGAATTCACCACTTGGCATGCAGCTACCTATGGTAAAGGCGGACCAACTGCACGTGACCTGTATGATTACTTTACGAAGAAATTCGGCAATCCTAAAAATTCTTCGTGGTATGGCTTGCGTATCGTTTATGGTAATGATTCGGCAAGTGATTCGGAAAATGAAGAGGATGATGATATAGAGGGCATGGATGAAACAGACTGGTTGAATTCTTCGTAGTTCATTCGTAGTGCGTTCGTAGTTTTCGATAAAAACATAAAAAACATAAAAAACATAAAAAACATAAAAATTATAAACAAGACTGATTACATAAACACACAAACACACAAATACATAATAATCCCATTTACCTGTGAATCGTAGTATGAATCTTAGTATGAATCGTATTATTTAAAACAATAATACAATTTTTTCACGCGTCACTTTCCATCATTTATCATTTATGTTGTCTCTTCTAAATCATACGGAACTGCATATATAAAAGAGGTTAGATAGTGATAAATAGAATAGAAGAATCGTTCAAGAGGATAAGCAATGAATGGAAATGCAAATAATAAACAAACATAAACTATTTTTCGGGTCAAAGAGAAATCACCTACTAAAAGGAAATATAACACAATTATTGCGAAAATATAGTATGCGTAAATCAATACATGTTGGTTCATAAATCGTAATCTATCAATATCGCTTTTTTGAAAATTTGCTTTGCTTTCGTATGTCATATTCTTTTGTTTTCGCTTGGTTATTTCATATTCCAATTCACGTGATTGACGGTCCACTTCATGAATATTGCGGATGGTATTGATTTGATTTTTTTCTTTTTGTGTGAGACCTTCATGTAAATTTGTAAAAGAATCTACTGAGGTGTTAGTGGTAGTGGTGGTAGTAGCGGTGGTAGGAAAACCTGTTGTCATATCTGATATATTATTAGAAAGATTAGAATGTATTCCACCTTGTAATTTAGATTTTTCTAATAAGTCACTATTTGCTTTTGATTGTTCCATTAGTTTTGTATGTCCGTCTTTTACCAAGTTAACTAAACCTTTTCCTTTATTATCATAATTTTTGTAAAGCAATCCACTGAGACGATTCTCTTCGGTAGTAATTTCTTTCAATTGTTGTTGTTTTTCATCAAATTCTGCTTTGGTTGGTTTTGGTGCGGTATATCCGATAGAACTTCCAGCACCAGACATTTCAGTGATTAATTCTCCATTTTCATATAATCGTACGGAACTACCAATGATATCTGACTTCCCATTCGTATAGTGCATTTCCACCGTAGTTTTATCATTCCCGTTCGCACGACAGAATCTTTCCCAATATCCTTTACGAGATTGACATTGTTCTTCCCCTAATGGTTCAGGACCTCCGAAATCTTTATCTGCAAACCATTTTTTATTTGACATTTTGGGAGCAGAACCACAATTACCATTAATTTGAAAGTAACAGCGGGAATCAAATTTAGATGCATTTCTGCCTTCGCGCCTACCGTGTTTACCATAATGTTTATATGCACTTAATGCAGTATTGTAGTTATTACAATCCGAACCAAACGCTGCTCTTAAATCTCCATACCTTACTAGATAAGAAGGACAGTGATAAGTTGCAGGGTCAGAACGTGTTGCTTCTAGTGCTTTATCACGACGTTTTTTTCTAAGTCTTCTTCGATATCTTCTACCGAATCCCTCTTTTGTATTATTATCGGAATCTGAATTGTTTTCTTCACGGATATTTGAATTATATGCTGTATGGATAGATGTTCCAATATCTGGGAGATTATATGTACTATATGTTGTACTATATGTATTATATGTTATCATTGGTATAAGATATAATTAGAAAATCTAGTAGTCGGAATAGGTATTTCGCGATAGATATTGATAAACATACATAATCAATCCCAGTACGTAGTATTCAATTGGGTAAATCACGAATGGAAATAGACCGAAGATTGCTAATATTATTAATATTCTAGGTATGCGATAATTGGAATAACGAAAAAGGACCCCGCCGAGAATTATCCACAAGACAAAGTAGACCCAGAACAGGAAATATTGGTTTATTTTACGCAGCCCTTCAATTTGTTGTTCTTCGTAGTTGATTTGACGGATAGTCGTTTCGTGCGTGTTTCCGCGATTAATATTGATTTCATTTAATATAGGGGTTTCGTGGTCTATCAAGTTGATTTTGTTTTTAAGATATGTTTTGTACTCTATATCTTGATTGGCATTGTCAGTCGTAATATTCGATAATGCCTTACCTATTCCAGCTTTAATATTATTATAATTACCAGAAACGTCATTATCGTCAAGAGTACTTTGGTTAGTACTAACAATAGTTCGAAGGTTTGTATTCTGAACTTGTAATTTGTCGTGTGTTTCAGCCAGTCCTTCGCGAATTTGAAATGTATCCGCGTCCGCGTCTATTAAATTATCGTTGATTTCCGGGAGTTCGTAATCTTCCTTTTCAATACGATATTTCAAACCCTTCGTTTTTTCAGTTTTGCTTACAATATCCGATTCCATATCTTTGTATCGGTCGTAATATTCAGTGCGATTGCTCGTTTTATACACTGCCGGACCAGCTTGTTCGGCAACATCATTCACATCATACCATTTCCCATTAGCCGATTTTATTTTGACATATATTTCACTAGCACCAGGTTCTCCAGATTCCCAGTTTTCAAACTCCCAATTGGAATCATCCATCCATGTAAATGCACCAGCTTTACGCTTGGCACCGATCCAACAGTTGTCTTTCGTGTTTTGAAGTACAAGTAGTTGTTTGATTATTTCATTTTCATGAGCGCTATGAATAGACGCCAATTCCATTCCATATTTGCGTGCGGTTTCCATATGTTGGCGAATGGTCTTCTTTTCTTGATTTACTAAATATTGTGGGTTTATAATTTTATAGATGGCTGGGGCATTATGTTCGTTGAAATCGCGCCATTTACCGGAGTTCGTGATTTTGACATTGCTTCCTGAACCGTTAGTTGGTTGTTGGTCTGTAACAGAGAAGAATCCCCGGGTATAGTATTGTTTACTAGCTCCATTATTGTCTTGTTTCAATTTATGCCAGCAACCATTGGGTTGTTGTCCGATATATTGACAATTAGCATCGTTATTACAGTCGTTTTTAACAGCATTGGTGTTGTTATGACATCCGCCTTCCCCGACATATGTATATAATTCTTTTAATGGTTCCATCCAATTCGTATATTCCCAAGGGGAACTGTCGCTCCATACCCATTTATTACCGCTACGTATAGCTCCCGTCCATGCCGTTTCGATATTGTATTCTTTCATAAGACTCGTGGCGATGGTGTTTTCTTGTTCGGAATTAATTGGGATAATAGTTCCACCTAGACTTTTTGCCAAAGCATCATGACGAGACCATGGTAATGAATTATGGTTTACGATATAAATAGTTTTTGCTTTTCTCCAATTCTTTGCTGCTCCAGGTTCTTTCACAGAGAAGAATCCTTGGGTATAGGTTGATTGTTTACTAGCTCCATTATTGTCTTGTTTCAACTTATGCCAGCAACCATTGGATTGTTGTCCGACGAATTCACAATTCACGTCAATTTTACACGCTTGTTTTGCACCTTCTGTGTTGTTATGACATCCGCCCTCACCGACATATGTATATAATTCTTTTAATTTTGTATTTTTTGCAGAGTTCATAGTTGATATAGTATTGTTATATTATATCAAGATATATTTGTAAAATAGATTTGTGGTCTTGAAGTTGTTGTGGTTATGGAGTTGAAGGTGGTACGCAACGACCTGTTTGAGCGCTCCAAGTAGCTCCGGAAGAACCATCTGCAGGACAGCATTCTTCCCCACTACATAATTTGGTTAATGCGCTTAAATCACCATCTTTGACAGCTTTTTCTCTTGCAGCGTTAATTTCTTCTTCAGTTCGTTGTTTTGGTGCATGTAAATTCAATTTACTAAAGTCCATATGGTCGCGACGTCTAATATCCATAATAGTAAAGTAAATCAAAAATCCTGGAATGATAATAGTTAATATAACCATAATATCAAAAACCATATCTGGAATAAATGTCAAACTTTCACGTAATTTGGCTACGAGTATATATGCCACCATCGCACATACTAAGATGATGAAAATATATAAATAATAACGATGTTTCAAACGATGGCTTTCGTTGAGGTCCAATTCTCTTTTTTGACTGAATAAAACACCGTCAATATGGGCTTTTTTGGCATTTAAACGTTCAGTTTCATGCTCTACAATATTTCTCACATCATTTTGATGTGTTAAGATGCTGCCAATAGTTGGGTTTTGGTTTTCATTTCCTTCAATAATTGACATACCTTCAAGAGTTGGTTGTCCGGATTGTTTGGATTGTACGGATTGTAATGGTCGTTGTACTGGTGCTGGTTGCATGCTTGTTTTTGTTGTCATAGATGACATCTCTTCTTTTCCTATACTATAATTAGAAAATTCTTCTTTTTGTTTTTGGTTTTGTTTTTGTTGAATATTTCTGTCTAATATTGCTTGTAAATCGAACACTTGCGGTTGGAACTTATTAATTGTCAAATTGCTTACTTCCACTCCATTTCGCTTATGGAAACGCGTGTCTTGAATTCGTAGTATTTGTTCCTCTTTGCGATAAAATTTCCCTTCAAACTCTTGTATTTTCACTTCCTCGCCATTGACATAGGCAACCAGTAAGAACGAATTATCCATTTCATAAAATTGCACTTTGATTTGTAAGGTTTCTCCAAAATTTCTAAATTTGTCAGGGATATAAAAATTCATATGCGAATTAGATTTTCCTTTCCAGCCAGTCCATTCAGCACTACTGCTTGCTACAAAATGGACCATCCATTTATCGGCTTTCGGAAATACCCACATTGCAGGGACACGAACCTCGTTAGTATTTCCGTAATGAAACACACTTCTAGCATCGGGTTGAGCTCCGCTGACTTTCAAATCGACGTTAATTTCAAATCTTCTGTCTTTCAATATTTCATCAATCAATTTACTTTTATACATAAATTCTTTTGTTCCAGTGTTAGGGAATGTCACGGAATTTGAATGAGGGATTTGTTTCTTAGCAACAGATACAATAGGAAGGTCTCCACCTCTAGCAAGACGAGCATCGTCTATTATCCACCATGACCCAAAACTTGTTCCAAAAACATTTATATTAAAATCAGGATCTATTGCTTTATTATTGTTCAAAAGAGTTTTAATTCTAAAATCCCAATTATTATATTCTAACTTGCTTCCATCATCCAATTTCCAACAACAATCATCTACTCCAGCAGTTTTACCTTTTGGTTGTAGCCCTAAAAAATATCCACCAGGCCCACCCCTGCTATCCTTTACCATATCTTGAATATATTCTTCTTCTGCTATGCTATGGACGGATGCTAAAGTTGCACCGATTTTGGTAGCAGCATCTCTATGTTTCTGTGCGGTACCTCCTAATTCAGGATTCAAAATATAAAGAGTTTGTGTATCCATTGCTGTCTTGTCGGCATATGCCGCGATTAACCCCTCTTTGGAACCAATCGTAGTCCAGTGTTCGTATGCTTTGGTTCTTGTCTCTTCGTTCTCACAACTGGTCCCTAATTTCTTTTGTAAAAAAGGGTACCTGTCTATATATGATTGACAATCGTAGTCTGCCATTACTTATATTGTAACGAGAAAAAATACAATATAAATGCTATCTATGCCGACTATCTTCTGCACCAACTATCTGCACCAACTATCTACACCAACTATCTACACCAACTATCTACACCAACTATCTGCAACATCTAATTACGGAGAATGACATATGCACCGACAACTAAAGTAGCCAAGGTGATACCTCCTAAAACCATCATTTGTTCGTTTTGGCGAATCATTACTTTGATATCTTCATTCATTGCATTTGCGACGGAACGTTTTTTGTTTTCATGCATAAATAAACCATCCTCAGCACCGTGGAAATATGTTTTGTCTTTATCGTGTTTGCGAGTATATTTGGTGTAATCGACGGATATTGGGGTGTTAGTTGAATGCATGTTATTAAATACTATGACATTTCCTTTGATAGTATAATTTACACTCGGAGAAGTACTTACTACTCTATAGTAGTGTTTTTTGGAATCATACGCTATGTCTGCTTCAAGTCTGCATATTTGGGAATAGAGGACTGGAGCAGGTGAGACTGGTTCACCAGTATTATCTCGAAATGATACGATACCTTCTGGCGTGACATCAACAATTATAGAAGGTGTTCCTGATGGTGTTATTGTATAATA
>Ga0181572_10001001_pt1 | contig 20523 bp, 14 predicted proteins | sample 101ome_26_FD_133004 | JGI IMG/M metagenome (GOLD analysis project Ga0181572, IMG submission 133004) | Coastal salt marsh microbial communities from the Groves Creek Marsh, Skidaway Island, Georgia - 101408AT metaG (megahit assembly) | ecosystem: Environmental > Aquatic > Marine > Intertidal... | reverse complement strand
GCCTAAACCGATGAATCTTGTTGATTTGAAACTTGCATTAGCGGATTGGGGACGTAATAGAGGTGCGGTCTGACGACTTCTATTGAGTTGCTAACGGTCCTTGGAATGTCTTTGAGTTGTCTGTTGGTAATGGCTTCAAAGGGCAAGATGTTGACAGTTCAATCTTCAGTGCCCGCCAACAATATATTCTTTTGCGTGATATAGAATAACGCGCATTCTAAACCTCCGTGTTCATCACCCATAATCTAAAGGGTGACGATGAGGTTTTTATGGGGCGCCGATGTGCACTCAAATTATCACGAACACTTCGTGTTCGCGATCCACAAAGAATGATGAAAGGCCGGCCAGATACTTGATGAATTTAAAAGCTGTGAGCTTTTCTGTAGTGGCCTGCAGTCTCGCCAGTCGCTTTTTTAAAAGCACGAGAAAAATACCCCACATCCTTAAAACCCAGAGAGGAGGCAATATCTTCAATGCTTTGTCTCGTGTAAAGCAACTTGCGTTTGGCTTCGGTGATCAATCGCTGATGAATAAGTGTTTTAGGAGAAGCTTTTAAATGGGCCTTACACAATCGATTGAGGGTGGCAACAGACACGTGCAATTGCTGTGCATAGTGCTTTACCGAATTGTGTACACAATAGTCCTGTTCAATCAAACGTTTGAAATTGAGAAGTGTGCTAGATTGATGGCCTGACAGCTCTCCTTGTAGTGATGACACTGCCAGCTGTCGCTTAAGCGCGACCAGAACTAATTGAACTAGGCGTTCAAGTACAAATTCTTGATCGGGTTCTACGTTGTGTATTTCTTTCACTAGTAAATCAATATAGGAGATAAAACGCTGCATTTGAGCATCGCTTTTAAATTCAATTATTTGTGGAGCAGATAGTAAATCGATCAAATCGAGATGACTGTTGGGCTCAAGTGCTTCAAAAAGCATGCCTTGATTAAGTGACAGCACATACCCTCGCACATTGGCCCTAAAGTCAAAGCTATGCACAACGGCTGGTGGTATTAATACCACGAAATTACTATCAAGGTGATGATAATTGCCGTCAAGGGAGACCTGCCATTTTTCATCAAATGTGAAGACGATTTGAATGAGCTTATCGTGCCTGTGAGGTGCAATTTTCCAATCTAAGCCGCGGCTACGATGAGCGATATCTTCAATATGGATTAAGCCTGTTTCTTCCCTTAAGAAGGTCTCTCCATAGAGTTCGTAAAACGGAATGCCTTTAGTCATAAGTTATCCAATAAAAATCATGGATCCGCGTTATTAAACATCACTTGATGCAAAAGTACAAAAAATTGATGCGTTCGTTCATAACAAATTGACGACAAGCTTTGCATACTAAACCATCAAATTAAAGGTGTTTATTATGCAAATCATTCATACAAAAGTTGTCATTGTTGGTGCGGGACCATCAGGATTATTGCTTGGGCAACTTTTATCACTGCACGGTATTGATAACATTATTGTAGAGCTTAAATCGGCAGAATACGTTGGTCAGCGTATTCGAGCTGGCATTCTGGAGCAAGGAACCGTTGATTTATTAAGAGCTTCAGGTGTGGGGGCACGCATGGACGAAATAGGTATCCCTCATGATGGTTTTGAACTCGCCTATTATGGTAAGCGTTTTCGTATCGATTTAAATAAGCTAACCGGCGGTAAAAATGTCATGTGCTATGGGCAAACGGAAGTCACACACGATTTAATGGAAGCACGAGCTGAAAAAGGACTTGCTACGTATTACGAATCATCAAATGTACAAATTAACGACATACTTAGTCGGCATCCAAGTGTTAGCTTTGAGCACAATGGTACGTCTTATAGGCTGCAGTGTGATTATGTCGCTGGCTGCGATGGCTTTCATGGTGTATCAAGACAGACCATACCTGAGGAAAAACGTACCGAAATTGAGCGGGTATATCCCTTTGGTTGGCTTGGTGTGTTAAGCGATACGCCGCCCGTCAATCATGAGTTGATCTACGCTAAGCACGAGCGTGGTTTTGCACTTGCAAGTATGCGTTCACCCACACGCTCACGATATTATATTCAAGTGCCGAGTACAGACACTGTTGATCAGTGGAGTGATGATGCATTTTGGGAAGAGCTAAAAAAGCGTTTACCAAAAGACTGTGCAGACAAACTTATCACTGGCCCAAGTATTGAAAAAAGCATTGCACCACTAAGAAGCTTCGTTTGCGAACCCATGCAATACGGTCGTTTAGCCCTCGTGGGTGATGCCGCCCACATTGTGCCGCCCACTGGTGCTAAAGGATTAAATTTAGCGGCTGCTGATGTGGGGTTGCTACATAAATTGTTATGTAAAGTTTATGTAGATAAAGAAGAACACCAATTTACTCGATACTCTGAACTTGCCCTTGAAAGGGTTTGGCAAACTGAGCGCTTTTCATGGTGGTTATCTAATATGTTGCATGATTTTTCAGGTGATAATACAGAGAGTATGGAAAAACTTCTTTTCGACAGGTTTATGAATGCTGAGCTCTCGTTCTACTTATCAAACGAGACGGGTATGAAGCTGATAGCCGAACAATATGTTGGTCTCTCTCACGTCGAAATTTAAAGACCTTGCGAGAATAAAGAAAGGCCACTCCTAAATAGGAGTGGCTGAAGTCATCGGCTAAGCGATTGATTCTTTGGCGCGCCAGCCATCGGTATGATAGGTGTTTCGTGCAACCTCTGAATACGGTGTTGGGCTTACAATAACGCGAATGGGTACCATGACGTGATCTTCGACAGTGATTTTGTCGGTGCCACCGTCAGGTTCACCCCAGTACAGAGTCAATTCATCCCCTATTTCTACATCGGCATCAACAACGCCTAGCGACAACATGGTACGCTCGTTGAAGCTATAGCCGGTAAACATAGATAGACCACGAATGTTGCCATTGGCATCAACGATCTTGTCGTGACCTGCCGAGGTGTAATTAGAGATAGGCATATCAATAAACTTGGCTACAGGACCTTCTTTGGCAAAGTAAGTTGCCATCGCCTTAATCACATCTTCACCGTTCCAGGCAAATGTCACCTTTTTACGCTGCTTAGCGGGATCCATTGCCTCTAATGCTTCACGACCAATAAAGTCGTGATCGAATTTGACAAAGGGACCGTAACCTAGGTCGTAGGGGGTCATATAGTAGTCTTCGATATTGTCAGATACAAAGCTACCACCGATCGCACCTGCAAAGCCTTCATAGCCATTAGCGTCAAGCCATTCACGGTAGGGTTTCATCTTTTCACCGGTGTAAACTGCAGGCAGTGGTGAAGGGATCCAGCCCGACTCCAAGGTGTTAGACGCGTAAGTACGAGCACCAACTTCGACCAATCCAAATTCTTTTCCAGCTTCGACAATCATTTGACGCACTTCTAGGTAGTCTTCATATGGGCCCCATATTTCAAGACCTGGTGCGCCTGACATGCCGTGGCGCAGTGCCCACACTTCCTTACCGTTAATTTTTATCTTGTCAAAATTGAAAAATTTAATTTCAGGAACAGGGCCGCCGTTGAGTTTTTCAATGACCTGAGCGGCATTTGGACCTTGAATCTGGAAGCGATAGTGAACTCGACTGACTTCCTTGCCGAAGGTCTTTGATGGCGAGCGGTCGTCATAGGTAACTTTGACATCGTAGTCGCTTACTTCTGCATTAAATTGAATCCAATTGGCGGTGGGTTGGCGACCCACGAAAACCATTTTTTCTTCAGCCTCATAAAATAAGATACCGTCACCAATGACAAAGCCATCGTGGCTGACCGGAACCATTTGCTTGGCTTTACCGACAGTAAAATTATTGAAGCTGTTGATGGTAAGAGTCGACATAAACTTAAATACGTCTGGACCTTCAACAATCACGTCGGCCATGTGGTGCGACTGATCGAACAAAACACAGGTCTTTCTCCAGGCCATTTGCTCGTCGCGCCAGTTGCTGAATTCGTAGGGAACTACGGGATATACGTAGGCGCCAATTTTTGAATTTCGCAGCATTTGTACAGGGTTGATTCCTGTTTCAAGGATGTTTTCTAAGCTTTTTTTGGACATGAAATTTTTCTCCAGTCAGTTATTATTGGATCCAATGTTAACAACAAACTTGAGGTATGCAAGCAAAATATGCTTTATTCTGAGAAAATAAATACAAAAAAAATACAAAGCGGGGGGGTTATTTGTCGAGCAGTCCGCTATAGCGCATGCCGACATAGGCGTGTTCACGCATGAGCATTTCGGCGCGACTACCTTCACCTCTTACTAAAGCGTCAACCACTAGCTTGTGCTGAAAGTGCGCAATGCTCAATTTACTGTATTCTTTGTCGAGCTGCTGTGTGTCGATAATTAGTGAGTCGACTGAAGCGAAGGCTAAGTGATTGTTTCGGGCGATGGCGTCTTCGATAGGCCCGCTATGGCTTGCTGCGATGATCGTGTGATGAAATTTGCCGTTTAGATCACTCCAGTCATCGGCGTCTGATTCTGTCAAATAGCCCTTACTAAGTACCTTTTCCCCTGCAGAGATACATTCGTGAAGGGTTGCTTCTACCTCCTTGGTCAACCCTTTCTCGCATAGTCTACGCGCAGCAAGGCCCTCCAATACGCCGCGAACCTCTAAGGCGCACTGGACATCGGTTTCGCTGAATTCGCGAACCAAATATCCACGTTTAGCACGTTTTTGAACTAAGCCTTCTTGCTCGAGTGTTCGCAAGGCGAGACGGACTGGTGTTCTAGAAACACCTAGGCGCTCAGCTAACGGTATCTCCGCCAATTTTTCGGTTGGTGAGAGTTCGCCGTCTAGGATTAATTTGCGCAGGGTGCTGAGTACATAAACACTTTGCTTCATGAAAATTGGCCCTGATTTATTGGATCCATTATCATATCTGACCCTTTGCTAGAGAGGCAAATCGGCGATTGATTTTGATGAAATAGTGTTGAAAAAGCGCACGAGTTAAAACAAATGATTTAAAAAGTATCGGCGATGATTAACTGCACCGCAATACTCATGTGTTATCAGTCAAGCCAGCTGAGTGCAGTGGAAATAACAGTGTCTTGATCATTAACTGTGACGCCAGTGAATAACGTAAATGCATCTAAACCTTGGTATATCCATAAATCAAATCCGGTGATACAGGAAAGATTGTGTTGTTCACAGGCAAACATAAATTCAGTTTTCAAAGGCGTGTAAACTGCGTCAAAAGCCCATCGTTGTGTACCTATGTACTTCTCTGGAAAAGCTGACCCAGGATATTCATACATACCCAAAGCGGTACAATTTACCAAACCATCGGATTCAAGCATGGTTTGTTCAAGAGAATCTCGTGAAATAGCCTTGCAATTTGCGCCATGGTTCTGAAGTGCAGCGCACAGGTTTTCCGCTTTACTATGTTGGAGGTCGTAAATACAGATTTGTGAGGCTTCTAAACTCGTCAAGGCAAAAGCTATTGCTCTGCCAACGCCTCCTGCTCCACATATCAGAACTTTTCCGGGCGGTGTATTAGGAAACTTACTCCGATAACCTCGAATAAATCCACTGTAGTCCGTATTGGCACCTAATATTTGACCATCAATAAATTTCAGTGTGTTGTACGAGCCAATTTGCCTGTGCTCTTCAACTAATGGGGCATCAACTATGCTTAAAACTTGTTCTTTAAAGGGGTGTGTAATATTGAGGCCATAGTATCCTTGAGTAATTCGCTGTTTGATTTCATCCAGACAATTAAATTCCTTGAGTGAAGCGCCATCAATCAGGACATAGTCAATATCAATTCCCTGCAATTTTCCCAGGAAATTTTGTAGTTTAGCCATACGGGATTTCGCTATCCCGTTCCCTAATAAGCCCATTGATATTTTCAATTTTTGGTTTCCATTCATTTGGCCGCAACAACGATTACTACCTTACTCATCATTAAAAGCACGTGTGGCCATAATGTAAATTATCAATTATTTGAATATGTATAACACGGTGTTATGATCGATCGGGGCAAACGAAATTATATAAAAACAACCCACAAAGTCATTGATACCTATGATGGATAAAAATAGATGCAATTAAATTTTCGTCAATTAGAGGTTTTTCGAGCAATTATGCTTACGAAAACTGTCAGCGGTGCAGCAGAGCTCCTACATGTATCTCAACCTGGTATAAGTCGTCTTCTGAAATATACAGAACAAAAACTAGGCACATTACTATTTGAACGACGCAAAGGTCGCTTGGTGGCAACACCCGAAGGGGAAGAACTTTACAAGCACTTAGAACCAATTTATGCAAAATTAGAAGACTTAGGATTTGTTATCGACCGCATTACTCAGAATGATGATTTGCACTTACAGGTAGGGTGTACGCCAAGTCTTGCTCGATATTTACTACCAAAATTACTCGCCAGCGCTAAACAAAAAGTGCCCGGTATGGTTATTAAAGTAGACATACATTCTAATGAAGAATTGGCTGAATATATCGCTCATCGACGAGGCGATTTTGCACTATCGTTGGATGCGAGTACCCATCCTCTGGTGTTATCAGAGCCAAGCATTTATGCAAATTTAGTGTGTGTCGTTCCCCGAGGACATGAATTAGCAAGCCGTGAAGAGGTTACTTTTAAAGACATTGCTCACCACGACATGGTGATGTACCACCAAGATACTGTTTTAGGACGCTTGTTAAACAAACAATTTGCAGAGCTTGAAATGCCACCCAAAATGTCGGTTTTAGTTCGTTATAACGATGACGCCTGTGCGATGGTTGAACACGGCTTAGGCGTTACTATTGCCCTCGATTTTGTGGTTATGGGAAATAGATATCCCAATTTAACATCCATTCCGCTGAAAATTAGTCGCCCTCAGCTACAACTATTAACGCATTACGGCGTCCCTTTTTCTAACAATGTTCGCACATTTTATGAAAATTTTAAGGCAGAACTGGAAGCATTTGGAAAGGCTCAGCCTTAGCTAGTTAATTGTTATCTAAAGGCGAATGCTATTAGTACATATGATTGATCCATAACTTTATGTTATGGAATTTAAAAGCTTAGGTATTTGTTAGCCTATCTGTGTACGTTATACAGTCAAATTGATAAGTATAAATTTACCTGCTCTTTTATAAGCAACACGTTAGTAATGCGTTTTCATATGACTTTATGGCGTGTGCAAAAGCAATATTCGGATATGACAATGGCTGAAATTTCTAATAACAATATGGTGTCAAATGATTTGGTTCACTCATCTGTAGAGTCTAAAAATGCGTTGGCCTACGAAGAAGTCGTTGAACACATACGCAGTTTAATTAACGATAAACGTATGTCATTCATGCAAATTTTAGTCGTCTTAATTTGCTTTACATTAAACATGCTTGATGGCATGGATGTCGTGTTAATGTCATATGCTGCTCCATCATTAGCACTAGACTGGTCAATACCAGCAAGTGCACTGGGCATCGTATTTAGCGCAGCATTAGTCGGCATGACAGCGGGGTGTTTGTTGATAGCGCCTTATGCCGACGTCATTGGCCGACGAAAAATGATCATGCTCGCTTTATTTATGATTGCCGGCGGTATGATATTTTCCGGCATTGCTCACAATGTAGTCCAGTTGGCACTTGCAAGGGTTTATACCGGTTTGGGTGTAGGCGCTTTACTGGCGAGTATGGCGGCAATGACTTCAGAGTTCTCATCAGAAAAACGCAGAAATCTTTGTGTGACTTTTTTACAAGCAGGTTTTCCCCTTGGTGCCATCATAACGGGTTTTGTGTCTGCTGATATTATTCCTGCTTTGGGGTGGCGCCCCATGTTTATTGGTGCTGGTATTATTACGGGCATCATGCTTCCCGTGGTTTATTTTTACTTGCCTGAATCATTGGAGTTCTTATTAAAAAAACAGCCAGCCAATGCGTTAAACAAGATGAATCGCACGTTGACGAGAATGGGGGCCTCTACTTTACATTCTCTTCCTGAAAAACCTGCCGATTCAGACAAAAAGCAGTCGGTTAAAGCACTTTTTGGTTCTCGTGCTTTCTCCACTTCAATGTTGTGGACAGGCGTATTTATGGGCTTTTTTACGCTGTATTTTGTGATTAGCTGGATTCCCAAGATTGCAGTTGACGCTGGATTAGCACTCGAAAATGCGATATATGCAGGTACTGCCTATAATGTGGGTTCTATCATCGGCAGTATATTTTTAGGATGGATATCAGCCTATTTCGGTTTGCAGCGAATGATATTGGCGTTCTTTTTTGCGGCAGTAGTTGCTCTCATCTTTTTTGGAAACGTGAGTATGGGCCTCACTGGTATTCTGTTTTGCTCACTACTTATTGGCATTACCGTCAACGGCGGTTTTAATGGGTTTTGGCCTGTTGCAGCAAGACTTTATCCTACTGAAATACGCACCACTGGTATTGGTTGGGCGCTAGGGGCTGGTAGAGCGGGTGCTGTACTTGGTCCTTTAGTCGGTGGATACTTATTAGATTCTGGGGTGGGATTATCAATTACGTTTGTGATCTTTGCCATTCCACTGGTATTCGCGGGCATTGCAGCCAATTTAATTCGAACCCGCGATTTCACCTAATTTTCAATTCCATTAAAGAGTGTGCAGATGGTTATGGGCGCTGAGTCTTGACTGTGCAGCCATTCTTACCGGAGCGTTCACTTCGCCGTAGTTGTTATAATTGACTCTTTGTACAGCTTCAAAAAATAGACCGTTAATTTCTTTGCTATAAAAATGAATGAAATGACCACTGTCGTTTTGATCATAAAGTAAATTATACCGGCGAAGCTTAGCCAAAAAATTTGGTTCGAGGTTGAATCGGGCATCGAGGTCGTCGTAATAATTGTCGGGAATGGGTAGTAAGAGATCATCATCGAACGCTTCTACGACAGCGAATATGTTTTCACAGTTAAATGCTATATGCTGCACGCCAGCACCCTTGTGTGAGTCCATGAAGCGTTGTGTCGAGGCTTTCCAGCTGCGCGTCATATTGAAAGGTATACGAATAGTTTTGTCGCGACTGGTAGCTGTTCGACTGACCACTATGCCGTAGGGATCTATCAAATCTTGTGGCTGAGCGATATCTAATCCGAATAAAGCTTTGAAGAATAAAGAGGTGGGCAGGAATTCATTCACTGACATACCTTCAGCAATATGATCGATGGCTAAAAGTTCAGGTTTTTCGATGTGATGTTGTTCTTTAACGGGCACAAAATCGACATCATAAAAGCGTTTCCCACTATGATCTTTTTGGACAAAATAAATCAATTTGCCATCTACCGCGCGTACCGCTGGAATTTCTAGCTCCCCAGCGTCAGAGTTATAATCGACGCGACTGTAGTGATAATACTCGGCGCGTTCCATCATGGCATTTGCGTCTTTACACAAGTAGGCAATGGCACATACCGACGTACCGTGAATATTATTAAAGGATTGTGCAAAACTATCTGGCTCTTGATTGATAACGAGGCAAATTTCACCATGACGGTATAAGCTTACGTCTTTTGATTTATGCTGATGGGTATGAACAAACCCAAAATTTGCTAATAGTGTTTTTAGTTCTACTCCCCGTTCTTCACCTACAGCGAATTCGATAAATTCTACTCGTTCAATACACGGTTTCTCACACTTAACTTGCTCTGTGCTAAATAATTTAGGAAGGTCAGGCTCTGCAATAGCTGTCTGTTCTTGAAGCCACATGAGAGAACGGATACCGTCTTTTGCCGTAATTTCACTTGGCGCAGCTCTAAATTCGTCGTTAAAAATTTCGTGGGATATATAACCGTCATAGCCGCTGTGGCTGATTGCCCGCATGAAATCCACCACCGGGAAGTCGCCTTGTCCAGGAAAACAGCGATAGTGTCGACTCCACTGCAGCACATCCATGTCTAAATACGGTGCATCTGCGATTTGCACTAATGCAATGCGATCACCGGGAATTGTTTGTAATACACTCAGATCTAACCCGCGAGCAAAGATATGAAAACTATCTAGAATAATGCCCAGATTTTTCTGGTCGGCAAGTTTTACTAATTCCCAAGCTTGCTCGTAGTCCTTGACATAGCGTCCCCATGCAAGAGCTTCGTAACCAATTTTAAAGCCTCTTTTTGCAGCGCGTATCGCAAGTTCGGCTAAATCCTCAGCATTTCGAGGCATACTATCAATAGCGTGAGGAGAAACGTTACTGCATATCAGTAAACTGTCGGTGCCTAATTGCTCCATGATGTCGAATTTGCGTTCGGCTCGAGAAAAATTTTTATCGCGTTTATCCGATGGCATACCTTCAAAATCACGAAAGGGTTGCAATGCAACAATCTTTAAACCCGCATCTGCTACCATTTTGCTGACTAGGGTGGGGGATTGGTCGAATAGCAGTAAGTCATTTTCAAAAATTTCGATACCATCATATCCAGCTCGTGCTGCAGCATCTATTTTTTGTCTTAAGTCACCTGATAAACAAACTGTCGCGATAGAACGTTTCATTTCACTTACCTGCATTTAAAGTTATTGAAAGTCACGAGCAATCATTAGCCCGTTCAATAAACGGTGAGAAACATAAGCGCTGACTGTAAACAGCAGCTTAATGAATAGGGCATGGGCCTATCGAAAACCATTGTTATTGAAACCTGATAGTATTAAAAATACATACTTATAGATTTTGTATAACAAAAAGTTATGGGTTAGCTGGGGGATTTTGTGCCTAATAACCCTACTTGATGCCATCCAATGATGTAATATTTTTTGAGGTTCTGTGCAAAAAATATTTTTTGGTAAAAAATGCACTAAAAATAGTCGTCTTATGCAATTCACATAAATTCGATGCTTTTTTAATATATTACTTTACGCATGTTGCGCGCGGGTTTAAGAAGTTTATGCTCTGTATTTGCAATAACCTCTCTTCATAAAGTCAGGCGCTATGTTTTTGACATTGGAATCAGAGAATCACACCATGAAAAAAATCAAAATAATTGGCTCCCTAATCCTCGTTTCGATCATTTCGGATTTTCATAATCCTGCCTCTGCAAGCTCAATAAATACAGATATTAGCGAATTAACGGGTAAGGCACGTTGTGAGGCTTTAGCAACATTAAGTTCGCAAACCTTCACCGACCTCGAGATACACCAGGTAGATTATATTGATTCAAAAGAGCTGATAGACGCAAAAACAAATAGGTTAAATATGGAGCAATTAGCCGCTTTTGAACCTTATTGCCGATTAACTGGTTATTTTGAAAAACGTACCGGCGTAGATAATTTACCTTATGCGATTGGGTTTGGTCTTTCACTACCTGATCAGTGGAATGGAAAGTTTTTATTTCAAGGTGGCGGTGGCTTAAATGGTCTTATTCGTGAGCCGTTGGGATCGTTGGCGGCAGGGGATGTACCTGCACTTTTTAGAGGCTTTGCGGTTGCGACATCAGATGGCGGTCATCAAAGTGATACCGTATTCAATCCTTATTTCTTCGCCGATCAAAAGGCTCTGATTAATTTTTATTATGGTGCAGTAGAGAAATCCACGCACGTTGCATTAGAGCTCATTAGCAAGGTTTATCAACAAGATCCTCAGCAAAACTATTTTGTCGGTTGTTCGACCGGAGGTCGTGAAGCGATGACTATGTCGCAACGGGCCCCAGAATTATTTGATGGTATTATTGTGGGTGCCCCTGCCAGACAAACAAATTATTCTGAGCTTGCTAATCTTTGGTCAGCTAAGCGCCTAAGGAAAGTCAGCGAAGATCAAAACTCCTCGCCATTCACGCCAGTTCAACAGCAAGCAATCGTCAATGAGTTGTTAGCCCAATGTGATGCCAGAGACGGCTTGGCCGACGGCTTACTCTTTGATGTTGTAGGTTGTGATTTTAAAACTGAAAAGCTCTTATGCCAGAACAAAACCTCTAAGGGTGATTGCTTAAATCAACAACAAGTGACTGCTTTGAATGAAGCTTTTGCTGGGCCGCGTAATCTGGGGGGTGAGCAAATTTATCCGGGTTTTTACTTTGATACTGGCATATTAGCTACCGGTGAACGTTCAATCCCAGGTTTGTTGCAAGCTAAGTCAGGACCCTTATTGAGTATTTACATGGACGAAGACTTTGATGTTGCAAAACAAACAAAGATCGCAAAAAACTTCCCACTAGCAGGTGGCAATGCACTTCTCACAAACTTAACTACCTTTGCCCTGAATGGTAGCAAGATAATGTTTTTCCACGGTGTGAGTGATCCCTGGTTTTCAGCAAAAGATACCTTCGAATACTATCAAAATATGCACAAGGATAGCGGCGGTTCAGAAAAAGCAGACAATTGGTCACAGTTTTATTTTGTCCCGGGCATGGGGCATTGTGGCGGTGGAGAACAAGCCCTGGATCAATTTGATATGTTAACTTCATTGGATCATTGGGTTACCGAACAGGAGCGACCCACATCGGTGATCGCGACGGGTAAATCGATGCCAGGCATTAGTCGACCGCTGTGCCCTTATCCCCAAATACCCATTTATGATGGACAGGGCGATAGCCAAGTTGCCAGTTCTTTCGTATGCAAAATTCCCAATGAATCGTAAGATAGCGAAATTGAATTAGTTGTCGTTTTAGGGAATTAATATGCAAAGTAAAGGTGAGAATGGTACTGCCTCTAATCATTACGTAAGTGCACTGTATCATCAAGCCAAACTCATTGGATTAGATGCTGATCGTTTACTAGAAGAGTCCAATATCAGTAAGGAGGTTATAGATAATCCAAATGTTCGCATTAGGACTGAAGATTTATCGACTTTTCAGAAAGCCTGCTGGGATGAATCAAAGTTAGAAAGTATGGGGTTGAAGTCAGTTAACCTGCAACAGGGTACTTACTACATGATGGGTAAGCTGACAGTGAATCAACCCACTTTGAAAAAAGCACTTAAATTGGGTGCACAGTTTTATAATTTAGTGACCGGTTTTGAGTTTATATCTTTTGATATTGGATCTGAAATCAGTGTTTTGTCTTTTAATCGGGTATCGCCTGAAGACGATTATGGTCATTTATTTGCAGAGATTTGTTTATTAGCATGGCATCGATATGCCTCTTGGCTGATAGCCGATTCATTGCCCTTGATCGAAACTCGATTTAATTATCCTAGCCCTCATCATTCAGGGGAGTACAGTTATCTATTTCCGGGTATGCATAAATTTAACTGTGACGCTTTAAGTTTAGTATTTTCCACGCAATATTTATCGCGCCCAGTCGTACAAAATGATGCCGTACTAAAGTCGTTTATGAATGGCTGCCCACTAGAGTTATTTCGCCAGTATAAAGCAGACTATAGCGTATCCACCGAAGTAAAAAATATCCTTAAAAATAGTCTCAATGATGGGTTGTATTCGGTTGACGATGTTGCGGCACGTTTATATATGACGAGTCGAAGTATGATGCGTCGATTAAAAGACGAAGGCTCCTCATTTCAACAAATTAAGGATATCGTGCGCCGTGATAAAGCGATCAGCCTATTAACCTTGCATTTACTGCCCATCAAAGATGTTGCCGAGCGAGTTGGCTATTCAGACCCCGCTGTTTTTGCCCGCGCTTTTAAGAACTGGACGGGTGATTCACCTCGGCAATACCGTGATAAGTTTAATCAAATCAACACTATGACATAGTGCGTCGATAGTATTAATCTGTTTTAAACGCTGCTCGTAATACATGTTTCATTACTTTCCCACCACCATTACGTGGTAAGTGATCTATGGTTTTTATATATTTTGGAAGTTTGTAGCGAGCAAGGTGAATTTCTAGGAAGCTTAGAATTGCTTGCTTATCTTCCAGTTGATAACCGCTTTTGAGAACTATAAAAAGACAACCTACCTCGCCCCAACGTTCATCGGGTACACCAATGAGCGAACATTCAAGTACGGATTCCAACTTTAGGACGACAGCTTCAACCTCAGTAGGGTAGACATTTTCACCACCTGAAATAAACATGTCTTTTTTACGATCGACGATGCGGTAGTATCCATCAGCGTCTTTGGTAGCAATGTCTCCCGTACAAAACCACCCGTCGTCAGTGAGGGAAGCCAAAAACTCCTCTTCTCTTCTCCAGTAGCCTTGGGTAATATTTTTACCCTTAAGCTGGACTTCGCCAGGTTCACCACATTCAGCTTCGCAGCCATCATCTTTTATAAGCCGTACTTTCACCCTACTTGTGGCAAATCCTACACAACCCGCTTTTTGAGCAATTAATTGAAGGTCTATGGGCATCCCGAATACAGTGCCTGCTTCGCTCATGCCGTAGCCATCGACGATCGGAATACCATCATTTAACCAAGTTCTAATTTGAACCTCAGGATGTGGTGCCCCGCCAGTGAATAAAGCGGTTAAACCCTTTAATTTGAGGGGGTCAAACGTTGGCTCTTGGCGCAGCGCATTTGCCATTTGAGGTACACAAAAATAGTGTGTAATACCCAACGTTTCGTCACTGATACGATTCAATGTCCGCTCTGGAATAAAGCCGTCAGATATCAATATAGTCGCGCCAAAATATAGAGCAGGTCTGACCGATGTCACTAAACCAATAATATGAAACATCGGTGCTTCCGCCAAAAAGCGGCTTTGTATATCAACCTTGCCTAATATCGTAAAGTTAATGGCGGCTTCGTCTAGGTTGCCTTCACTAAGGATCACACCTTTGGGATTGCCTGTGGTCCCCGAGGTATAGAGCATGAGTGAAGGAGTCTTAGGGTCGCTCACTGATTCTGATTGTGGTTTTAGGTGTTGGGTTTCCTCAAATAAATCAGCAATTTTCAAATATTGAAGCCCATGTTTCTCTCCAATGTTGTCTGCGAAAAGTAGCCTAGGCTCACAGTCGGTCATGATGCGCTTTAATTCATCAAGGGATAATCGCCAATTCAATGGCACAAATATCGCCCCCACGCTAGCACATGCGATATGTAGCGCAACGATCTCAGCTCTATTTTTAGATAAACAGGCTACTCGATCGCCTTTGACAACATGTTGCTGTCTGAGCTTAGTAGCAATTTGAGCCACACAAAGCTCAAATTCAGCATAAGTCCATCGGCGATTAAAGGTTAGATCTTCAACCGCCAATTTATGTGGTCGAATTCGAGCTTGAACAGACAAAAATCCCATAGCTTTGGTTTACTCTGCTTACCTAACTTTTGACTTGTCATAAGCACCTAAACCGGGCTTGTAGGTTTTATCGTCAATAAATTGTTTAATACCTTCTTTGCGACCCTCGTTATCAAAACTATTTGCCGCCTCTTGAGCACGCACCAAATAATCTTCAGCATTATCGTAAGTCATTTCTTTTACTCGACGAATAGCATCCTTGGTAGCTTTTAACGCCACAGGGTTCTTTTCAAGAAGAACGTTAGCTACCTCAATAACGCGAGCTTTAAGCTGTTCAGCGGGCACAGCTTCATTAACTAGACCCCATTCAACGGCGGTTTGACCGCTGATGTTTTCACCCATCATTGCGTGATACATAGCCTTTCGCATAGGCATGAGATCAGCGACGACTTTTGATGCACCGCCGCCAGGCAAAATACCCCAGTTAATTTCACTTAAACCGAATTGTGCGTCATCCGCGGCGAATGCTAAATCACATGCAAATAAAGGTCCGTAGCCACCACCGAAGCACCAACCGTTGATCATGGCAACAGTTGGTTTTTGATACCATCTGAGGCGACGCCACCAGCCATATGACTCACGTTGAGCTTTGCGAGTGCCCGCTAATCCAAAAGCTTCGACCTCTCTAAAGTACTCTTTTAAGTCCATGCCTGCAGACCATGCGGTCCCTTCTCCCGTCAATACCAAGACGCCAACATCATCTCGAAACTCAAGCTCATCTAACACTCGCATCATTTGTCTATTGAGTTTTGGGCTCATACAATTTCGCTTTTCTGGGCGGTTAAATTTCACCCAAGCGATGTTATTTTCAACCGTGAAGGCGACGGTATTTTCTTCCAGTTCATTACTCATGAATCAATCTCTTGTCTGTCGTATAATTTAATATCTTACATTTCACTAAATCGGGAAATGACCTGGCTCGGTTTCCATCGTGATCCAGCGCAGCTCGGTAAACTGATCTATGCCTGCTTTTCCACCAAAACGTCCATAACCAGAAGCGCCCACTCCGCCAAAGGGCATTTGTGGTTCGTCATGTACAGTCGATCCGTTCACATGGCAGATGCCTGAGTTAATCGAGCGAGCAAGCTTTAATCCACGAGCACTATCTTTTGTATAAATGGCTGCACTAAGTCCATACTCGCTATCGTTAGCAATGCTTACAGCATCCGCATCATCTTTAGCTCTGATAATAGCCACAATGGGACCGAAACTTTCTTCGCGGTAAATCTTCATATCCGCAGTGACTTTGTCTAATACAGTGGCTTGCATTAAGACCGAATCACTTTTCCCGCCGGCAATAATTTCTGCACCTTTACTCACTGCATCATCAATCAGCATGTTGACTTTTTTCACGGTCTTTTCATCAATTACAGCCCCTAACGGCGTATTTCCCTCGCGAGGATCGCCTGTCGCCATGCTTTTTGCTTTTGCCGCAAATTTATTAGCAAAAGCGTCAGCAACCGTCTCATCAACGATCAGTCGTTCCGTTGACATGCAAATCTGCCCTTGATTCATAAATGCTCCGAAGGCAGCGGATTTTACTGCTTCATCTAAATCCGCATCTTTGAGAACCAACATGGGTGCTTTTCCGCCCAGTTCTAGCAGTACAGGTTTAAGGTTCTGTGCGGCACGCACCGCGATGATTCTTCCCACTTCTGTGGAGCCGGTGAAGTTAATTCGTTTTACTAGGGGGAGGTCTATCAATGCGCCCACAACATCACCAGCATCTTGTGGAGAGTTAGTTACAATGTTGACGGTACCTTCAGGGAAGCCCGCTTCAGCGCAAGCCTCGATAATTAGACTGTGAGTCCGCGGACAAGCCTCAGACGCCTTTAATATCACCGAATTACCGCAAGCGAGAGACGTTGCAATGGCTCTAACGCCCAAAATAATCGGGGCGTTCCAAGGTGCAATACCCAATGTGACACCAACGGGTTGTCTGATTGCCATTGCCAAACAGCCGGGCTTATCTGAAGGAATAGTCTCCCCGCCAATTTGAGTGGTTATAGCGGCGGCTTCGCGCATCATTGAGGCAGCAAGCCCCAAATTAAACAAGGCCCAGCCGGCGGTTGCGCCAACTTCATTCATCATGGCGTCAACGAAGTCGTCCTTTTTTGTTTCTAAGGCGGCTGCGGCTTTATTGAGTGTTGCGCGGCGAGCATTAGGTCCAAGCTGAGACCAAAGTTCAAAACCTGCTTGCGCTTTTTCTGCGATGGCTGGCATATCACTGGCTTGCATAGCAACCGCTGTTGTAGCGAGTTCGCCGGTAAGTGGATTCATACGTTCAAAATTCATAAAATCTCTCTCATAAATGATGTGATTAAAATTAAATGTCTAACGTTGTTAAACGTTACCAACACCTTGATGCGACGAAATTACACGCGCTAAAAAGAAGAGAGCTATTGCCGCGATAACGGCGCCAAGCCCCATTACAATAGACACATCTAATAAGTCAAAGCCCGATACAAATAAATAACCTGCGACAACTGGTCCTAATGCGGCTCCACCTCGACCCACACCGATAACCAATCCTGTTCCGCTTGCACGGACTTCTGCAGGAAAAGCTTGTGCCATTAAGGCGTATAAGCCGACGACCCCTGCATTGGTGAAGAATCCCGTTGCGGCCGATACAATTGACAAATTAAGTAGTGAGCTAGGACCAAGGCCAAACACCGTGACCATGCAAAATGCCAATATCAGAATAACGATTAATGAAGAGCTCAGTTTAAAGCGGCTTGCAAAAACACCGAGCACCAATGAACCAATCGCACCGCCCACATTTGCCCAGACAAGCACTGATCCTGCTGAAGAGGGGGCAAAGCCCATATCGACAACTATTTTAGGTATCCATTTAAGGATGTAGTAAAACGTCATGATATGAGTGAAATAAGCAAGTACGAGCAATAGAGTAATACTGCGATACTGACTCGTCATAAGTACCTTGAAGCCTTGGCCGGACTGTTGAGCAATTTTTTCCGGTAATTGTTGGATGGCTGGGTGCCCCATCTTGTGTAAGACTTTGTTAATTTTTGTTAATGCATGAGGAGGCTGCTTGGAAGCCAAGAAATCAATGGATTCAGGTAGGAAGAAATAGCAGATGATTAAAAATAATCCGGTAACGACCCCACCGAATACAAAGATGGCATGCCATGTGTAATGATCTAACAAAACAGTCGAAATAGAACCACCAACAATTGCGCCAATTGGATAACCTGTCGCCATTAAAATGACGGATAGATTTCGGTATTTGGCATTTGAAAATTCAGCGACGAGTGCATTGGTTGAGGCTAGCATGCCGCCCACCCCCAGTCCGGTTAATAAACGAAACAACAAAAGTTGATTTAATGTCGTGACAAATGCACTTGCCAACATTCCAATCGCCATTAAAAGTAGACAGATTAAAATAGTTGGCCGCCGACCTAATTTGTCAGCTAAATTTCCTAGCGTAATGGACCCAACGGCCATTCCCACAAGCTCCATGGCTAAAACGAAACCAAGAGCGGCGCGATCTATATTCCATTCATTGGCAATCCCTGGTGAAGCAAAGCTTATTGCCAGTACATCAAAACCATCTAATGCATTCAGTAAAATGCACATCATTACCGCAAATATTTGGAAGCGGTGCATGGGTGACTGATCAATGAGTTGTTTGGGGTTGTTGACCATTATCTGACTCACTTTATTATTAGTTATTTATGTTTGATTGAGCTACAACAAGCCAAGTGGCAGAGATTGATTCTTTAGGCATTGAGAGCCAATCTTTTAGTGATGTTAATGAAATGTGCTAGGTAGTTAAATTGCATAAAACGACTAAAATCTGTGCATAAATTGCCACTGGTTTGTTTTATGCAAAGGTTTCTTTTTTATTAAGCGTTTTTTTAGTTTGAGAAAAATTTTAAGCTTTTCAAATGTGTTCCAATCGATTAGGTTTGTGATCTTTGTTATCAATATTTATTAACGCTTTGCTTGCTAAAAGTTACCTTATAAGCATGTTTTTTCAGACGTTTGAGACGAGATAGTGAAATAATTTTTATTAGGTCTATTATCAGGAAAATCGAATTTTGAAGGCTACGATGTCAATAATTAATCAATTAATAGCAATTTTGACACGGGGGTGTTTCGCCGCTTTACTGTTTTTCTGTGCGGGCTTAATCAACGCTGAAGGACAAGACAGCCAGTGGTGGTCACCAGGTGACGATAGGATTTTTCCTGCATTTAGTGAATACGAAAATGCCTCAGGACGCTTTGGCATTATTAATACCTCTGGCCCGATAGATACACGCAATCACCCATTTTTCACAGCCACTGGTTCCAATGGTAGAGCCTGTGTTACTTGTCATCAGCCCAGTGATGCAATGAGTTTGTCGGTATCGACGATACAAAAACGTTGGCAAGAAACAAACGGAAAAGACCCGCTTTTTGCAGCGATAGATGGCTCTAATTGTCCAAGTCTTCCACAAGGAGAGCGTGAATCCCATTCTTTATTGTTAGAAAAAGGCTTGATTAGAATTCCTATGCCTTGGCCACCACGGCCGTTTAATGGGAAAGAAGTGACCCCGGAATTTTCCATTAAAGTGATTCGCGACCCTACTGGATGTAATTTAGATCCCCAGTGGGGCCTAAACAGTGAAAATCCAGCAGTATCTGTTTTTCGTCGGCCAAGGCCGGTGATAAATATTGCACATTTGATGGAATTACCCCACGGCGTTGCACCGTTTAATACATTCTTTTTTAACGACGCAATGCCTTTGCCCAAAGGGCCGGACACAGGTAAGCCTGTACCCCAGCAACTAATGGCTGATGGGCGAGGTTTGACCCCCAAGCATCAGGCAAAAGATGCGGCTTTAACCCACTTGCAAATGTTTGAAAACTTTACTGAAGAACAACTGCAGCAAATAGAAGCATTCGAGAAGCAGTTATACGGAGCACAAAGTTACGATAAAGTAGCGGGTGATCTGACCGGAAAAGATTCACCACCTGGTTTAGGCCCGAATGCATTAGTTATTTCGCCAAAAGCACGCTTGGGTAATAACCCATTAAATAAGAATTTTGGTGATTTTTCTATTTGGACAAGTGTAGAGGACCAAGCGCAAACTCCCCAGAATGAAGTGAGCTCATTCAAAGCTTCTGTCGCCAGAGGTGCCAGTGTTTTTCGCGATATTCGGTTTTACATTAATGACGTTGGTATGTACAACGATAAAGGTTTGGGCAATCCTTTTAAACGATCCTGTGGTTCTGGGTGTCACAATACCTTATCGATGGGAATGGATTTGTCTCCGGGATTTATGGACATAGGTCTGAACAATCTTCCTTGGCAAAATCAACGAAGTGATTTACCTCTATTTAAAATTACTTGCCATGAAGATGTCATGCCACATGCATTCTTAGGTCGTGAAATATATACCCATGATCCTGGTAGGTCACT
>Ga0181572_10000991_pt1 | contig 20616 bp, 20 predicted proteins | sample 101ome_26_FD_133004 | JGI IMG/M metagenome (GOLD analysis project Ga0181572, IMG submission 133004) | Coastal salt marsh microbial communities from the Groves Creek Marsh, Skidaway Island, Georgia - 101408AT metaG (megahit assembly) | ecosystem: Environmental > Aquatic > Marine > Intertidal... | reverse complement strand
TATTTTTTGAAAACAAAGGTAAACAAAAATGGCTTGATGTTATAAAATGGTTGGAGACTACACATGCATTATGATAAAGGATTTGATGCTACAACTATTATAGGTGTTCATGATTTAACAATTAAAGAAATGTTAAAAGCAAAATGTAAATCAGGAACTTCATTTATTAATTCTACTTGGATAGAAAGAGATGATGATCTTAAAGCATTACTAGCATCTAATCCTGAAAAGATTGTTTGTTACAGTGGACCTGATTGGGAAAACAGGGTCTGTAGATCAAAAGCAAACGATGCAATAGGAAGTCATCCTAATGTAGTACGTTTCGGTAATTATGATGGTGATCATTATTTTAGTTTTTGGTTAGACTTTGTATACGAACATTGGGACAAATACAATAACCCGGATTGTTTTGATATGGTCAATAATGATATCAAAAAAGTTTACATGTGTTTAAATCGAAAACCGCACATGCATAGAGTAGAACTAATAAAACATTTAAGCGATAAAAATTTATTAGACTACGGATATATAAGTTTAGGAAAATTTGATAATCCTTGGGACTACAAAGGATTACCTGTACCTATTACATTACCTGTAGATGTAAAAAATGAAGAAGGTGATCATGCAGTAGCAGGAACCGCAGGCGGAATTACAAATGATATTACAAGTCTAGGACTTCGCAGTAATTGGAATTCTCACTTTCTCAACATTGTAAGCGAAACTACGATACATACAAATGTGTTCTTGAGCGAGAAGATTTTTAAACCTATTATCGGCTTGCGTCCTTTTGTTGTACTTGGTGATAATAACGTATATAAAATACTACACAGTTGGGGCATTGATACGTTTGATGATTTATTCGGAAAAGGATACGAGCATCAGTGGCATACAGATAGGATTAAATGGATTGGAAATATTATTCAAAACTACAAGCAAAAAAAAGATTTGAAAGAACTATTGATAAGCCTTAAACCTAGATTAGAACACAATAAAAAAATGTTGCTAAGAGCAGCAAAGAAGAATAGAAAGTTTTTGGAAGAGGTTAAGTTTTAATGAAAGTTGCATTTATCGGATTAGGAAAGTTAGGATTACCTTGCGCAGAAGTAATTGCAGAAAAAGGTCATATGGTTAACGGTTATGATATAGAAAAGCGCAAAACTAACCGTGTACTACAGTTTCCTACTATAGAAGGAGCAGTACAAGGTTGCGACATTGTTTTTGTTGCAGTGCCTACACCTCATGATCCTGCGTATGACGGAAGAGCCCCGACTGCACATTTAGAACCTAAAGATTTCTCTTATGATACTGTAAAGGAAGTATTGGCAGAAGCAAACAGGAATATGAATAAAGATCAGTTACTGGTTCTGATTAGCACAGTATTGCCGGGTACTACTCGTAGAGAATTTATCGATCTTGTTACTAGACCGAGATTTGTTTATAACCCTTATCTTATTGCAATGGGCAGTGTTGCTTGGGATATGGTTAATCCTGAAATGGTAATGATAGGTACTGAAGACGGTACTGAGACAGGTGACGCAAAAGAACTTGTAGACTTTTATAAAACTATAATGGAAAACGATCCACGCTATGTAATTGGTACTTGGGACGAATGTGAATGTATCAAAGTATTTTACAATACATTTATTAGCACTAAGATAGGTCTTGTTAATATGATACAAGATGTTGCACAAAAGCAAGGCAACATAAATGTTGATATTGTTACAGGTGCCTTACGTGATAGCACACAACGTATTATGGGTCCAAGTTATATGAAAGCAGGTATGGGAGATGGCGGAGCATGTCATCCACGTGATAATATTGCACTGCGTTACATGGCAGATAAGTTACATTTAGGATATGATATATTTGATAGTGTAATGAACGCAAGAGAAATACAAGCAAAAAACATGGCGATTGAAATATTAAAGTACGGTAACAAAATACAATTTAGCAGCGACAGTTACAAACCGGGAGTAGAATACATAGACGGTAGTTACAGTTTACTTGTACAACACTACGTTAAAGAACTGGGCGGCTGGGTTGTTAACGAAAATCCAAGTGTATTTGTACTAGTACACGATGGCGACGAAGTACCAGAAAACGTTACAGTGTTTGATCCTTGGAGATCTTACACAGGTAAAAACAAGTGTATTCATTACGGAAACACTAGACAAAACTAAAAAAGTGTTGTATAATAAAGCATGTATGATATTTTTTATCAACTTAACGAAAAGAACCAAGAGCAGTATGAAACTTTAAAAGCAAAGTTTCCTACAGTGAAAAAGTGTGGCGATTTTAAAGAAGCTCAAAAGAAAGCATTTACAAAATTCTTTTGGTACATACCTGACGATGTTGTAGTGCTTGATGAGTTTGACTTTGATTATGTTCCTGATGCTTGGAGTGGAGAGTATGTACATCTTTTCAAGAATGCAGAACACTATGACGGCATAAACTTATTTCCAAAAAGATTAGAAATTAGAGACAAAGAATTACAGCATAGATTTTATGTTAGTAAAAAAGAAATTGATATTGTTGCTAGTGTTCCAAAACAATATGATTTGTTTTATGCTGACACATTTGAAGAATACGAAAAAGCATTTGATTCTACAACTACAGAGCTATTTTGGATAGTCAGTCATAACCTAAAACTAAAAGAAGATTTTGATTTAGGATTTTATTTTAGCCACCACAACAGTTATGACAGGAGAGAGAATCATGCGTTTATACATGATGTTGATGGCAGGGAATTATACAACGGCGTATTCCTATGTTCAGTCCACAAGAAGCTCAACAAAAAAGAAATAGATTACAAGTTTATTGTAAATCGTAAGGAGTGGGAACTTATTGCAAGTGGTCCTTGCGAATACGAAAAGTTTGAAGTATCGTCTTATGTAGATTATTTAAAAGCACTCAAAATGAGCAAAACAGAAATGTTTTGGATGATACCTGATAGTGTTGTCGTAGAAAAGTCATTTAAGTTTGATATGTATTTTTCACATGACAACGAATATGATAGGAAGATAAATCATGTGTTTTTAAATGGTGACCACTTTGATGGTATAGTATTGTGTAGTAAATCTAATCCTATATCGCAAAAAGAGTTTGATTACAAATTTGTTACACAGCGTAAAGAACATGCTACAGTTGCTAGTCAGCCGAAAGTAAAAGATTATGACATTGTGTTTATAAGTTATAATGAACCAAACGCTGATGAAAACTGGGAAGATCTAAAAGAAAGATTTCCAAGAGCAAAACGAGTACACGGAGTTAAAGGTATTCACCAAGCACACATTGAAGCAGCAAAGTTGTGTGACACACCTTTGTTTTTTGTAGTAGACGGTGATGCAAAAATTGTTGACAGTTTTGATTTTAGATATAAAGGACAAGAAGGATTTGTTCATGTATGGAGAAGTATTAATCCAGTAAACGATTTAGTTTACGGATATGGTGGTGTAAAATTATTACCTAGAGAACTTACTCTTAATATGGATATTAGTAAACCTGATATGACTACAAGTATTAGTGATAAATTTAAAGCAGTACCAGAAATTAGTAACATTACAGCCTTTAATACAGATCCGTTTAACACCTGGAAAAGTGCATTTAGAGAATGTGCAAAACTAAGCAGCAAAGTAATTGATAGACAAAAGTCGGGAGAAACAGATGAAAGACTTAAAACGTGGACGACTGTTGGAGGAGATCGAGAGTTTGGTGAATATGCGCTTCGAGGTGCTCGTGCTGGTATGGGCTTTGGCCTTTCTAGCGGGGCTGACCTTCGGTTAATAAACGATTTTGATTGGCTACAGGAGAAGTTTGATGCTGAAACCACATGAACTATTAGATAGATTTGAACTACTGTATCCAACAGTTAGCAATTTTAGTGACTTGCGCAGGTCTTATATTGACAAAGACTTGCATAGTATTTTTAGGTTGCTTGATCCTAAGATATGGGATAATACTTTAAGTGAACAATACATAACAGATTTACGGAAATTTTTACTAGAAGATAATATTTGGAAAATGTGGCCTTTACTAGAAATAATGGAACCAGGCAGTTTTAGTAAAGCATTTAAAAGTTTATTTGTAAATAAAATAGAATTTGACAAAGATTGTTTTAGTAGAGGACAGTTACAAAGTAAAATTTGGCTTGTAAAAACTTTACAACAGCTACGCAAAGAAAATGAAATAAAAAGTTTAGGTACAGTTTTTATTTGTGCAGGTTGGTATGCAACACTTGCTAATATGCTTTTCAGCACAGCAAGACTTGATGTACAAAAAATAAGAAGTTTTGATATAGATCCTAGTTGTGTCGAAATTGCAGAAATCTTTAACAAAGATTGGTTCAAACAAGAATGGACCTTTAAGGCTCTTACAGCGGATATACATGATATAGATTACGAAGAACACGAATGGACTTTTTGGAGTAACAAAAACAACAGACAAAGTTACCCAATTGTAGATAAGCCTGATACAATTATTAACACAAGTTGTGAACACATTATAGATTTTGACAGTTGGTTTAGAAAAATACCAGAAGGCAAATTAGTTATTTTACAAAGTAATGATTTTGTTGAAGTTGAAGAACATGTAAATTGTGTTAAAGATAGTTCGCATTTTGCTGAAATGGCACCTTTAAGTAAAGTATTGTTTACTGGAGAATTGCCGTTAGAAAAGTACACAAGGTTTATGAGAATTGGAATTAAGTAATTTAAGTTTAAGGCAATTACAGACTGAAAGTGCTAGAGCCTTGAGTACTATGGAAGCAACGAACAATAACATATACCAGTTTAATAAACAAGCTCATCACAATAGTCAGAATTGGTATGTTGCAGTTATTGAATGGTATATAAAACAGTACGGTGATTTACCGAGCAAGATTGGCCCGGGCAAAGACATAAGGATAATATTAGATGAAACATCTAACTAACGATAGACCAGACAGTATGCACGCCGAGTGGGTGATGAGTAATGTCTGTAACTATACTTGTAATTACTGTGACCCAAAGTTGTACGGCGGCACTTCAGGCTGGCCTGACCTACAAAAAAGTTTAGACTTTTGGGCATATATTCATAAAGAAGTTAATCCTAATGCAAAAATGCTTACTCTTAGTGGCGGCGAGCCTACAATATGGCCGCACTTGAGTGAGTTTTTTAATAAACTAGATCCTAGTTACAAAAAGGCAATAGTAACAAACGGTAGTAGAACCTTGCGCTGGTGGAAAAAGTTTATCGAAAACACCGAGATTGAGCAAATTGCAATTAGTGTACATTTAGAATTTGCTAATATTGATCATATAAAAGAAGTTGTAAAAATTATTGGTCCTTATTGTAGAGTTACTTGTTTAATAATGTTAGATGAAAATAGAGTTCAGCAAGGTAGACATTTTGCAGAAGAACTAGCAAAAGAAGACTTATATTGTAAAATTGTCATAAAGCCTGTGACTCGTAGACATTATTCAAATAACGAGTCTCAAGACTATGATAAAGAAACATTAGACTGGATGGCTAATTTTGATTATAATAAAAATGCACCTATTATGAAAACAAGGGATCGTACAACTGCTGTTAACGTAGTAATTGACGGCGAAGAAAAACCAGTTTTTTATATGTACGAAATGATATCGAAAAATATGCATCAGTTCACTGGATGGAAGTGTTATGCAGGCAAGCATAGATTAGTTGTTTGGCATGACGGTAATGTATACGGTGCTCAGTGTCCTACAGCAAAAAGGAATCTTTTAGGTAACGTTGCAAACGGCAAATTAGATAAAAAGATTGAGCCATTAATTTGCGATACACAATTTTGTTCGTGTGTTCCAGATATAAGAATTCCTAAAGAAAAGGTTGAATAGAACAAAATGTATAGCTATCAGGACATAAAGACAATACACCTTGAAGTTACACAAAACTGTCAAGCAAACTGTCCTATGTGTGATCGTAATATGAACGGTGAAGGGATAAATCCGCATATTGATTTGAGTGAACTTACACTTGAAGATTGTAAACAAATTTTCAAGCCGGAATTTATCTCACAGCTCAACACAATGTATATGTGCGGCAACTTAGGTGATCCTATTGTAGCACGAGATACATTAGAAATATTCAAATACTTTAGAGAGCATAACCCTAACATATGGTTAAGCATGAATACAAACGCAGGAGCAAAAGATGAAGCGTGGTGGAGTGAATTGGCCAAAGTCTTTGGCAGGATGGGTGCTGTTATTTTCAGCGTGGACGGTCTTAGGGACACTAATCACATATACAGGCAAGGTGTTGTCTGGGACAATGTAGAACGTAATATGCAAGCGTTTATAGACGCTGGCGGCAGAGCACGATGGGACTTCTTGATATTTGAACACAATCAGCATCAAGTAAAAGAAGCCGAGGCCCTAGCATGGGAATGGGGCTGCGAAAAATTTATAAAAAAGAAAACTGGAAGGTTTATTGATGCAAAGTCAAACAAAAAAGAAAAGCACCAAGCCAAAGACCGTAAAGGCAAAGATACAGCAGAGCTCAAGAAGCCAGAAGAAAAATACCAAAACAAAGCACTTACCAAGCAAGAGGCGATTATCGAGAAATACGGCAGTATGGACGCATATTATGACGAAGCTCCTATTGTTTGTAAAGTTAAAAAAGAAAACAGTCTCTTCATCACAGCAGAAGGATTAGCATTACCTTGTTGTTGGACTGCTGGTCGTATGTACAAGTGGTGGCATAAAAATCCTTACCAAGAACAGATATGGAGATTTATCGATCTTAGTGGAGGCAAAGAAAAACTAGATGCACGTAACGGACTAGAAAAAGTTTTTGAAACTGGTATATTTGAACGTATTGAAAAAAGTTGGAGTATAAGTTCGTGTAGTGCTGGCAAGTTGAAAGTTTGTGCAATGAAGTGTGGAGCAGAGTTCGATCCGTTTACAGCACAATTTAGTTAGGAGTAAAAATGACATTTACAATATTAGAAAATTTTCCGGAAGATTTATTACAAAAATTAAAAGATATTTGGAACGAAGGCGAATGGTACAAAGAGATAGAAGCTAGTCCTGGAGCAATGTGGCATCATTGTCTAAGATCGAGCCATCCTATTTTTGAAGAGTTTCCTGAAGAGACTAGAACTGTAGAGTTTTATAGTAATCCTCCTCACACAAAAAACGGACCACACCTTGATAGAGGACGTTGGAGTGCAATGAATATACCTATTGATATTGATCACGACAACAGCTATTTTATGACTGGTAAAACGCATTTATTAAAAGTTTATGAAAGAAAAACTTTGCCAGTTGGATACACTCACAAGGTTACTTCACAATCAGGTCCTATAGGGTTTTTCTTTGAAGAAGAAGAAAAATTTGATTACTATAATTTAGAAAAACCTGTATTGTTTAGCACAAAAACTCCACACGGTTTTTACAACAACAGCGACAGAAGCAGAGTGTTATGCAGTGTAACATTTGATCTTACATATGAACAGATGATGAATATTCTTCCTCCTGAGTGGTTTGGTGATGTTCTATAAACTACCTTTAAGTCATATACACATAGAGCTTACTACAAAGTGTAATGCTGCTTGTCCTATGTGTATGCGCAATCTAAACGGAGATATAGATCATCCAAATTTAATTAAAACAGACTTTGATATATCTTGGTTTGAAAATGTTGATTTGCCTGCAAATAAATTGACTTTATGTGGTAACTACGGAGATCCTTGTGTGCATCCTAATTTGCATTTAGTGATTGAAAAATGGTTAGAGCGTTATAATAAGCCTATAAAGATGATGACCAACGGTGGCGCTAGGAAACCAGAGTACTGGAAAACTATTGCTGAGATGGCGAAAGATAAAATGGATGTAGTGTTTGGCATAGACGGACTAGCAGACACAAATCATCTATACCGGAGACACGTACAGTGGGATAAACTAATCGAAAATGCAAAAGCATTTATAGATGCCGGTGGAAAAGCAACTTGGAAATTTATTATTTTTGAACATAATAAACACCAAGTTGAAGAAGCAGCAGCACTTGCAAAACAATTAGGTTTTGAAAAATTTGAAAAAATAAAAACTAATAGATTTAGAAAAGATTATTTGCCTGTTGTTGATCGTAACAACAATGAAATTTATAGATTGTATGAAGCTAAAGTAGACGAAACAGGATTTACAGCAAAAAATCCAAATAGAATACAAACTACAAAAGAATGGACAGGTGAAATAAACTGTTATGCAAAAAAAGAAAGTAGTGTTTATATTGCTGCTGACGGAAGAATATATCCCTGTTGTAATACCGGATATCATTACAATACAGATCTTGTAACAAATAAAGAAATATTTGAATTACAAGAAAATTGTCCTACACCTAATATTCAAGATATGTTACTGTCAGAAGCTACAGAAAGTGAATTTTTTAAAACAGTTGAAAATAAATGGTCAAGTACACCTCTACAGAAATGTAAAATAACTTGTGGTGTGTTGCGTGACAACTTGCACAAAGTTGAAATACTTACTTAATTTTTTTCTTTAAATAATTCTTCCAAAATTTTAATCCGTGTCTTTTATAAAGTTGGTTATGCAATCTATCCTCGTAAGTTTCATGCCACATTTTTTCAAATTGGTCTTGCTCTAGCATACTAATTCTTTTTATTTCTTTTGCAATAAGTTTTGCTTTTAATATAAAGTCGTCTTCATCATCGTAAGAATGATCGATCCATTTATCAAATGTTTTAAATCCGTATTCACGTAAATATTTTATACTATGCTTTTGCCCTAATATAAAAAATAACTGTCCTGCTCTAATTGCTTTGTAGGTTTTTTCACTTAAAAATGTTCCACCGTCTCTTTGCCACATTGTTTCTGTAACTACGTCTATTGCTCGATCTTGTCTAGCTTCATAACTTGCAGTATACGCACCGTTTTCTCCTATTGGAATATCTATAGGGGGATTAAATTGTTTGCTTATCTTATAATATAAATTTTTATCTTCAAATAATTCTTCGGTTGGTGGAAATACTCTTCCGGTAGGTTCTTTAAGATGATGAGGAAAAATTATATCTCCGTGTGCTATATCTAATTTTGCAATTTCAGAAAGCAATATTATTCTATGAAGTCGAGGTCTTCTCACCCAATATTGCCATCTAAAGTTTGGAGTTTTTTTAGTTGTAGGTAAAGGAACTGTTGCGTCTACTACTACTTGCCAGTGCGGGAACCATACCCATTTATCAGAAGATTGTAAATTTCCAGTAACAGGTATAACATCTTTATGATTGTTTATGAAATTGTCAAACAGATCTTCCCACCCGTCGAGTGCTGCATAAAATACATAGTGATTATATTGGCCAGTTTTTTTAACAGCATCTAATGTTTCTGATAAGATTTTTTCTATTAGCTTAATATCTTTTATGTAATCTAAATTTGTACCAGTTAACGGAGTAATATGATCTAATACAAAAACTTTTTTAGGAAACATGTTTTCACGTCTAATGTCTATCATACGTATACTTATATAAGTAGTAGTATGACTGATAAAATCTCACCTACATTTTGTGCTTTGCCTTGGCTTCATCTAAGTAGTAGACCTGATGGCAAAATGCGTACCTGTTGTACATCAAATGCAAGTAGTGTCCAAGATCCTGACTCTAATAAAAAAGTAGGAGGTGGTGAAGTTGGCGTTGTCAAAAATGATGACGGTATACCTGCTAATTTTAATCATACTTCTTTAGAAGAAGCATGGAACAGTGGCTACATGCGTAACGTCCGTAAAATGATGTTGCGTGGAGAAAAACCTGCAAGTTGTTTAAAGTGCTACAAAGAAGAAGAAGCAGGGCATTTAAGTAAACGCAACTGGGAATCGGAGTATTGGGGTAATAGATACGACCTACAGCAGTTAGTAGACGAAACTAAAGAAGACGGTAGTATTCCTCCTAAGATACGCTACATCGACCTTAGAATGGGTACAAAGTGCCAATTAGCATGTGTTATGTGTAGTCCACACGACAGTAGTGGTTGGATAAAAGACTGGCAAGCAATTACTCCTAAAATGCAAAATGAGAAATTGATAAACACAAGCCAGTGGGACAACAAAGGACGCAATCACGGCGCAAGTTATAATTGGCATAAAAACAATCCTCGCTTTTGGAAAGAACTTATGGAACAAGTTCCTCATATGTATCAGTTATACTTTGCCGGCGGCGAAAGTTTAGTTATTGACGAGCATTATGATTTGCTTGAAGAATGTATACGACAAGGATATGCAAAGAAAATAGAATTGCGTTATAACAGTAATGCAGTAGAATGGCGTGATGATTTATTTGATCTCTGGGCAGAATTTAAGCGTGTGAGATTTCATTATAGTGTAGATGCACTAGGACCACAAAACGATTACATACGCTATCCTAGTCAATGGGACCACCAAGTAGACCAAATGTGGAAGTTAGACGCAACTACTGACAATGTAGAAGTAACTACCGCAACAACAATAATGGCTCTTAATATAGGATACATACCAGAGTTTATACAATGGAAAGTTGAACAAGGTTTTAGAAAGTGGAACAAATGGCCTTTAGGTGCAGGAGGTATAAACATGCATTTTGCATATTGGCCGCCACAATTAAATGTAAAAGTACTACCGCAAGATGTAAAAAAAGAAATTACAGACAAATACGAAAATCATTTTTATCCTTGGGTAAAAGAAAACTGGACAAAATTTACAGGCGTCCAAGAAGCAGGTATTACACAAGAACAGTTCTTAAACGCTCCTTACGGTTTGAAACGTTATCAGGGTCTAATTAAATTTATGAACGCAGAAGATTGGAGTGCAAGGCTTCCAGAAACTAAAGAATACTTAAATCTTGTAAACGAACAAAGAGGATGGACAGAAAAATTTCCACAAGTATTTCCGTTATTAAAGGGTCTTGTATGAACATAAAGGATGAAAATTTCTGTGTTGTGCCTTTTGTACAACTTAATACTCGTGGCAAAGGCGATGCTCGTGTGTGTTGTAGTATTGAAGGAATTGATTACGGCATACCAAAAGATCTAACACTTGATGAAATCACAGACAGTAATTATTCTAGTGATACTGATGTTTACAATTTAAGTAAAGACAAAATTGAAGATTTATGGAACGGTCCGTTTATGCGTGACTTCCGTATGAAGATGCTTAACGGCGAGCGTATATCAAACTGTGATTTTTGTTTTAGGATGGAAAATAGCGGCTTTGGTAGTAAACGAACAGGAAAAAACAAAAGATTTTATGATCGGGTAAAACCTTATTTACAGAAATATTATGACGAAAACGGTTATGTAGATGTAATGCCTCAATGGTGGGAAGTTAGATTAAGCACCAAATGTAATTTAAGTTGTGTTATGTGTTCTCCTAATCTTAGCAGTATGATGTTTAAAGAATACTCTAAATGGGGAAGCAAAATGACAGGACAAATGCAAGGTAGTCTTGATATTGCAAAACGTTCTGGTGAAGAATATTTAAGTCAAAGTGAGTTTTTTAGAGACCAAATCATGTCTAATCTAGAACATGTGCTATATATGGAATTTAGAGGCGGCGAAGTTTTTGCTGACAGGCACAGTATAGATTTTATTTGGGAAATTGCACACACAGATTATGCAAAAAATATTAGTTTAGACATTAGTACAAATGCAACACTAATTACAAACGAAATAGTAGAACTGTTAAATCATTTTAAAGGAGGGTTACTCCGTTTCAGTGTTGATGCTGGACAAGAAAAAGATGAGCTTATACGGTACCACACTAGTTGGGATAGTGTAATTACCAGTATAGAAAACTCAAACAATTTACATAGCGATTGGGAGATGGTTACCCAAACTTGTTTACAAGCACTCAACTGTGTAGGTCTAGTACCTATGCTAGATTACTTTGATGAAATGTGTGCAAGGACTAGCAACGAACGTTTTCATTTAGGATTTACAAGTGTAAGAGGAAAAGAATGGATGCGTCACGAGCTTGTGCCTTTACATTATAGACAACAAGAAATACAAGAACTAGAACAGTTTATTGAACGCAGTTGGTTATGCAACAACAGTAAACACAAAAATAGAGAAACAAAAACTATACAAGGTTTAATTAAAGCTCTTTCTGCACAAACAAATACAGACAAGAATTTAAATAGAATGGCTAAAGAATATTACTTAAAGCTAAATGAACTACGTAAAGTAGATTATTGGAAAACTTTTCCACACTTGGAGTACCTTAATGAGTAAACTAGATTGCCCTATGGTACATAGGGGTGTTAACACTTATGCAAACGGTATTTGTTCACCTTGTTGTTTTGCAGCAAATTGGGACAGCCCGGTGCAGACTATTTCTGAATATAGGAAAAGCGATTATGTACAATATTTTAAAGATAAATTTGCTAACAACGAGTGGCCTGTAGAGTGTAATAGATGTAGACGTACAGAAGAATCAGGAGCTAAATCTAAACGGAAATATGAAATTGATAAATTTAAATTAAAATACGGTAATGCTCCTTACGATCACGATGATAAAATAGATGTACTAGATTTACGTTTAAGTAATTTATGTAATCAAGCATGTATTTTTTGTAATCCAGTTAATAGTTCTATGATTCAAACCGAAGTAGAGAAGTTTGGAGATCAGCATACGGAAACAAATTGGAAAACACTTAATGAAAATATGGGACGCTGGGATTTTATACGCAACGGATGGTCATCGGATGATATAATAAAGCAGATAGATGATTTGTCTATTGGTGGACGATTATATTTTACTGGCGGCGAGCCTAGCATACTAAAGCAAGTTTTTGAAATATTAGAATATTGTATCAAAATAGAACGCAATGAAGATTTGTACTTAGAATTCAGTAGTAATTTTCATGCAGTAAACCCTAAATTTTTTGAACTATTAAAAAAATTTAAAGGAAGAATGTGGATAAGTTTTGATGCAACCGGAGCTCAGTATGAATATATTAGACATCATGGCGTATGGGAAACAGCATCTAATAATGTATTAGAATTTCAAAAACAAGTTCCTAATTTTAGGCTTGAAATTACACCTGCTCAGTTTATTTTAAATGCATTTCCTGATTTTGATTTGTGTGATTGGGCATACGAAAATGATATAGATGTAGTTCATGATAATTTTTTACACTTTCCTCCTTGGTTAGATATTAGATTATTGCCTTTTAAACATCGTAAAAGAATATGGAAACGAATACAAGAATACAGAAAAAAAAGGCCTACCAAAGGTAATATGTCAATTTGGGATAATTATGAAAAATTTATTTTGTCTGATTATGTAGGAAAAGAAACCCTTTTAGATACAGAATATAACTTAGATAAAATTGATAAAATAAGAGGAAACGACTGGAGGAAAACATTTCCTTGGCTGCACAAAATTATTAAAAAGTACAAAAAGGAAAATACATGAGTAAGACCTTATGTCCAGTACCGTGGATGAGTCAAAGTTTAAGAGCCAACGGGGATATCCGTGTCTGCTGTCAAGCACAACACGGTCCAACTGGAGGAATTCTCAAAGACGCAAACGGTAAAGAATATAATGCTCGTACTGCTGATCTAAAGAAAGTTCGTAACAGCGATTTGTCAAAAGAAATACGCAAGTATATGATGGAAGGCAAATGGCATCCAGAATGTATACGCTGTCAGACAGAAGTAGATGCAGGCATGAATGCTCGGATAGATTACGAAAACAAGATTTGGATAGAGCGCGGAGAGTTTACTTGGGAAGACTTATTATCCAAGACAGCCCCGGATGGCACTATACGTGAAGATGAAATCAACTGTAGTTTTTATGATGTACGCTTTGGTAATTTGTGTAATCTAAAATGTCGTATGTGTGGTCCTACTGACAGTAGTATGTGGTATGAAGATCAAGTAAAATTATGGGGACCTGGATATAAGGATAGTCATGGCAAAGTAAAACTAGTGCAAAATGCTAAAGGAAAATATGAGCCAGAGACTGACTTGTATAATTGGCATGAAAGTGATCACTACTGGGTACAAATGGATCGCAACATTGATCAAATCCGTAAACTTTATATAGTAGGCGGAGAGCCTTTGATGATTGATAGGCACTACGAATTTTTACAAAAATGTGTCGACCAAGATTGTGCAAAAAATATTATTGTAGAGTACAATACTAATATGACAAACATACCTCAACGTGCTTGGGATATATGGAAACACTTTAAACAAGTAAATCTAGGAGCAAGTGTTGACGGTGTAGGAGACATCCAATACTACATGCGTCCTCCTAGTCGGTTTGACAAAATACATGAAAACTTGTTAAAGGTAAGTCAAGCAGAAGGCAACTTTAAAGTATGGATAGCAGCAACTATTAATGTGTTTAATGTATTACACTTTCCAGAATTCATGGAATGGATATTGCTTAACAAAATACCTCGTGTAAACGATGATGACTGGAGACCTATTATTACTCCGCATCCTTTACATGGTCCTAAATTCTATAACATACGTATGCTACCTAAATTTGCAAAAGATCATATTAAACAAAAATATGAAGATTATAAACCTCGGCTGCTTAAAATTATTGATGAAAGTAACTTTACTGAAGAACGTAAAGTAGCAAGTCGTAGAGATGCTGTAGGGCTGTTAGATCAATATATAGATTATATGTATGCAAAAGATTTTAGCGAACACTTGCCACAATTTTGGTATGCTACAAGACGTTTAGATAAAATTAGAGGACATAGTATAGAAGAATATATTCCGGAGTTATACGAACTTCTAAAGGATACCGAAATTGTTTCTGAATCTAAATGAAATAAAAACTATACAAATGGATCATACAAGTAGGTGCCAGCTTGCATGTCCTCAATGTGCAAGATTTCACGGCAGTCAAACCGAAGTAAATCCTTACATGCCTATAGATGACACAACAGTAGACGACTATAAAATTATATTAGAACCTTTTGAACGTGACAGTATCAAAATATTTCATTGTGGAAATTTTGGAGATAGTCTTGCTAGTCCAACACTTGACGACTGTATTGATTACAGTTTGGAGCAAGGTGTAAAAGAATTTAAAATGGCTGTAAACGGTAGTGCTAGATCAAAAGAATGGTGGCGTGACCTAGCACAAAAAAGTGATCGTATTGTTATAAATTTTAGCATAGACGGATTAGCAGATACAAATCACTTGTACAGGATAAACAGTAACTTTGATAAGATAATGGAAAACGCAAAAGCATTTATAGACGCTGGAGGAAATGCACGTTGGTATTTTATCGAGTTTGAGCACAACTATCATCAGATAGATGAAGCAAAACGCATAGCAACAGATATGGGATTCCGTCAGTTCAATGCAAAATACACAGGACGATTTGCAGAACAACAACAAGACAGTATAGAAACTAAAAAAGGTACAGTAGTAGAAGATAAAAAAGATAACCACAATCAAAAAGATATGCAAGAAATAAAACAAACGTATGACAGCTTTGAACAATACATTGAGCAAACACCTATCACTTGCAAATACAAACAACAGCAAAGTGTGTTTATCGATATGCAAATGAAATTGTGGCCTTGTACTTGGATGGGCGCACCTGCATATTTTGGTCCTAATAATCCGCAGCGTATGAGTTTTGATACAATATACAATTTGTACGGAGAGGACTTTAATGATATGCGTAAACACGGATGGAGTGTTTTAGAACACGACTTTTTTGCAAAGTATCTGGATAGATCCTGGAATGATCAAGATGACAAGTATAAGCGAATATATACTTGTGGAAGGACCTGCGGCGATAAGTTTGAGTTTAGCAGCGGCTATGGCAAAAATACAAAGAGAATAAATTTATGATAGTAGAAAATAGCCAAGATAACATAGTAATAGATATTCCTGGACATTTTAATAAAATAGGATTAAAGATTTCCGGCGGCGCAGATAGTGCAATTGTTGCATTTATGCTTTGTAAATATATTACTGAATCGGGAAAAGATTGCACAATTATACCTATTACAGTAAACTATGCTGGAAAGGCTTTTCAAACACAATTTGCTGCTAAGGTTTTAACTTATTTAAAAAACAATTTTGAAGTTAAAATAGGAAAACATTATACTGATATAAATTATGAGTTTGATACATATTCTCAGGTACAAGATTCTCTCGTACAACGGCTTTATAAAGAAAAAGTAATTGACTGTCATTTTAGTGGAATAACTGCAAATCCTCCGAAAGAAGTCCAAGAACAGTTTGATACTAGAGGACCAATGGATTCTAGAGACAGAGAACGAGATAAAAAACCGCAAATAAGAGGAAACACATTTTTTCCTTTAATTAATATAGATAAACAAGGTGTCAAAGAACTTTATGAAAAATTTGGTGTATTAGATAAGTTGTTTCCGCTAACACGTAGTTGTGAAAGTTTTACTGATGACTTTAGTAAACACTGTGGCGAATATAGAGATTGGAAAGACCACTGTTGGTTCTGTAAAGAGAGGTACTGGGGTTTTGACAGATATAACTAAAACAATTTGTCCTTTGATATATAACGGAATAGCAACGGACCCGAGCGGAGGGGTGCGACCTTGTTGTGTTTTTGATCAACGATATAACTTTAGAGGAGATGTTAAGGATTACAAAACAAGCAAACTTTGGCATGATATTGAATCAGACTTTTTAGAGGGAAAATATCATCCGGGTTGTCATCATTGCGAAAGACAGGATCAAGCAGGAAGTAGTAGTAAGCGTACTAGAGAAATAGAAAATTATAAAAACAAGTATAAAAAAGAAAAAATAGAATTAGAGCATTTAAAGTCAATTGGTTATGATTTAGTTGACTTAAGGTTAAGTAATAAATGTAACCTTTCTTGTATTATGTGCAATCCAAAAAGTAGTAGTCTAATACTTGAAGAAACAAAAAACAACCAAGATACTACAATGGCACACTACAAAAATATTTATGATTTAACAGGATACAAAGATTTAACAAATCCTTATACAGAAGAAAACTTAGAAGCACTAACAGACTGTATCCAAGAAGGAAGTAGAATTTATTTTACTGGAGGCGAACCTAGTATTGTTAAGGGAGTATTAAAGTTATTACAAACCCTAATTGACACAAATATGCACGAAAAAGTACATATTGAATTTAATAGTAATTTCCAAACTGAAAATCCTAAATTTATTGAATTATTAAAACACTTTCCAAGAGGACACATGATGCCTAGCTTAGACGGTGTTGGGCTTAGAGCAGAGTATATTAGGTATCCTAGTAATTGGGACAGAATACATAAAAACATATTACATTTTTTAGAATCATGTCCGGGATGGAAATTTCACATTGCTCCTACAATTAGTATTTTATCAATTTTTTATCTTGACGAATTAATTGAGTATGCAGACAAAAATAATATGAATTTAAGTTTTACGAATATTTTATGGGGACCTAATTATTTAAATATATCTATTTTACCACAAGAGTATAAAGATATAGCAATGAACAAATTAAAAAAATATAGTACACCTGGGATAAAAAATATAGAGAATTATATGTATAATAAACAACCTGATATGGAAAGACTGTCAGCTTGCAGGACAAATTTAAATAAAATTGATACAATTAGGGGAAACAGCTATCATAAAAGTTTGCCTATATTAAAGGAGATGTTTGACAAATGCTTGTAATTGGAAATAAAACATATGGACTAGCAAGTAGTATTGCAAAACTTTATCCGTCTGCAGAATACTATAGCAGAACTACCGGATACAATTTAGGTAAAAAAGATGTTAGGGAACATGTAGCAAAAAACTCTTTAGAACATGATGTTGTAATTTTATGTAGTGCTTTAGGAGATTTTAGTCAAGTTCTTCTAGCAGAAGCTATTGCTAAAGAATGGGTAAACGCCAAACATAAAGGGTACTTAATAGCATTAGGCTCGAGTGCAGATACTCCAGTAAAAGGTAGTAAATGGATTTATCCTGTAGAGAAAAAAGCGTTAAGGGCTTATATGAGACAACTAAGCCAAGGTGTAAGTAGTGATACTCCTCCTAATTTTAAAATAACTTATGTTTCTCCAGGAAACATGCATACTCCTAGACAGGACGAAAAAATGCCAGACACATTAAAGTTAGATACAGACTATGTTGCAGGCGTTATTAAATGGTTAATAGAACAGCCTTCATACATAAACATTAGTGAGCTTTGTTTAGATAGAATTCAAATAGAAAAATAAGGATAAACTTTTTTAAAATCTTTGTTTCTTACGCTGTCTAAAAACTCTGTATGATTTTTAAACTCAGACAACAAGTGTGAGTGATTTGCTGACATCATATAATTTATAATATACTCACAAGATTTTTTTGTAGTGTCGTTTTTAAAATTGTATTCGGCAAACTTGGTTGCTATTTTGTTTTTTTCTGTTTCTGGCAAAACAGTTACGCTAAGATGTGCAGGGTGTGTAAGGTGCGTAGCATTATGCCGTATGCCTCTGGAGTCTAACCATTCTAGTGTTTCGGGTAAATGATAAACATTTAGTAGCGTAATAGTCGGCCTTGCAATAACAGTAAGACGAATTTCGTTTTGTAGTTCTACAAATCTTTCAATATTTACTAGAGCTTCTTCTTGTACAGTTCCGTGGCGCAAGTATTCATTTTCTGCTTTTACAATACTGTCTAAACTTATAGCAAGTTCGATGTATTCAAATTCTTTCCATCGGTCTACAATGTGTTGTTTAGGATACACAGTATTGTTTGTACTATAGTTTAAGTATATGTGATGTGCGTGTCCTTGTTCTATAATATAATCCAATAGTTTCCAGTGATCGGGAGTAATTAACGGTTCTCCTCCTGTTATTTTTAAATGTTTTAAATCAGGAACATAAGGAAATATACTTTCAATAGGCATCTTTGTGCGTTTTGTTTTGGATGCTGTTTTTCCTTTGTACGCTAATTCTTCGTCATATAATTTATGACTGTAACGACTGTCACACATTCTGCACATTAGATTACAATCGTTAGATATAGCAAGTTCTAGCCATTCTATTTTCGGGTTATCTAAATCTACTGTGCCTAGTTTTTTATGCTGTGCATATCTTTGCCGCAAACTTTTTTTGCCGCTATCTTCTTCTTGCCAACAGCGTTTACAACCTTCAGGACGGCTACCGGCACTCATCTGCTTTCTTAGCATATCCATCTGATTGCTTGCAAAAGTTTCGTCTAAATCTTTATCAAGTTGTCCTATAATACCTTGGAATCTGCAGCAAGGTTTTACTCTGCCTGTGCCGTCAATAAACTGGTGATTCCAAACCATTGGACACACTGTAGAATCTGTCATAAATATATTTATATACGTACTTAATGATGAGAGATAACAGTGGAACCAGTAGCAAGTTATTTTAAATGGAATCCGACCGGCGCCTTTTCTGTTGATTGGTATATAGGTAAACGCTGTAATTTTAGTTGCAGTTATTGTGTTGATTATCTACATGATTACACAAGTCCGCATGTACCTTTAGAGAACATGAAAAAATTAGTTGATTTAATTTATGAAAAAGAAGGTGATAATGTATTGTGGAGTTTAACTGGCGGAGAACCAACTCTTAACCCACAGTTTTTAGATTTGTGTGCTTACATCAAAGAAAAAGGACGTAGATATATTAGTGTTACTACTAACGGAAGCCGCACATTAGAATATCATAAACAAATGTTCGATCTAGTTGATGGCATAACACAAAGTTTTCATTTTGAATTTATGGAACACAGAATAGATGAATACATTCATAAGTTTATTGAACTTGAAAAATATAGATTAGAGCTTAATAGTAAACTAGAAAAGGGCGAACCTAAAAAAACTTTGATACTTAGATTTATGGTCGAAACTGGGCAATTAGAAAATGTTGAACGTATGGAAAAAGCATACAGAGATGCTGGTATAACAAATATAGAACATAGATATATTCGACCTCCAGGCAAAGACAAAGGCAAAGGAATGCAGCCTGAAGAAAAATTTGAATTTAAAGACAAAAAAGATCCTAACCAGATTACTGATAAGAAACAAGTAGAAAAAATTGAAAGCAAGGAAGCTGAATATTACAAGCATAACGAAAAGGGTGCTATTAAAGAAATTTATCGAAGCCAGGCAGATCCTGATAAGCGTAAATTGAAATTTTGGTTTCAAGATGATAGCGGTGCTTATCATGAAGAAGATTATCATTATAATGAATTGAACTATGATAAGAAAAATAACTATGAAGGTTGGTTGTGTTGGGCCGGAGTAAAGCATCTGAAAGTTACACCTCCAGGAGATATCTACATTGGAAGTTGTCACGTAGGAGGTAAGCGTGGAAACATTTACGACAAAGACAGCATAGACTTGCCTACTGAACCAATACGTTGTAGTAAATGGCGTTGCACTGATAACACTGATTTAAAAGTACCGAAGATAAAAGATTGGGATCACTATCATTTGGTCAAAGACATGATAGAATGGAAATCTTGACAACTACAAATAAAGGTGTTATAATAAGATATGACTGAAGACCTAAAATGGAGTAATTATGATTTCACTAAGATACCATTTGATGATATTGTCAGTGTTGGTCAACGGACTTTGCTTTATCGTGATATTTTTACAGTATCATGGTTACTTGG
>Ga0181572_10000989_pt1 | contig 20622 bp, 19 predicted proteins | sample 101ome_26_FD_133004 | JGI IMG/M metagenome (GOLD analysis project Ga0181572, IMG submission 133004) | Coastal salt marsh microbial communities from the Groves Creek Marsh, Skidaway Island, Georgia - 101408AT metaG (megahit assembly) | ecosystem: Environmental > Aquatic > Marine > Intertidal... | reverse complement strand
CTAAAAGAGGGCGTTCCTCCCTAGCCCTCTCCCCCTAGCTGGTCAAAATGGTTAGGGGGTTTTTTAGGGAGTTTAACTTTGGGAATAACCAAAAGGAGACAACATGTTAAGAAGTATTAAATCAGGTCAAAGAAAAATGAGAGTAATCGCACTAAAGCTAGAAGCAGGTGCATTATTAGATGTTCTTGATAAAAGACAAGTAGAATTAGATGGAAGTGATATTAAAATTAAAGTACCTTTCGCACAAATGCCAGTAGTAATGGTTAATGGTGTAACAGCTTCAGCTACAGCAGTAGATACAGTAAATATATCTGCTGGAACAGAAGGCGATATTTTAATCATTGGATCTGACACAGCAGAAAAATACTAATTAAGTTAGCCCCTTCGGGGCTTGCTTTTTAAAGGAAATTATGGTATCGTGTGATTTTATAGACATAAGTAACGGAGAGTGGCATATACTACCTCAAAATGCTATAAATGTAGTTTTTGAAGGTAGATCTCTAACTCACAAAGTAGATATTGAAACATCTCACGATAAAGAAGTAAGTCACAATATATATGAGCTTACTACAGTAGACAAAGGAGATCACCACAAAGTAGGAAGAAACCCAGAAGATTTCTTATTACAATGGGTTAGAGTGACTCCATTAACATTGATAGAAATAACGGATGAAGTAACAGGTGAAGTTTCTTATCCGCAAACGATAAGAGTATATTTTAATAGAACTAAATTTTAAGGAAATAGTATGTCATCAAACGACCATAAAAAATTTACAACACAAGACAAGGTAAAACAAGCTAATGTAGAGTCTGTGTCTGATGTAATGGTATTACCTTCAGATACTACTGATTACATCTTAACTGTAACTGACGGAAAATCTGAACCTATAATTACAACTTCTACAGAGTTAGGAGTAGCTGTTCCAGAGCAGACAAACGCTATTAGGATTTCTACTATTCATGGTCCTGAGCAGTATTCATCTTGGTTTGAAACTACTGATACAGTATTTGAATCTCATGATTTTTCAGACGGTTTATCTTTATTTCATGCTAGTTCAGTAGGATACTATCATGCTATTCTTGATGCTATGGAAGCTATTAAAGTAGAATTTACAGACGGTTCTTATGTAAAAATAGCAAAATCATGGAATAATAATTTAAAATTAGAGTATAGAGATAAAACTAATGGAGCAGTTAAATCTTTTGTAGCAGGAGGTACTACTGATATAAATAACATATCAGGAAGTTTTATAGGTTATGATATGTCACTTTCTAGATATTTTAAAGCAGCTATATCTTTTGGACCTATAGAGGGGTATAAGGCTACAGCAATAAATGATGATATTAATACGGCAAATACAGTAACTACTTCAAGTCTAACTGCTGAAAATGGGGCTGATTGGGACGAGCTAGATTTTAGTAATAAAGTACATAGCAAAACAATGTTTTATAGAGGCTATGCAAATTCAGGTAGTAATACTACTTTTACAGATCTTGATGTATTAGGAGTAGCTGCTAAAGAAATATATTTTGGAACAATGTCTCCTTGTACTCATGATGAAAATGATCAAGTAAGAGCAGGAGGTACTACAGGTATAAAAGATATGTTCTCTAAAGATTACGATAGAATGTTTTTATTTGGAGATGGAGATTCAGATGAAACTTCTCCTAACATAGTAATAAAATCTCATGGGGACAACGGAGCCGTTACATTAAATTATAAATCAGAATATTTTACAGGAGGGTCTACTACTCAAGTTTTATCAGTGAGAAATACTCCTCCTGCTCAATTTATAAGTTCTGCTGATACTGTAGATAGAGAATTAATTGATATTCAACGTACAGGAGGATCTTCTATATCAGGAAATATTGATGTAGAAGTTGAAATGAGTCCAGATGGAGAAAATTGGTGTGCTGCTTTAAATAGAGAAGCTACTACACAAACATCGGCTGCTCCAGCCGCAGAAGGACAAGGTAATGAGGAAGGCGTTATCTTAATACCTACTGAAGATCAACAAAAAAGTAAATTTGCATTAGGATCTTTATCCTACAATGCTGATGGAACGCCTACTACTTACGATCAATTAGATGGATCTCAAAATTACAGAGATGCTTTACATCAGCACATGCAAGTAGATAAGCCATTTAACTTTTCATGGTGGCATAAAACTACAGCAGATAACCCTCCTTCTGATACGCATACTCCTGTTCTATGGAGACATGGAGGTAAAGATACATATACAAATGAGAAAGCTGTTGCCTTAACAGATATTGGGGCACCACCAGGAGCTGAAAATACATCGTATATGCTTAGAACTAATAACACTCTCGCAAATAGTGAATTATGGTTACAAAATGGGAACGGGGGTCTGACTAGTACAGTATCTTTTTATGGTAATCAAGGGACTAAAAATAATATATCCGGAACTAGAGATTTTACAACTACATGCTGGGTATATTTAGATTCTGCTGCTATAAGCGCAGGACCAGTAAAATTTCTTTGTGCATCTATGGCAGACTCTACTGGAACACAATTTATGATAGGTATAGAAAGTGTTAATACCACAACCTTCAAAACTTGGTCTTATTTTAGTCCTTCAGGATTTAGTGGCATAACTGCTGGTACAAATGTATCTACTAATGTAAGTTTTTCTGATGGCTGGTATTTATTTACATTGTCAAATGATGCTTCAAATAATACGTTACATTATAGAATGATAAATGAGGCAGGACAGTTATTTTGGAATACTACTAAAACTTATACTTCCGCTTATGACTTTGATGCCTCTTTTGCATCAGGTAATACATTTGGAAGTGGTGCTCAATATCTTACAATAGGGTTACAATCGGCAAGGGGTACTACAAATATAGTTTACGATGAATATGGTACTTATGATACATTCTTATCTACTACCGATTTACAAAAACTAACTAACGGTACAACTGCTGTACATCCTTTAAATGCAGGTTTATCTCCTACTTCATATTTTAGATTCGGAGATGTTTCTGGAGATGCTGTTACAGGAGGTTCTTTTGGAGGGGCTTTAGTAAATTGTGATATAGGATCTGGGAGTCAAATGCAAAGCTATAAAAATAGTGGCTTTTCTTTATTTACTTATGATACCATTACTTATCCTCAACATGCTTTTATGAATTATACTCCTACAGGAAATAAAGTAACACAAAATTTATGTGATGGACTTGCCTCCGTACCTTTAACTTATAACGCTGCTATCAAAACAGGTCCATCAAACACATTATCTGAATTTACTACTGATGGAAGTGCTAATGATATTAGATATGCTACCAATAATGTAAGAAATTGGACTACTGTAACTTTTCATCCTAGTACAACTGAATTCACATCAAATGCTAATATACAGATAGGTCATATTAGCGGTAGTAGTGCAACCCTTAGAAATTATGGTGTCCTTGTGGGAGGACAAGCTAATTATCCAGACAGACTAGTTGTTAGACCTTTTTATGGGCTCTGTCAAAACGTAGGTTCCACTGCTCCTGCTTACGCAATATTAGGCAACACCTATTACTCTTCCCCTATTACCACTACATATCTGTCTGGTGCGGCTTTAGATAGTTACTTAAATAATGGAATGATGTCTATTGCTGTAAATGAATTTGATGTATCTACACTAACTAGATCAGTTACGGTATATATTTACAGTACAGACGGTACTTTACTTTTTAGTAATACCTATTCTAGGGTACATACCCAAGATCAATATGATTTTTTTAATGGGACTCACACAACCACTAATTATACAGGTATTCCCTTTGTGAACGACTCTACTTGGTCTGGGGTATATACACCTAACAGTACAAGTTTTCAAGTTCTTAATCAAGCTACTAGTAGCCAAGATATTTCTACTCTTTTTAATACTAATGCAGACGGATCTTTTGCGTTTAAAGATTTATCATCTAACTCAAATTGTATAGTTCAATTAAGAGGAGGTAATGGAGCTAATGATACACCTACTGCCACGCCTCCTGTATTAGATAATGAAGCTACTACTATAACTACCTTTCCTAGTCAAGTTACGGCAGCAGACGTATCCGAAAATGCTACATACGCATATCCTACAGGAGGTCTTTCAGAACTAAAACCTGCTTCAAATAGTTTGTTTTCGACATCTTCAAACCTATCAATATCAGGTTGGTTTAAGACTACGCTAGACGATCAAGGTGTACTCTTTAGTAACACAGAGGGAGCGGCTGTTAGTGGTATAAAACTAGATGTAAACTCATCAGATATGACTATAAACTTTATAGCTACGTCTGCTGAAAATATTACAGTAAACTCAGACGTAAATGATGGAGAATGGCATCACCTAGTAATAACTAAAAACGATGCTGGTGTAAATCAATTTACTGTATATGTAGATGGATCTCAAGTGGTTCAAGATACGGCTGCTATAACAGATACAGATTTAAAAGGATCTAACGGATTTACATTACTAGGAGATGGACAAAACAATGCTAACAATTTATCAGCAGCAGATAACGATAATTCTAAGCTAAACGCATCTTTATCTAACTGGTCAATTCACTCAGAAGTTCTTAGTGCTGATGCTGTATCTTATATATACAATAGAGGCAAAGTTAGAAATATTAGAACTATTCCAGATAGTGCTAGTGGAGGTGTATTAAATACTACAGCTATTGAAGGTTATTGGAAATTATCTGACACTACATCTCCAGAGCAAGATTCTATAGGATCTAAAAATTTACAATATCAAGATGGAAATTCTCCAGCACAAACTTTATTAGATAATCAAGTAGATACTACAGGAGATATGTTACATAAAGAGACAGATCAATATGGTTCAGGTCTTACAGTATCTTTAACAAAAAGATTTAATTTTGATACAAGTGAGTGGGGATCTACTAGTGATCAAGACACAGCTCTATGCTTATCTTTTAATGGTTTTGAAGATCATGCTGAATACTTTGTTCTATATAAATGTAGTCAAGGTACAGGAGAAAATATATTAGATATATGTAATAATGATTGGAATAATGTAATTATTTCTTTTAGTGGTAATGAAGGAGGAACTATTACAGATATGGTAGAAGGTGATTTAGCTATATTTAGTTCATCTGACTATAACTTTACAGTATCTTACAATGGTCAAAACTTAGCCTCGTTTGCTTCAGCAGCAGATTTTGTAGGAGGTATGGGACTTAATGCTAGTAATGCTACTAAATCTTTTCCATTGTACAACAGACATTTAAAATTTGTAGGTACTCAGGATGAGATTTACATACCTCATTGTCAATTTAACTCTAACATATTTGTACCTGTAGATAATGCTACCAATAGGCATATTCCTCAAGATATAGATTCTATAACATCTTTTCAAGGATACGTAGATGAATCATCATTTCATAGTGAGTCTTGGTGGGTAAATGCTTTAGGAGCTGATCAAACTACATTCTCACAAGAAAAAGTTGGAACAATGTATGGTAATACAACAGCCCTTGATAACAGAGGAGCAAACTCTAATGTATATGGTGTAGGTAAACCTTATCCATTATTAAACCCAGATGTAATTGGAGCTACTAGAAATACTAGTCAATGGATTAATCCTTACCCAATAGGGGTAACTCAAGAAGATGGGAATGTTAGTACAGGAGGTCTAGAAGGATTCTGGAGATGGGGTGATATTTCAGGGGATTGTTCAGAAAACATTAATGATGCTATTGGAGATCAAGAAGATCCAAAAGATAGACATCGTTCACTAAAAGCAAGAAACTTTGAAGCTACAGAAGTTGTAGGAGCTACTCAAGATATTATTAGTTTAACTACTTCAGATTCTATTTACATATCAGAATCGGCTGTAGTATCAGCTATTTTTCAGTATAATCCTATTACTATTGAAGGAATATCTTCAGCTATATGTAATATAAAAAACTTTGTCTCTCCTGTATTACAGTATGTTAGAATAAAATTTACCGGAGATGGATCTTGTAAACTAGGAGATAAAGATATTAAAGCAGCTATACATTTTAGAAAAAGGAGAAAGAAATAATGTCTTCAGCACATCATATAACTTTTTTAAACAACATTGAAATTACAAATGAAAATTTTAGAGAGATACTATTTGATCCTACCACAGGAGAAAAAGTAGCTAGTGATTTTAGTATTCTCGATGATTACGGAGTAACTAAATCATTTGCTCTATCTAGTAAATCATTAGAGCATATATTTGTAGGCGTTTGTGAGGGATGTTCTATAGAAATTAAATTACAAATGAGTCCAGACAATATAAATTGGTGCGATTGCATTTTAGCTGATGGATCACCATGTAAGGAAGAATGTAGTTCTATTGTAGGAGATTGTAAGGTAAGAGTGGTAGACGTACCATTACTTCAATATGTAAGATTACATGTGGGAATTGCAGGATCTTTATCTGAGCCTCAAGATAAAAAAGTATGTACGGTAAACCTGCATTACACATTAGATTAGGAGATATAAATGCCTTTAATAACATTTGGTAGTAATTCCAAACTTAAACTAAAAATACCTTCTAAAGGTGATACTAACTGGTCAGAAGATTTTAAAACATACTTTGTTGATCCTATTGTAGAGCACGATCACTCAGGAATAGATGGTAGAGGTAAACAACTTACTGCTAATGCTATAGAAGATAAGGCAATTGGACCAGAGCATATTAACTTCGGATTAACTGATTTATCAGATGTCTCTGCATCTGGTCTTGATAGTGGTAAATATTTAAAATATGAAAATAATAGATGGCAAGCTGCTGATGTTGATCAAGCTCAAACAACTATTAGTAATGCAGGAAGTGGGGTAGACTCTATCGGAGATGATGAAACAGGTATTGGATTAGGTCCTAACTCAGAAATTTTTATTGAAGATGTACAAGGGGGAGATAGTTTAGATTTTAGTCAACGTGAATCAGGCACTATTGTAGGCGTAACCTTTGTAATTGATTCTGCCACAACAGATGGAAAAAGTGCTATATTTAATAATTTAAAAGAATGTGTAATTATTTCTAATATAGATATAGAAGTACAGGGACAATTAGATAAATGTATAATTATTATGGAGAATGATGAAACTACTCCAGGTTCAGTAGGATGTAATTTAACTCTTAGCGGATCTATTAATGGTGCTACTGAAGAGTTTTTTCTAGTTAAATCCAGTAGAATATTATCTGATACTATAGAAGTTATTAATGGGAGTGATCAAATAAATGTATTATTTCTAGACTCAGAAGTAAAAACTAAACGATTAAATTTTCAATTAAATGCAGGATCTAATGGTAACTACTCTAGAATTACTAGAAGTAATGTAGAAGTTACTGAAAAGATAACAAACAGTAAGGATTTAACAACTTTATCAGGGGTTAAAAAATTACAATTAATTGGTTCAAAAGTATCTACTCCTTTGTTTCAACACCTTGTAGGAGGTTCTTTAACTAATTATACTTTAACTAATGCTTTTATAGATGTAGACGATGAATCAGAACTTAAACAAGTAGCTACTGCTTTTACGAAGATATGGAAAAATGCTGATAACAGGTGGAATTATGTAATGTCACCTTCAGGTATAAATAAGTTAATATCAGCAGATGCTCAGGGAGTTCCTTCTGAGTTTAGTTTAACCCAAGGCAGACTTTTAAAAGGCGGAGCTAATGGATTTGAATCTCATCAACACATTTTAGATAATATAGATAATGTTAATATAACTAATCTTACAGATGGACAAGTTTTAGAATATGATAATTCAAATTCTAAATGGATAAATACGACTCCTGTAACTTCTCAGATAAACCTATATAATGGTGTTGAGGTTACTTTAACTCATAATGAGAGTAATGGATATATTGTTAGATATGAGCCTGATAACAAAAGATTTGTAAAAGACTATCCTTATGTCCCAATTTTATTAGATCCTTCTTGTTATAATTTTGGAACCATAACAACATCTGCTCCTAGTGATAGTTCAAGTAGCACACATACTCACACTATAGCTCTAACAAACCCTACTCCAGGAAATTTAACTAAAAGTGTCCCTACTTATAGATATGATAGCGGTGGTGGAACTACATTATATTGGGAAACTAGTTATGCTGATTCTGAAATAATAATAGCAAAACCAGGGGAGATTATTGTTATAGAAGAAATAGGTGTTTCAATAATAGGTAGTTTTGGAGCGTGTGTTGTAGAAACTGTAAAATATGCTAATGATACTGGAACTATATATTCTTCACGAAGCGATTACATAGCTGCTCAGGTAGGAATCAGTTCAGGGACTATCTCAACTATAACAAATTATAGTAGATTAAATCTAGGAGGTACTCAACTAGCCACATCTTTTAGTACGGGACTATCTGCTAAGACTTATTACGTATTAGGAACAGGAACTCCTAATGCTCCTTTAGGAGCTGCTACGTGGGTAAACCATGGAGATAACTCTACCTATACATTTGATTGGAAGAGAAGCCGATACAATAATGATCCTTTAGGATTTAGTTACCATGACAAAATAGATAATGAAGCTTACTATGACCATACTGTTAATCAAGAAAGATGGGAAGTCACTAATTCAAATTTTAGTTTGGATGGCTTGTCATCTTTATCTACTTATTTTCCCTATGGTGGTAAAATATTTTTAAGGTTTGGTAGTAACAGGGCTAGTGGCGGTGAAGGTATAAGTGGCACTATGAAATACAAAGTATATAAAGCATTTAATTTATTTCCAAGGTATTTATAAAGGATAAAGTATGGTATCAGAAACTAGAAAAAATTATACAGCTTGGTTTAATAAAGAATATGACAAAAATCCTGGAGGCGTTGCCGAGTGGACAAACCCAAACACAGGTAAAAAAGAAAAGCATAAACTTGTTAAAGCAGGTGATTCATCAAGTAAAGGTAATGAAAGTAAAGGAGATTCTAATATGGATAAACCAGAAGGAAGCATGTGGGGAACAGAGAATTTAAAAGCAGGAGCAAGTACATTAGCTGTAGGCATGGCTGAACATGCTGGTGGCTCAGCAATGGGAGACGCTGTAAAGGCTGGTATGGCATCAGGATTTAATCCATACGTTATGGGAGCTGCGGCTCTTATGTCAGCCTTTAAATCTAGAAAAGAAAAGAAGAAAACTAGAATGATGGGAGACGCTAGAGCCTTAGGAGAAAAGGCAGCAGGAGAGCAAAAGAAATCTGATATTTATGGTCAGATGGCTCAGTCGATTAGAGGTTCATTAGGGGGAGCTAATAGAAAACGTAGCGTAAACTTATAAGGAATATAAATGAGATCAGTAACTCGCTTAATAGAGCAAATACGTAGACAGACTGAGAATGAGGAAGTATCAGATTTTATCGGTATAAAAGATGAAGAATTTATCCAATATATAAATGATGCTCAATACAATCTTCAGTCTCAAATTGTTCAGCAACATCCTCGTGTATTTATTGATGAGGCAATTATACAAACTGTATCAGGTCAAGAGCGTTATGACCTTCCTAGTGATTGTTTTCTGGCTAATAAGGTTCACAATGTAGAGTATAGTCCTACAGGCAGTGATGATGATTACTACGTACTTAGACAAACTACTATGAAGAGTAGAACATCTGGAGTAGATGCAGATCCTTCTCAATATATTAGAGTAGCTGGTCAAATACTGCTGACTCCTCAGCCAAGTTCAGGCGGTTCTTTGCGTATAAATTATGTAAAAAGATTACGTGAATTAGATAAGAGAAAAGCTCAAGTTAGTACACAAGCTACAATTAGTTCTTTAGATACTTTTGAAATACATCTAAACAATGTTAGTTTTGATACAAACATTGAAGATTTAAGATTACATGATTTTATATGTATTGTAGATAAAGAAGGTAAAAGTATAGTAAAAAATATAGAAATAGATTTAGATATAAATAATACAAACTCATCTAAAATTACTTGTAAACCACATACATTAGCAACAGGAGAATCTGCTGTCATACCAGTAGGATCTTACATTGTAGGAGGTAAAAACACTACTACACATAGCGAGCTAGGTATTGAGGTAGAGCGTTATTTAATTTCTTATTGCGCATGGAAAATATTAAAAAGAGATTCTAGTGTAGATAGTCAAGAAGCTATGCAAGAATTAACACTTATGGCTCAAGAGATTGTTAAGTCATACGCTCTTATAACTGATGATGTACAACTTATTCCCGAAATTAATAGTCGGGATGATTGGAGTATTTAATGGCTGTAAATCATACACTAATACGAAATTCAGAAAACTTTAAAGGACTCGATAGAAGATCTTCTGATTTAGCACGTACTAGAGAATATGCCACAGATATGTTAAATGCTGCTTTTCGTAAGACAGGAGCCATAAATAAGAGAAAAGGTTTTAAAATAAATATAAAAGATAACAATAGTTTTTATGGAGCTAGTAGTTTAAAATTAGTAAATGCTTTAGATGGATCTGTAAGCGAAGAAATTATTGCAGTAGACGATAAAAAAGCCCATAAGTTATTAGATTATCCTTTTAATATTGCTTATGAAGGAGGATCTAACGTATATTTATCAATAATATCTGAGGAAAACGCTTTTAAAATAATTGTTAAAAGTCAGGATAGCGTATTACTAGAAAAAAGTTTAGGTACAGGAGAGTCTTTGGGAGACATGACTGTTCAAGATTTAAAAAGTGAGCTGACTACATTAGAGTTTAAAATAGCTACTATTCCTAGTAGTGCTAATTTAGGTAATATAACTACAATAGTTCCTAACCAAACTTTTGCTTACCCTTTAAGTATTCCTCATTCAAATGTTACAAATAAACTTGCTTTAAAAGTAGGAGAAGTTGTAAAAATTAATCAAGAAACTCAACCCCTCAATGAATTAATTATTACACAAGTACAAACAAATTATAATATAAATGAAGAAATAACTTCTTATGATATTGTTTTAACAGGAAACTCTTATACATTATCTAACTTTGCTACACAAGGAGCTGGTATAGCTTTAAGTTTAAATGAAGCAAATGATTTATCTGTAAATGTTTCTTCAGCAGCATACCCTCTTAAAGCAGCTTTTATGGATCTAGTTGTAGATAAAAGATTAGAACCTGCTTCTGTAGGAGGAGTTGATATATTTGTAAAAACATGGCAAGAACTAGAGCATGGAGATACCTTAGTAAATGATGGGACCTTAGATGAAAATTATTTTAGTTGGAGTATCCAAGATCAAAATCAAATTATAACAGATGAGTTAGAAAACGCTAGTTTTGCACAAATAAATAATGTTATGTATATATCTAATGGATATACTGATCTATTAAAATACGATGGAGAATACGTATATTCAGCAGGATTGCCAAATGCTAGTATAAAAAAAGATGATGATGGTAATAAATATTTTAGATTTAATGCTATTAGTGGAACTCAAATTGCTGATCAATCTGTATTAGATGATGCTCCTAATGACTCTGATTTTAAAGTAGAATATAGAGTTCAATATGAATACACTGATTACAAAGGTAATATTATTACAAGTCAGCCTTCTGAATCTTTTGCTGTAAACATAGCTGGTAGTCAAGCTGTGGAGATTGAGTGGACGCTAGATGATTTAGATGGACAATTACAATATGATTCGCAAAATGTTTTTACAGGAGTGAATAAAGGCGTATTAAATAATAGAGATTTAAGAGGTCTATTTAATGGTAATACAACATTTCCTAATGGGGATGTAAAAATAAAGCACCCTCAGTATGATGCCTTACCTAGTCAGGGAACATCTCCATTACAAAAAGAAAAAAATCAAAAAAGATTAAGAATTAAAGTGTACAGATCTAAAACTTATGACGCAGGTGCAACCGCTGGGGGAGTAGTAGGACAATACTATCTAGTAGCCGATGTAGAATATGATCATGGATCATCAAACGGTACGTGTAGCTTTACAGATCAAGTTAATGATACAGACTTAAACGTATTTTTAGCTTTAGTAGACCCTATTAAAAGACATGACCCTCCTCCAAGAGGAAAGTATTTATCTATTTTCAAAAACTGTTTAGTTACTGCTGGAGATCCTACAAACGTAAACAATGTAAGATACTCTTTACCAGCTAACGCTAGTACAGGAGAAATAGGTTCTGAGTATTTTCCAGACGATGAAAATGGTGTTGTTATTGATTCTCCTTTTGGAGACAAGATTACAGCGATTGCTCCTCTAAGAGATCTTTTATATGTATTTCACACAAATAGTATATCTGTTATGGGGGGACAAATAAACTTGCTAGAACAACCAGTATCAGAACTACTAACTAGAGAAGGTGGAATTGGATGTGTAAGTTTTCACTCTATACAGGAAGTAAAGAACACATTATTCTTTTTATCTGAGCAAGGTGTATATAGTATTAATGCTTCAAATGCTGTGCAAGAAGCATCTTCTCTTATAAATACTTTATTTGTTAATCCTAATGTAAATAAAAAAAGAGCTGTTACTGTGAACTGGACTAGTAAAGATCTTATTATAATGCAGATTCCTAGTGAAGATATTATAAATGAATATAAGACCAATGAAAACGGAGAGCAAGAACTTGTTCAATTAACTCACACTGTACAAGGTTCTCTCATAGTTGTTTATGATTACTACAGAGATGCGTGGCTAAAATGGGACAACATAGATATGGTAGCTTCAGGTATTATCTATAAAAATAATTTAAGTTTTATAAGTAGAAGCAAAGAGGGCTCTACATTTAGCACAATGTCTACAACAGATACAAAATATGATTTTACTGATCATACAGATCCTATAGACTTTGAATATGAAACTAATTGGGAATCTTTAGGACAGCCTACTGTACCTAAAAAGTTTTTACGTTTAAAAATATTTTCCTTTGATACTGACGGTACTTTTGAAAGTCCAGGTTTTAATTTATTAACAGGTGTTCAAAAAAATTATATAGACGCAACTTTAGGTGAGATAGATTTTGATTTTGATAACTATGCTACAGCAGGGTGGGGAATACCTCCTTGGGGAGAATTTGCTTGGGGCAACGCTTCTTCTAGTTTTTTAAAGAGTAAACTAATATCAGGAAAAACAACTTCTTTAAAATTAAAATTTGCAAATAATACTCAAAATGAAAACGTATTAATAACTACTTATGAGATGGAAATAGCATCTCCTTATGGTATGGAGATAAAAGACTAATGAAATTTAACTTATCTATATCTCAAGATTTAAAAGATTTAATTACTAAGTTAAATATGGGACTTGGTAAAATAACTTTTGAAGATAATACAGAATCTTTTAAAGTACAAGATATTGAAATTACGTCAGGAAATGTCGTAACTATAAGAAATAAGTTGACTTTTATCCCAAGTAAATATATAATTGTGTCTCAAGAAGGACATGGTATGGTAACAAAATCCAAATTAAATGGAGAAGATTGGAGTATAAACAATCTATATTTAATAAATCATGGTCCAGATACAGTGACCTTAACAATAATTTTTATGAGGTAAGTATGGCAGATAAACAAAAAGACTACAAACAATCTAACTACGACAAAGGTGTAGCACAAGCTGACAAAATATTAGGAGAAGACGGTCTAGGTAGGTTAGGTACTGATAAAGAAGTACAAGAAGCCTTATCTATGAAAAAAGGCAATATTGGCAAGCAAGAAGCAATGACTTCTAGGTTTGAAAAAATTGCTGATGAGGGTATGAGTTCTGCTGCCAGAGAAGCTCAGAGAACTAAGATGGCTCAACAGATGGCTCAGGCTGAACAAATGGCAGGTCTTAAAATGGGAGGTCAGATGGGAGGTGCTCAAGGTGCTTCTGCTGCTGCGCAGCGTAGAAGTATGATGGCACAAGGAATGATGGGTAGAGCCAATATTGAAAGAGATATATTCTTGCAGAATGAACAAGCCAAAATGCAAGGTCTACAAGGTATGCAATCATCATTGGCTGCTGAAAGAGCTGCTACTGATTCTTACTCTTCTTCTTTAGGTGAAGTAAAGACGTTTGATATTGGTCAAGCTGCTGCTGAGAAAGAATTGAGGGGTTCTATGGGTATGCAGTACGAGCAAATGGCAAGTGCTGAGAGAGCTGCTCAAATGGCTGCTGATGCTCAGATCAAAGCTGCAAGAGCACAGTCTTCAGGAGGTACTGTAGTATGTACAGAGATGCACAGACAGGGACTTATTGATACTGAGACATGGAATATAAATCAAGAGTTTGGTAAATATTTATATAATGTAGATACTTATAGATACTTTGGATACTTATCATGGGGTATGCCTTTAGCTAATGCTATGAGAAAAAGTAAGATTGTAACTTATATAGCTACTCCTTTTATGAAAGGATGGGTAAACTATATTGCAGGTAAAGAAACTTTCTTTAATAAAGCTATGTATTTAATAGGAAGTACCGTAAGTAACACATTAATTAAAATGAAAAAATTATATAATCAAGCATCAATTAGAGGTTACTAATGGCTAGAGTAAAAGTAGGTGATAGACAGAATAGAAAAGAGAAGAAGCAAAATATAGCTACTTCTGATCCAGGTATGTTGGATAAGATCCGAGCGGCTGGTAAGGAATATCAACAAACTAAAAAACCTGCTGAAGAAAAAGAAGCTAAAATGGTTTCTGAAGAAAACATGTCAAAGATGCCAGATGCAGATTTCCAGGGATTAAGAGAAAAATTAATATCTAAAAAATCAGGAGCTAACGCTGCTCCAGTTGAAGATAAACAAGGTCAAGATGAACAACCTATAGATGATTCAGAGGTAGATGCTGAAGAAGCAGCTATGGATCAAGAAGATTTACCTGATCTAAAACCAGAGGATAGAGAGAAAGAAGGTGCCTTTGGTATGCAGAACTTTAAAAAAGCTTTCTCATATTTTGGACCTCGTATGGCAGCTATGTTACTGGGAGGAGAGTCTGCTCTTAACTTTACAGATGATTTACTTACAGGATATAGAGAAGAACAGCAACAGCAAGGGTTAGATCCTGTTACTGCTACTAGATTACAACAAGCTCAAGAAAGAATAGATTTACAAAGAAAAGGTGAGGCAGCCAAACAAAAAAGATTTGAAAAAGCTCATGGTTTTAAGAAAAAAATGTCAGAAAGACCGGGAGGCAAAATTATGTTAGAACAAGCCTCTCAAAAAACATTACTATCTCACTTAGATGCTCTAGATAAATTAGCAAGCTCAGTAGATCAAGAGTACAGAGGACCCTTAGCAGGGTTAGGTAAAGATTGGGCTGTCAAGTATGGACTAAGTAATGATAAAGATTGGGCTATGTTTTCATCGAGATCCAACATGGTTCTTAACTCGTATATTAAAAGTATTACAGGTGCTCAGTCTGGAGCTGAAGAACAAGCAAGGTTAGGTAAAGATGTGCCCTCTCCTAGAGATAATCCAACAGTATTTGCAGCTAAGTCCAAAATGATGAGAGAAGCTGCTGAAGGTAGAATGACGGCTGTTAATGAATCACTAGAAAAATATGGTTACAAAGCTGATGATGGAACCTTCTCAGGTAAAGGTCTTACTAAAGAACAAAGAGAAGCTAATGCTAACATTGCAGCCAGTGTATTAGCTGATAAACTAGCAGAGTTATCTGCTCAAAATAAAGAATCAAAACCTGCTTCAGGTCTAAGTGCTCAGGAACAAGCTGAGTTAGAACAACTTAGAAAAGAGGCATCAGAAGGAAAATTTTAATGAGTAGAGAAGAATTAGAGAAACTTAGAAAGAGAAAAAGATTAGCAGAGCTAGAACAAAAAGCATCTGGACAAGCTTCATCTACAAAAGATAAATCTTTTACAGAAATAGGTAAGGAAGCTATGACAGGTCCAGGTACGCCTTATGAAGGGCAAGGAGCCGATGCTCCCGAAGGAGAAGAGGAAGTAACTAGACAGATGGCTGCTAGATTTGGTATGCAAAATGGACTAACTGGGAGTTGGGACGAAAATGTTAGGGCTGCTGGATCTACTGTAGATGATATACTAGAAGCGGCTGCTACTGGATTTATGAAAAATGGTATTCAAGGTACTGTAGATTCTTTACCAGATATTAAAGATACTTTCGATGCTAACCTGGCTGCTGAAAAACAAATAGAAGCAAAAGCTAGAGAAAAATATCCTTTTATGTATAACATGACAGATCTAGCTGGAACTATAACTGGTGAGTTAGGTACCTTTGGATTGGCAAAAGCTGTAAAAGGAGGCAAAGCTTTAAAAGGTTTTGAAGCTCTCATGGCTCAAACTGGGTTTGGTTTAGTGCATGGTCTAGGTAGAACTGAAGAAGATACTATTGAAGGTATGGCTAAAGATACTGCTATAGAAGTTGGACTAGCTACTGTGCCAGTGGCAGGTCAAATGGTAGGTAAAACTAAATTAGGTAGTAAAGCAATACAGGCTGTAGGACAAGCTGCTGAAAAAACTATGGTCCCATCTTTTTTAAGATTTCTTGGAGCTAAGGTAGATACTTTTGAAGCTAGTGTAAAAGAATTTGGTAAAGAAGCTGTAGATGTAGCAGAGCGTGTATTAGGAATGACTAACTCTGAAGGTGACAAAATTATTAATTGGAAAGCTCCTAGAAAACAAGTCTTGTTAGATGTTCAAAGAGAGGCTGACGCTGCTGGTAGACAAATGAAAATGCTTTTAGTTGAAGCTGATCAAATTAATCAGAAAGGTGAGCCTATGGGAGTTAGGCATTTATACACTAAATTAAAATCAGAGCTATTCCATGATCAAGAGGGTGGTGTGTACAAAACACTAGATAAGAAAAAAATAGGAGCTTTTAAAAATCTTGAAGAAGAAATATATGCTAACTTATTTGACGTTTCTCAAGATGAAATTGAAAAAGTAACTGGAAGAGTTATTAAAAAAAATATACCTAATGATATGTTACAATTTACAACTATGCACGACTATGTATCTGATCAATTTAGATATTCTAGAGGAGCCATGCACATGCCAGCTAGTATAGGTAGAGATGTTATGATGGCTAGAAAAAAAGTAGCTCAAATAACTCATGAGCATTTAGATAATCAAATAGTTACTTTAGCTGATGCTGATTTATTAAATAGATATAAAGATGCTAGAACAAGATTTGGAGATTTAAAGACTGTAGAAGATGCGCTTGACGTTTCTATGGGTAAAGATAAAGCTAAAGAAATATTACGTTCTATGTTTAGAGATAAATTATTTGTAGTTGGTTCAATAGCTGGTACTGCTGGACTTTCTTTACAAAACCCTGATCATGCAAAAGCTTTAGGAATAGCTTCTGCTATGGGTATGATTGCTACATCTAGAAGAGTAAACGGATTTGTAGCTCAGTCTGCTGCTAGAGTAGCTAAAGCATTTAAAACTAATCCTGATAGATATGGTAACATTGCTGCAAGATTGGTAGCGGCTTCGTCCGTATCCAGTGAAGCTTTTATGGATGAAATGTATTTGACATCTGCTAAAGTAGATCTTATGGAGAAACCACTAGCAAGAACTACAGAAGATGTTTTTAAAAGACGTTCACAGATTTTAACTATCGTAAATGATATAGATGAGGAAATGGGCAATAACCTAAGGAAGGCTATTGATGAAAGTAATACTACAGAGATAGGAAGTATCATGACTCAACTATCTCTTAAAGCTACTCCAGGACTTATAGAAGAAGGAGTAGGATGGGATGGAATTGCCTGGGATCCAGGTACGCAGGAAGCTGTAGAAAAGAATTTAAGAAAACATCTAACCCCTAGAGAACAAGCTTTATTAATTCCTAGATTTAGAGAAGATAAGAAGATACCACCTGAATACTATGGTAAGGCATCTCCTAATCCAATAAACAGATTGACATACATGAAACGTAGAAACAAAATTAGCAAGCCGGTGATTTAATGAGTAAAGTAAGAGAAGCAGCTAGTAAATCTGCTGCGTGGAAAAGAAAAGAAGGAAAGAGTGAGAGCGGTGGACTAAACGCTAAAGGTGTTGCATCTTATAGAGCTGCTAATCCAGGTAGTAAATTAAAGATGGCAGTAACTACTAAACCTAGTAAATTAAAGAAAGGTAGTAAAGCTGCTAATAGACGCAAATCATTTTGTGCTCGCATGACAGGTATGAAAAAAAGATTAACCTCAGCAAAGACAGCAAGAGATCCTAATAGTAGAATCAATAAGTCTTTACGTAAATGGAACTGTTAATATGAAAGAGTTACAACAAGACATTAAAGTAATAAGAGAATCACAGATCCGAATGGAGCAAGATCTTAAATATCATATTAAAAGAACTGACTTGCTAGAGGAAAAGGTAAATAAAAACACTGATTTATTACAGCCTTTACTAGTATGGAAATGGATGCGTGAGAATATACGTTTCATTTTACTGCTTATAGGGTGCATTGCATCAATTGTTATATGGGGTATTACACATGTTAAATAAGTTAGGACCTCTCATAATTTTAGCTGGAGCTGCTCAGTCATATTATAATAAGAGCGGTAAAAAGAAACCTAAAGAAATATTAATTGATCCTAAGACAGGAAAAGAAATAAAGAAAAAACCTAAAAAGGAAAAGAAAGATGAATAAGAAATGTTGTGAAGAAGAGAAATGTAATTGCAATGTAAAGAAGCTACGTAAATCAGCTATCTCTAAAATGCTAAAGAAACAAAAGAAATTGTTTAAAGAAAATCTAGGTTCGGGATTAGCTAAGACAATGCGTAAAAGTAAGAAAGAAGACGAAGGAAGTGATTACAAAAAGAATAGGTAATTATGAAAAGAAACGTACGTAAAGAAGTAGAAGATTATTTTAAAAAGAAAGGTACTTACGAAAAGTATGAGAAAGACGGTACTTTAGAAGAACGTGTCCAGAAAGGTGTGCGCATGGTAGACATGAAAGAAAGACATGACGCATGGAAACCTATATGGGATGCAGGACAAACTAAAGATGATTGGGATACCACAGTAAGTAAAATGGATAAATATAAAAGTTTTATAGATACTGCTGAAGATATGTTAGGTAGAAAATTAGTAATTACTACAGGAGGATCTTCTTTAAACCATGAGTTAGGTGCTTTGGATATTGGTAAAAAAGGTAACAAACTAACTCAAGAACAGTACGATATGTTAGGTAAATTAGCTTTGGATTTTGGATATAGAGTAGGAGATGAAGCAGATCATTTACATGTGGACAATACTATAGCAGAACAAGAAGAAAAAGCAAGAAAAGATGTACAACAATGGTATGAAAAAAATCCTCCAGAGGATGCCTCAAAGTTACCTTCTTTAATAGAGAAGGGTACACAAATGGCTATAGAGAAAAGAAAAAAATTAACTAAAGATACAGATCCTAATAAAATTAGAATACCTACTTCAAGAGTTTTTTATAATATACATGACGGACATAAACATGAAGGTGTTAGAAAAGAAAGAAAAAAGTTAGGTACTTTTGAAAAATATATGCAAACTTTTGTAGATCCAAAAGATGTTATAGAAGAGGATAAATCTAGTCCTTTACAAAATATGCAAAACGCTGGAAAAGAGCCTGAAAAAGAAAAGAGAGATTCTATAAGAAAAATGAAGATAGCTAAAGATATAGACTTTGGTATTTACAATTAAGGAGAAATTATGAGTAAAACGTCCATGAGTGAAAAAGAGAAAAAGATTCTTGAAAAGAATACACCTAAACCTGATGAGTCAGCTTCAAAAGATAAAGGGGAGAGGTTTAAAGAGTTTTATAAAAAGATCAAATCTTCTGAAGCTAAGGATGCAAAAGCAGCAGCTAGAAAAAGAGCTTTAAAAGAACAAGAGAAAAAGAATATGAGTTTATCTCATAATCCTCTAGAGGGTGGTCCTTTAGGCGGTTCCATATTAAAACGTAAAAAATAGGAGTACGTATGAAGTGGTTAAAAGACATGGCAAAAAGTATGCAAGACAAAAGAAAAGCTAAAGTAGAAGAACTAAGACAAAGAAGAAAGTCAGGAGAGAAACAAGACGGTTCTAAATTAAGAACTGGAGGACTAGCTCCTAAGAAAAAGAAATATTAATGGGTCTATTTGATTTTATAGGTAGTATATTTAAGCCAGCTACTAAATTAGTGGACGATCTCCACACTTCTACAGAAGAGAAGATGAAGCTAAAGAATGAGCTGGCAAACATACAAAGTAAAGCACAGGATAGAATCCTGGACTATGAAAGTAAGCTGGCAGAATATCGACACAAACTTCTAATTGCAGAGGCTAATTCGCCTCATCCTTTCGTTGCCTTATGGCGACCCATCTGCTCGACCGCTCTGGTCACAATTATTGTGTTGGCTTCCTTCGGTCTGTGTTCTCCAGGTCCTGAGCTATACAAGCTTGCTGAGATATTCTTAGGTGCCTATGTTGGAGGACGAACCATAGAAAAGATTGTAAGTTCAAGTAAGCTAGGAAAATAAGAAGACTCATTTATCTTTAAAATCTTTAAAATGTGAAGCCCATCCTTCATATTCAACAGTACCAATATCTTCACTAACAGGCTCTATGTTATCATGACAATATAAGAACATTGCGTTTGCTAAGGCATGAGCCATGTGATGTAAGCCTGTCTCTGGATCTTCTTTCTCTCCCATTCTCCAGGCTTGTATATGCCTAAGTAAGGCTGCCTCG
>Ga0181572_10000986_pt1 | contig 20684 bp, 23 predicted proteins | sample 101ome_26_FD_133004 | JGI IMG/M metagenome (GOLD analysis project Ga0181572, IMG submission 133004) | Coastal salt marsh microbial communities from the Groves Creek Marsh, Skidaway Island, Georgia - 101408AT metaG (megahit assembly) | ecosystem: Environmental > Aquatic > Marine > Intertidal... | reverse complement strand
TTGACCTGGAGATCAATAACTATGTCGACGAAAGAATGAACCCGTCGAAGTCTACCCAGGCTGCGGTTGCTTATCTCAAGCAGTTGTTTGGGATCTTCGAAAACTGGGACCTGGCTTTAGCGGCCTACAATTCTGGACCAGGCAACGTCTCTAAGGCTATACGCCGATCAGGCGGATACACCAATTATTGGAACATCCGCCCCTATTTGCCAAAAGAAACAGCAGACTATGTTCCGAGGTTTTACGCCGTAATGTATCTCTTTGAAAACGCTACAGCTCACCAGCTGGCTCCGTCGCACTCTGGAAGAACCTATTTTGAGACCGACACGATTCACCTCAAACACAGTGTAGATTTTGAACAGCTTTCAAAACAACTTCCCCTCACTGTTGAGCAGTTATCAGCACTGAACCCTGAATACAAGCTAAACATCATTCCGTATTCGAGTGACACTAAAAGGCCGCTCAGGCTCCCTAAAGCGTTGATGGGAGCATTTATCGCACAAGAACAAGAAGTGTATGCAGCGGCTAAACGGGTGGAGAAAGCCAGAGAAAAGCCGCTTCCTGAACTCATCAATGCCCCTGAACGCTTACGTTATCGCGTAAGGCCCGGAGACGCGTTAAGCCTGATTGCTGAGCGCTACGGCGTGCGCGTTTCTCAGATCAAAACCTGGAACAACTTAAAAGGCAATACGATTCGTGTAGGCCAGCGCCTGACCGTTTATCCACGAAGACAGCCCAAATCATAGCTATGATCAAGAAACACGCGCTTCAAATTTTCGCCATCATCCTAACGGTATTAAGCACTGTGGCTTGTGAACAAAAGGAGGTTAAAAATTACCTGCCTGAATCGAACGGGCCTCTAAATGAGGTTATTGTTGTGGCAGAAACCGACATTTTAGAAGGAACGGCTGGAGACGCATTGAAATCGTACTTGTCACAACGCCAGTTAGGCCTTGGTGTTGATGAAGCGAAATACACCATTCGGCACCTGACCCCTGAACTTTTCAAGGGGGCGATCATGCGTTCTAGATCAGTGGTATATGTGCAGATTGACACCCTTTCTCGTGCTCATGTGAAAAGAGACATGTACGCAACGCCGCAACACCTGGTGGTGATAAAGGGAACAAATGAATTAGAGCTCGCTCAAAATGTGGATCAAATCATGCTTCAGGCGGTGGACAGTTTTCGCGAAAGCGACCTGCGCGTTGCCCAAAGCCGGTTCAAACGATCGTTATACACAGAGCCTAGACTCAATAAAACGTTCGGAATCGACCTGACCATACCGTCTATTTATAAACCAGCAAAATTTACAGGCGACTTTGCGTGGATAGACCGACCTATAGAAAATGGCACGATGAATCTTTTGGTGTATGCCGTGGATACGGGGCGATTTTCTGATGAAGACACCTTTTTAGAAGACCTGATCCGAATGCGAGATTCGGTCGGAAGAGTACAGGTTCCTGGTCCGGACGTTGAAGGGATTCAAACCTACATGCAAACGGAGCCCATTTTTAGACCATATGTTTTTGGAGCCGAAGTAAACGGGTTCAAGGCTGCCGAAATGAGAGGAATGTGGGATATCAACGGCTATCCTATGGCCGGGCCGTTTATCACCTATGTGGTTAACGACACCATTAACAACCGCAATCTTGTGCTAGAGGGGTTTGTCTTCGCGCCAAACAAAGAGAAAAGAGATTACCTCTTTGAACTAGAGGCAATTATCAAAACACTTAAAATTGAAAAAATAGACTAGAAGCAGCGAAGCTTAGTCCTTCTTAGACTCTAGATTCTTGTCTTCTTTGCTTTTGTCTTCGGCAGAAGCGTCTTTGAACTCTTTAATTCCACTTCCTAATCCTCTCATGAGTTCTGGAATTTTCTTTCCTCCGAAAAGAAGAAGAACGATTACCACAACGAGGACTATTTGCCAAGGACCTACAAGGCCTAATGAAATTGCGAACGACATACTAAAGGTGTTTATAGAAATGTAAATGTAGTAAAATTAAAGTGTTTCGGGGGCCATCGCGTATATTTGTCTTCATGGCAAAAGACGCTTCAGATCAGCCCAAAGAACGGTCAAAGCTGTTTGACAAGTTCAAGCTGGTGGTCGTAAATGACAGCACCTTTGAAGAAGTCTATTCGCAAAGCCTAAGTCGACTCAACGCCTATTCTATAATTGTCTTTTCTGTTGCCCTCATCGCTCTATTCACCTTTGTGCTGACAGCAACTACCCCGCTGAGGTATTTGATTCCTGGGATAGAGTCCTCTGAGGTTCAGCGTGAGGCGCTAAGACTCGCACAACGCACAGACTCTATCTATCAAGTGATGGAGCGTGACAAGCGTCATATAAGCCAGCTCGGCAGTGTGGTGCGCGGCGAGGTAAGTTATGATGACCTTCCAAAAGACAGTCTTATTCTTGATCAAACACTGGTGTTGTCAGATGCCGCACTCGAGGCGCAAAAAAATGTGGCCATGTTAGCCTTGGAACGAGAGGTCAGAAGAGAAGACCAATACAATCCCTTAATTTCTGAAGACAGCTTCGAGAACCTTATGTTTTTTGTTCCTGTCGAAGGGGTTGTCTCTCAGAATTACGATCCGCGCTCAGGGCACCTGGCTACAGACATTGCGGCAAGAACCGGAGCGGCAGTAAAGGCGGTTGCTGACGCCACAGTTATTCATGCAGAATGGTCAAGCGACACGGGGTACAATCTTATTTTAATTCATCCCAACAACATGCTGTCTGTTTACAAGCACAACGGAGAGCTGTTTAAAAAACAAGGAGACGCCGTAAGAGCAGGTGAAGTGGTAGCTTTGGTGGGCGACACCGGAGAACTTTCGACCGGAGCTCACCTTCACTTTGAACTATGGAGAAACGGAAAGCCGGTTGACCCTCAAAACTATATCGATTTCTGATGGGCCTTAAATCACTCTTGGCGAAGCCCTATGCAAGATGGCAGGTGAGAAAAGAGCGTCAATGGGCACAGCGTCCTGCGGCCACTCAAGAAAGAGTGTTTGAGCACCTCGTGCATACTGCCGCAAAGACCGCCTTCGGAAAAGACCACGGTTTTGATCAAATCAAAAGCCATTCAGACTATGTCCAGCGCGTACCGGTTAGAGATTACGAAGACCTTAAACCTTACGTTGAACGCATCATAAACGGGGAAAAAAGCGTGCTCTGGCCTGGACAACCGGAGTATCTGGCGAAAACCTCAGGAACCACCTCAGGGGCCAAACACATTCCAATTACCAAGGCCTCAATGAAAGAACAGGTCAAGTCTTCGAAGCTTGCACTCCTCAATTATATCGTTGAAAGTGGCAATGCGAGCTACGTAAACGGAAAAATGATTTTTCTGCAAGGCAGCCCGGTTTTGGGTAAAAAGGGAGCTATTAAATCCGGAAGACTCTCCGGAATTTCAGCCCATTATTTGCCGAATTATTTGCTAAAAAACAGATTGCCAAGCTGGGAGACCAACTGTATTGAAGACTGGGAGACCAAGGTTGAGGCCGTGGTAGACGAAACAATCACCCAAGATATGACCCTTATTGCGGGAATTCCTTCATGGGTTCAAATGTACTTTGAACGTCTCATTGCGCGAACCGGAAAGTCGGTAGGAACGCTATTTCCTAACTTTTCGCTGTTTGTTTACGGAGGGGTAAATTTTGAACCGTATCGTCAAAAATTTGAATCTCTGATTGGAAGAAAAGTCGACAGCGTCGAGCTCTTTCCTGCCAGCGAAGGATTTTTCGCCTACCAAGATCAACTCAACCAAAAAGGACTTCTTCTGCAACTGAACGCCTCTATTTTCTACGAGTTCATAAGAGCGGATGAGTTTTACACCGAAAACCCAAAACGGCTCACCGTTGCCGAGGTCGAGAAGGATGTAGATTATGCATTGATCATAAGCTCTAACGCAGGGTTATGGGCTTATAATATTGGGGACACCGTAAGGTTTGTTTCGTTGAATCCTCATCGTGTGGTTGTTTCAGGAAGGTTGAAGCACTTCATTTCGGCCTTTGGAGAACATGTGATCGCGAAGGAGGTTGAAGAGGCTCTAGCGACCGCAGTGCAAGAAATGGACGAAAAGATCGAAGTGATTGAATTTTCGGTGGCACCTCAGGTAGATCCCAAGGACCCCCATGAGCTCCCTTACCACGAGTGGTTGATAGAGTTTGACACTCCTCCATCCGACGAGGAGGCTTTCATGCAGAAAATTGACACCTCAATGCAAGCCCAAAATGTCTATTATAAAGATCTTATTGAAGGGAAGGTGTTAAAGCCGGCGGTTTTAACCAAGATTCAGCGTGGAGGCTTCGAGGCATTCATGAAGGCCCAGGGCAAACTGGGCGGGCAAAACAAGATTAAACGGCTTTCAAACGACCGCTCTGTCGCAGACGGACTCACCCCTTTTGTACTCCTATGAAAACTATAGTAATTACAGGCGCAGCGGGGTTTTTAGGCTCACACTTAGTCGACCGAATGTTGGCTGAAGAATATAGAGTGATTGGGATAGATAACCTTATCACTGGAGACCTAAAAAACCTTGAGCATCTCAAAGGCGAAGAGCGTTTTGAATTTCTGGAGCACGATGTGACCACGTTCATCTCTGTAGCCGGAAGCGTATCGTGCATCTTGCACTTTGCATCACCTGCCAGCCCGATTGATTACTTGAAAATTCCGATTCAAACCCTCAAGGTGGGCTCACTCGGAACGCATAATTTGTTGGGCCTAGCGAAGGCTAAAAACGCAAAATTCATGATCGCCTCAACCTCCGAGGTATACGGAGACCCGCTTGAGCATCCGCAGGCAGAGAATTATTACGGGAACGTAAACGCCATAGGCCCTCGAGGTGTTTATGACGAGGCAAAGCGCTTTCAAGAATCGATGACTATGGCCTACCATAGGGTCCATCAACTTGACACCAGGATTGCCAGAATTTTTAACACCTACGGACCCCGAATGCGCCTCAATGACGGAAGGGTGATACCCGCATTTATTGGCCAGATCTTAAGAGAAGAGCCGCTAACTGTGTTTGGCTCGGGTGCGCAAACACGCTCGTTTTGTTTTGTTGACGATTTGGTAGAGGGCATTTTCAGACTAATGGCCGCTGATTATCACCTTCCGGTCAACCTTGGCAACCCTGACGAAACTACTATTCTCGAATTTGCTCAAGAGCTCATCGGCCTAACCGAGAGTAAGAGTGAAATCGTGTTCAAGCCGCTCCCAGAAGACGATCCTCTACAACGCCAACCCGATATTAAATTGGCAAAAGAGCTGTTGAATTGGGAGCCTCAAACGAAGAGAAGAGAAGGCCTGTCAAAAACCATTGCCTATTTCAAAGGGTTAAGTCCAGAAGAACTCAGACACAAAGAACACAGAACGTTTAACTAGTACACTCACATGAGAGAAAGAATTTTAATCATCGGATCAGGCGGACGAGAACATGCTATAGCCTTTAGCTTGTCACAGAGCCCGAATTGCGAAGCCCTTTTTGTGGCCCCGGGAAATGCGGGAACCTCAGAAATCGCAATGAACTTAGACCTCAGCGTGAGCGACTTTTCTTCGATTGGGATGGCCTGCGAACAACACAACATCACCATGGTGGTTGTAGGGCCTGAAGTGCCTTTAGTAGAAGGGATTGTCAACTATTTCAAAAAGTCTCCAAGCCTCTCAACCCTCAAGGTGATTGGGCCAGACCAATTGGCTGCCACCCTCGAGGGGTCTAAAGACTTTGCCAAGGCCTTCATGGCAAAACACGGGGTTAGAACTGCAGCATACGCCACCTTTACCAAAGAAAATCTGCAAGACGGCATGGCTTTTTTAGAAGGACTCAACGCTCCGTACGTGCTCAAGGCAGACGGTCTTGCCGCCGGAAAGGGAGTGCTGATTTTAGAAGACCTAGAGGAAGCCAAGCAAAAACTGAATGCCTTTTTGAGTGAGGACCTCTTCGGACAAGCCGGATCAAAGGTGGTTATAGAAGAGTTTTTAGACGGCATTGAATGCAGCTGTTTTGTGGCGATTGATGCCAACTACAATTACAAAGTCTTGCCTCTCGCCAAAGACTACAAACGCATAGGGGAACAAGACACGGGCTTAAATACGGGAGGAATGGGAGCTGTTTCTCCGGTTGACTTCGTTGACGAGACCTTGTACAACCGAATAGAGCATGAAATCGTTATCCCTACGGTTGAAGGGATAAAGCGCGAAGGGTATGCTTATGTGGGCTTCGTGTTCATCGGTCTTATGATCGTTAACGGGACGCCCTACGTGATCGAATATAATGTCCGTATGGGAGATCCTGAAACCGAAGTTGTTTTTCCGCTTATCACGAGCGATACGGTGGACCTTTTCGACGCCATAAGTGAAGGAACGCTAGACACCTATACCCTTACTATAAAGCCTGGTTATGCCGTAACGGTTATTGCTGTTTCAAAAGGATACCCCGAGGCCTACGACAAGGGCAAGCGAATTGACGGTTTAGGAGGCCCTTACGAGAGCGCTGTATACCATGCGGGTACAGCCATCAAAAACGACGTCGTGGTTTCTAATGGCGGAAGAGTGCTTGCAGTGACTTCGTTCGGAGAAACCTTACAGCAGTCTTTGGATAAAAGCTACGAGACCCTCAAAACAGTAGGTTTCGAGGAGATGTACTATAGAAAAGATATTGGAAAAGACTTAATGTAGTCTTATAGAAATGAGTGTGCCGTGCTTGAAGTATCGTCGTCTTGTGCGTCATTGTACTTCTTAAGCTCGTTCATCCAGTAGGCTCCGGCGGCCAATCCAACAATCATAAACAACCAGTTAATAGCGTTTGAAAGCCACCAGCTTTCTGTAAAACGGAAGAGGTTGTAAGGAATAAACAACACATTTTCAAAAAGAGAGGCGATTCCGTAAAATAATGAGGTCATCATGGCGCGTCGTTTTAGCGCTGTAAAAATAGCGCATCTATTTGTGCTTTCAAAGAGGCGTTAACCGCCGATTAAATCTTGTCGCGACGTTTAAGCAATTTTTCTATGTAGTACTTCAGGGGGTTACTGTATTTCAAGAGCTTCCAGGGCCTACTTGAATGGGGCTTGTGGATCACGGGGGTGTCAAAAACAATGCGGTTGGCGAAGTTGCGTTCTAGTGCTTTTTTAGAGATGAAGGTGTCGTACCAATCTTTTGTGTTGTTGAGCTCCTCAAAAGAAAATGCAGACAAAAAAGAGGGTGTCATTAGCGTGCAGCAAAAACTAAGACTTCTCTTAGTATCGCAGGAGGCACCCTTAAAAGACTTGAATTTTTCATAGGGATAATTGACAAGGCCAGAGGAGTCTGTGGTAACCGCTCCTATAAGGCCTAAGCCTTCTTCTTTAGCACAGTGGTCTAAAAGATTTTCAAGCGTGGTTGATCCGACGGTTACGTCTGATTCAACGACCACAAAAGGGAGGTTGGTTTGTAACGCACGTTTTTGGGCCAACTGCAGCACTAGCTTGTAGTTCGGAGAGGGGTGAGTCGTCAGCTCTTCGAGATGAACAAGCTCAAATCCGTATGCTTGTTTTGCTTTTTCAAGCCCCGCTTTAGTAGAGGCGTCACTAAAATCGTTGTACACTATATGCGCTACCTCTATAGAAGAAGAAGCGATAGCCTTGCAGGTTTCAAGTGTGTTGGCAAGGGCATTTTTAACGGGAGTGACGACTAATAATTTGGTCATAGGAGTCTAGGTTAGGCTGCCTTGACACGAACTTCCGGCTCCGGCAGTACACCCGTAACAGTGCTGGTTGACCCGAATATTTCGCGCTAACAAGCGCTCAAGATTAAAATGGTCTATATGATTAGAGGCGCTTTCAACGGTGAGCTCTAGCATCTGATTGAAATCGCAATCATAAAGCCTGCCGTCCCAACCGACTGAGAGTGTGTTGGTGCACATCACCCCCGAAAGGGTGGCGGGATTAAAGCTCTCTACCAGCGTCTCCATATAGGTCTCGTAATTCTCTGAGGCAAGCAGGTACTCTAAAAATCGAGAAATGGGCAAGTTATTAATGCAGAATAACTGATTGAATGAGACCCCGAATTGCTCCTTAAGTTTCATTTTAAAGTCTTTTTCAAGGGCTGTTTGGTCTGCAGAAAGAAACGCTCCTGATGGGTTATAGACGAGGTCAAGTATGAGCTCAGAGTCGTTTCCGTATCCCAGGGCATTCAGTTTCTGGAGGGCAGTAATTGATTTTGAAAATACGCCCTCACCCCGTTGCTTGTCGGTGCGCTTCACGCTGTAATGGGGCAATGAAGAAACCACCCTTAGCTTGTGCTTTTTAAAGAATTCTGGCAGCGTTTTGTAGTTGGCGTTTGCTTCGAGTATGGTGAGGTTTGACCGAACGATAATTTCTTTGATTCCTTCGGCTCTTGCTGTTTCAATGAGCCATCGAAAATTGGGGTGCATCTCAGGCGCCCCTCCTGTTAGGTCTAGCGTCGGAACCCCTGTTTTCTTGGCAACCTCCAACACCTTTTTTAAGGTGTCAAGCGGCATGATTTCTTCGCGATCTGGACCCGCGTCAACATGGCAATGCGCGCAGGTTTGGTTGCACATATACCCAAGGTTTACTTGAAGAATATCCAAAGCACGCGGCGTTAAAGGCCAGGCTCCTTGAAGCTTTAAGGTTTCGTCAAAGGGTTTTAGTGTGCCGTTTTGAAAGTCACCCCCCTCTAGCGTCTCGATTTGATGCGCACTCGAGGCTAATGGTACCGCTCTAGATCGAAGAGATTTTAGCATGCCTACAAACTGAGCTTGTCGTGCTTGTTCATCATTTGCACCGCATGCACTAAAGTGGCCCCTGCCTCTATGGCTGCGCCTGCATGAACAGCCTCCATCATTTCTTCTTCATCAATACCGCGTTTTAGAGCGTCTTGGGTGTAGGCGTCAATACAATAGGGGCATTTTACCACATGCGAAACCGCTAGCGCGATTAGTGATTTTTCTCGAGCGGTTAGTGCGCCTTCTTCGAAGACTTTTTGATAGTATGAAAAAAAGGCCTCTCCAAGCGGAGCACTCCATTCTGAGATGTTTTTGAAGTTTTTTAGGTCTTTAGGGTTGTAATAGGTGTCGCTCATAGCTTGTTTTTTTGGGCTACTAAAAGTACAATCAAAATCTGAAGGCGGCTTTATTTTTTACCTTTGCACTGTGAATCAACAAGGTACAGAAACCGCTTTAATTTTATCTGGAGGAGGTATCCGTGGCATGGCCCATATCGGGTTCATCAAGGCGCTTCAAGAGCACGGAATCACCATCGACCGGGTTTCAGGAGCTAGCGCAGGGGCATTGGTGGGCGCGTTGTTTTGTAACGGAAACAGCACCGAAGACATGCTCGAGTTTTTCAAAGAAACCCCTCTTTTTCGCTATAATTACTTCAGCATCAACAAGCCAGGACTTATAGATACCGATCGGTATTACTCTGTTTTAAAAGGCTATTTGATGCACGACTCTTTTGAAGAATTGGCGACGCCCCTGCATGTGGCGGCTACCAATTTGCAAGAAGGGTATTTACGCGAGTTTCATTCTGGGCCACTCATTAGACCCTTGTTGGCGTCGGCCTCGTTAAGCCCGGTATTTAGCCCTGTTGAAATTGAAGGCCAACTCTATGCCGATGGAGGCATATTAAGCAATTTTCCACTGGAATTTGTGGCCGATAAGGCGCACCGATTTATCGGCTCAAATACGACAGAGCTCAGCTCCTTATCATCTAAGCACCTGAGAAACGCCCTTCAACTCACGGCACGTGTTAGCAGTTTGATGATTTATTCTCGCACCAAAGAAAAACTTCAGCGCTGTGACTTTTATATTCAACCGAGCGGTTTGAAGAAAATCGGGTTTCTCGACAAGTCAGGAATTGAAAAGGCTTACACCATTGGGTATGAAGAAGGATCCCGCGCCATTGTCAACTTTCTAGAAAAAGAGCGCCAACAGTCTGCGGGCTAAACGTTGTCGTAATCGATCGTAAGGGTTGGTGTAGTAGCCTTAGCCTGGCAACTCAGCACAAATCCGTTTGCAATTTCTTTATCGGTAAGCACCTGATTGCGCTCCATTTCAGCGGCACCCTCTTGTATTTTGCAGATACAACTACTGCACGTGCCGCCTTGACAAGAATATGGAGCATCAATCCCTTCTTCTAAAAGCAAATCAAGAACAAACTCGTCGGCATTACCTCTTACGTTGTACGTCTTATCATCAAGAATTACCTTGATTTCAACCTCTCCTTCAGTCGCTACTTCTTGTTTTGCCTCAGAAGCAGTAAACAGCTCAAAATGAATAGACTTTTCTGCCATTCCGGTCGCTGAAAGCACTGCCTTGCACTCGTGAATCAACGGCTCTGGTCCGCACAAATACGCCAGGTCAAACGAGGCCACCCCGCCTTCTGCTTTTAGACTGTGATTGATGATAGACTTATCGATACGTCCGAAATAATCACCCTCGTTCGATCGCGAAAAGGCGTGTTTTAACACGAATCGATCGTCATATGTGCGTTGAAGCTCTTTTAATGAAGAGCTGTACATGATGCTCGCCGCGTCAGTGTTTCCTAGAACTAGAAGAATGCGGCTGTTGCGATGTGATTCTAAGACCGAACGCGCAATACTGAGAATAGGAGTTACCCCGCTACCTGCGGCAAAAGCCACAACGCTTGATCCATCTGCAGCATCGAAAACAAAGCGCCCTTCGGGCTCTGAAACCTCTATGATATCACCAGCTTTGAGCTCACGATTCGCAATTGCAGAAAAAACGGCCCCTTTTTCAAGTTCCTTTACGCCTATCTGAAGCACTCCTTCTTTTGGAAGGTTAGAGATCGAATACGACCTCCTCAATGTTTCTCCCGTTTTTGTAGTGTAATTCAAGGTGACATATTGACCGGGCAAAAAATCAAAAGCCGCACTTAAGCGCTCTGGAATTTCAAATTGAATAGACACGGACTTCGGGGTTAACCGATCTACCGAATGAATCTTTAGAGGATGAAAGTTCATGTGTTGCAATTTTGAGTACAAAAGTACAAACTGTTGCTTTTGTGAAATTCTTTAAACTCCGACTACCTTTGGCATATGACCCGTAATGCATTAAGACTGTTTTTTGCCTCAGGAATTGTCCTGAGCCTACTTTCTTGTGCTAGCTCTCGAGGCACGAAGACCACCGCACTAAAAGAATTGAGCGCTAATTATAACGTGTTGTTCTATGGAGAGCAGGCACTTGAAGAAGCGCATGAGCGCCTAAACGGGTCGGCATTTGACCTAAGGACTTCATCCTCACTTTTGCCAGCGTCTCTTCGAGAAGGGCCACGAGACAGCAGCGTATTCACACTGCTTGAGCGCACTGAAGAAAAGGCTATAAAAGCCATTCAAAAGTACAGTCTTAACATAGGAGGAACAGAATACAACAGGCATATCCCACGGGCATACCATCTTCTCGGCATGGCGCGATTGCTTTCAGGAAGACCTTACCCGGCCTTAGAAGCCTTTGAGAAAGAGAAGGAGTTGACCGAGGGTTTAAAATCTAACGCTCAAGCACTATTGGGCATTGCTCTTACCCGTTACCATCTTGGCGCCTACGAAGAAGCCTTGGCGCAACTCAACAGATTGAATGCTATAAACCGCTCAGAGCAATCCCTGATGCTCGAACTTGAGCTGTTGAGGTTGACTAAATCGGACACACTACTTCGAGCTATGGATCGCGTGGCCTCAAGAAGAGGAGTAAAAAAACGATCTAACCGCGCCCTTTTTGCCCTAGCGAAACAGTATGCTCGTTTAAACGCTGATGCCCAATCCAAAAAACTATTTGAAAAGCTTTCAAGGCTGAAAGGGTATCACAACGCCTCGTTGCGCACGGCAGCAGCGATAGAATTGGCTCACATCTATGCGCAAGACTCTGGACTGTATTTTAAAACATTGCAGCACATAGAAAGAAAGTGGAGCAATTATGATGCGCGTTATATGGTGTTTCAGTCTAGAGGGCAATGGTTGTTAAACGCAGCACATCAAAGTCCTGATCAAAAGGAATTTTTTGAAGGTAAGGCCATTGAGGCGTTTGAGACGTCTAATTTGACAGCAGACAAAGAAACAAGGAGCGTCAATCGCAAAGCCTTAGGCGATTATTTTCTTACCACCAGAAACTATGAGGCGTCTTATGCCTATTACGACACCTTGGTATCCTCGTATGCACTTAAGTATGGAGAGGCACGGGCTAGGCAGCGACATCAAAAACTTGCACGTTATCTAGATCGCAACGAGCAGCTCAGAATCAAAGACAGCCTTCTATTGACCCAAAACACCGAAGAGGACGAGATTTTAACGCTTAACGCCTCTGCGCTAACGCCGGGGACTGCTGCAAAAAGAGAGTATCAACACCTAGAATTACTGGAATCACTTTCTGATTTGAGGTTTGAGCTCAGCGGCCTTCTCGCCTACGATTTTGACGACTATGAGAGCGCTGCCGACCACCTTCAAAAACTCACGTCAACGCCATACACCTATGCCATTCAAGAGGCAGCATTGTTTCGACTTTTTCAAATAAGCAGAGACCTAGGATTTGAAACTGAGGCGGAAGTCTTCGGAAAAAAACTACGAAGCACCATTAGTATTTACGCTGCTTATGTGAACCCGAAAGAGAATGCCGCTTCTGAATTTGAACATCGTTTAGCGTTGGCCTTTCAACAAAACGATTTACAGGCTGCCTACCAAACCGCCCAAGAAGCACTTGAGAGCAGACAACCGTTGAGCGTCGAAAGCTTGCTTCTGGTCGCCACCATTGAAGCGCAGATCAAGGGCGTGCAGGCTTATGTTAAACGCTTAAAAGAGGTTCAGCAAATCTTCAGGAATAGCTGGGCGTCTCGAGAAGCATCAATTCGCTTAGCCGCCATTGAGCAACAACCATCGATGGCAATTGCGAGCCAAGAGCGCTATGCGGTGGTGATCGACACAAACCAAAAGGACGCAGTCTTGTTGAGGGAGCAGATGGGCGATTTGTTAAGGGAACAGAACTACGAGGCCACAGCAATACTTGACCCGTTTGATAGTTTAAGGAGCGTTTTAGTGGTGGGTTGGTTTACAGGAGAAGCCTATGCAGAGCGCTTTGTAATACAGAACCCCAAAGTCTTTTTAAATAAAAAACTCACTATTATTTCACAAGCAGATTATCTAAAGGCACAACTCGATAAAACGAATTTGTTTTGAAAAAAAACAGCTACAATCAGTCCATAAAGTATATTGGCGTCGCCATCCAAATGGGTGCCACGATCGCCTTGTGCAATTACTTAGGAGCATTGGCTGACGGGTATTTTCAAACCGTTTGGATTGAAAGCGCTGGAACCTTTTTTGGCATCGTAGCTTCAATGGCCCTAGTCATCACCCAAGTAATACGGGACAGCAAATCGCAATAAAACTAATCCGTAATGATCGTTTCGTTTAGCCTTTATTTTGGAGCATCATCGGCAGCAGTGATAGGCGCCCTATACCTCCTTAAACGAAAGGGCAAGACGGAACAGCTTGGCTATATTTACCTTGGATTTATACTTCTCAAACTGCTTGTTTTTGCACTTTTGTTCAGCGATTTTTTGGCTGCAATTGACACCCTAGAAATTCGCCAAAGGGCACAACCGCTAGCTCCCCTATTTCTAAGCTTACTCCTAGAAGCTTTAGCTGTTTCTAAACTCTTAAAAGACAGCGCTAAATGAGTCGCCTTAAAACTTTCTGCAGGGCCTTTTTTAGTTAATGATTATGCCTATCTTTGCCGAAATTTTAACAAAAGGACCCCTTTTGAAAGGAGCACAAATGAAGTCAAGAAACCTGTTTTTGAAGACACTCTTTTTCTCTCTTGCACTTGCTTTTTCTTCGGCAAGCTTATGGGCTACTGACCCTGTAACCTCTAAAGAGCCCTCTCACGAAGATTCAGCCGATCATTCGGTAAGTACAGAAGAACAGATCAGTGACTATATTGCTCACCACATCAAAGACGCACACGACTTTCATTTGTTTTCATACAACGACGCCTCTGGCCATCGCAAGCATATAGGATTTCCATTACCTGTTATCGTTTATACCTCTCAAGGATTCAGATTTTTTATGTCTTCTGAGTTTCACCACGACGATTCAGGACATCAGGTGGTTGAAAGAGACGGCGTTTCTCTAGTGAAGTACCACGAGAAGATTTATGAATTAAATGCGGGTGAGCACGCCTTGTCGTTTGGAGACGACGGACATCATGGCGTGAAGCACGAAGTAGGATTAGGCGAGGAGTTGTCGGAAATCGCAGAAAGCGAAGAGTTTGACGCCTCACATCATCCAACAAACGCCCATGAGGTTCTTGATCTTTCAATTACCAAAAGTGTTTTTGGATTCCTCTTGGTTTCTCTTTTAATGCTTATCGCATTTCGATCGCTTGCGAATCAGTATAAGAAAAGAGCTGTTCCTACGGGGTTTGGGCGTGTGTTAGAGCCTTTGGTTTTGTATGTGCGTGACGAAATCGCTCGTCCGAACATTGGAGAAAAGCACTATAAGAGGTTTACAGGGTTTTTATTGACCGTCTTCTTCTTTATTTGGACGTCTAACTTATTGGGTCTTACTCCGCTAGGGTTTAATATAACGGGACAGCTAGCAGTGACTTTCAGTCTAGCACTATTTACCTATTTAATTACACAATTCAGCGGAAACAAAGAGTACTGGAAGCATATCTTTTGGATGCCGGGCGTACCCGCTCCTATGAAAGTTATCCTTGCCCCGATTGAATTACTCGGAACATTAACCAAGCCGTTTTCGCTTATGATTCGTCTTTTTGCCAACATTTCGGCAGGACACATCGTGGTGATGAGCTTGATATCAATAGCAATTATCATGAAGAGCAGCATGGGAGCTGTTGGCGCTACCGCCCTTTCGTTCGCCCTTTCGTTCTTCTTGACGTTAATAGAATTATTAGTGGCGTTTTTGCAAGCCTACATCTTTACAATGCTTTCAGCCTTGTTTATTGGTATGGCGGTGCAAGAGCACGACCACCATTAAGAGTTTATTTATTGTTTAATCTTTAGTTTTTTATTTATGACAATTCCAAATTTAGTAGGTGCCGGATTAATTGTGATTGGTGCTGGTATCGGATTAGGTCAGATTGGTGGAAGAGCAATGGAAGGTATTGCACGTCAACCAGAGGCTACCGGTAAAATCCAGACAGCTATGATTATCATCGCTGCACTATTGGAAGGTTTAGCTTTCGGAGCACTTTTCTTAGGAAAATAAACCTAAATCAAAAAGGGGCCGTGCGCAGCGGTTGGCTGCGCACTACCTCTTTATCGAAAACAAAAAGCAATGGAACAGTTATTAAACGATTTTTCTCCCGGACTTTTTATCATGCAGAGCATCTTGATGCTTGCGGTCATCTTCTTGATGGTCAAGTTTGCATGGAAGCCTATCGTTTCTTCACTTGAAGAGCGTGAAGAGGGGATCAAGAAAGCACTAGAATCTGCCGAAGAAGCCAAGGCTGAGATGGAGAATATCTCCTCGGCGAACGAGCAGTTGCTCAAAGAAGCCCGTGAAGAGCGCGAGAAATTGATGAAAGAGGCTAGAGAGACCAAAGCTAAAATGATTGCCGATGCTGAAGAGGCCGCGCAAGAAGAAAGCGCTAAAATCATTGCTAAGGCCAAGGTTTCAATTGAATTAGAGAAGAAAGAGGCACTCGAGCAGATCAAGAAAGAAGCAGCTAAGCTTTCAGTAGCCTTAGCCGAAAAGATTTTACAAGAAGAACTTTCATCGGCCTCAAAAAGCGCCGAACACGTCGACAAACTTCTAAAAGAAGTAACGTTGAAGTCATAAACTATGAAGCAATCAAGAGCATCCATTCGCTACGCAAAGGCTTTCTTGCAGGTTGCAGATAAGCAGAACAGCTTAGACAGTGCAGCAGCCGACATGCAAAAAGTAGCCAGTATTACTGCTGAGTCAAAAGACCTCGTTATGGCCCTTGAAAACCCGATGGCCAGCACATCGGTCAAGAAGGCCATTGTTGACGAAGTATTTGCAGGCGTAAGCGAGGTCACTAAAGACTTGTTGCGCGTTCTTTCAGAGAACGATCGACTAGATCTTCTTGACGATGTTGCTCACCGATTTGCTCAACTCTTGGCCGCGCACAGAGGCCAAATCCAGGCGACACTGATGGTGGCGTCTTCAGAAAACCAAAAAGATCAAGAAGCAGCCGTGCTGAAGCTATTAGCAGAGCAAGGCTATAGCAATGTGTTGTTAGATGTTCAAATCGATCCCGAACTCATCGGTGGATTTGTTTTAAAACTAGACGACTTGCGTTACGACGCTAGCATTGCAGGAAAGATTAAACGCGTTAAAAAAGAATTTTCAAACAGTCTATAAGATGTCAGACCTTAAAGCAGCTGAGGTTTCAGCAATTCTAAAAAAACAAATCGAAGGCTTTGATTCAAGCGCCTCTCTAGACGAGGTAGGAACAGTATTGTCTGTAGGAGACGGTATTGCTCGTGTATACGGTTTGTCGAACGCTCAATACGGTGAGCTTGTCGAGTTCGATGGCGGACTTGAAGGAATCGTATTGAACCTTGAAGAAGACAATGTCGGAGTCGTTCTCTTAGGCCCTTCAAAAGAGGTGGTAGAGGGAGCAACGGTTAAGCGCACGCAACGCATTGCTTCGCTAAAGGTTGGTGAAGGTGTTGTCGGACGTGTTCTTGACACGCTTGGTAATCCTATAGACGGAAAAGGAGCGATCGAAGGAACGGTTTACGATATGCCATTAGAGCGTAAAGCGCCTGGTGTTATTTATCGTCAGCCGGTAAACGAGCCACTTCAAACAGGAATCAAATCAATTGACGCCATGATTCCGGTAGGAAGAGGGCAGCGTGAGCTTGTGATTGGTGACCGCCAAACCGGAAAAACTACGGTTTGTATCGACACCATCCTGAACCAGAAAGAATTTTATGACGCAGGAAACCCGGTTTACTGTATCTACGTTGCTGTAGGTCAGAAAGCTTCAACGGTTGCGGCTATTGCCAAAACGCTTGAAGATAAGGGAGCCCTTGCGTATACCACTATAGTTGCTGCAAACGCATCTGACCCTGCACCAATGCAGGTTTATGCTCCTTTTGCCGGAGCGGCTATTGGAGAGTATTTTAGAGATACTGGACGCCCAGCACTTATCGTTTATGATGATTTGTCAAAGCAAGCCGTTGCTTACCGCGAGGTGTCTCTTCTTTTGAGACGCCCACCAGGACGCGAAGCCTACCCAGGTGACGTATTCTATCTGCACTCAAGACTCTTAGAGCGCTCAGCTAAAGTGATTGCAGACGATGCTATTGCACAATCGATGAACGATCTTCCTGAATCGATCAAGCACTTGGTAAAAGGAGGCGGATCACTCACTGCGCTTCCGATTATCGAGACTCAAGCAGGAGACGTTTCTGCATATATTCCTACAAACGTAATTTCGATTACTGACGGACAGATCTTCTTAGAGCAAGATTTGTTTAACCAAGGGGTTCGTCCGGCGATTAACGTGGGTATTTCGGTATCGCGTGTAGGGGGATCGGCTCAGATCAAATCGATGAAAAAAGTTGCGGGTACATTGAAACTAGACCAAGCGCAGTTTAGAGAGCTTGAGGCTTTTGCCAAGTTTGGTTCAGACCTTGATGCCGCTACATTGAATGTAATCGAAAAAGGAAGACGTAACGTTGAGATCTTGAAACAAGCCCAGAACGATCCGTATACGGTAGAGGCTCAGATTGCAATCATCTTCGCAGGATCTAAGAACTTGCTAAGAGAGGTCCCAGTAGCCAATGTAAAGGCTTTCGAAGCAGACTATATCGAGACTCTGCGCCTAAATCATGCCGAGACTTTGGCAACGCTTAAGGGTGGAGCGCTCACTGACGAAGTGATTGAAACCTTGACTCAAGTCGCAGCTGAAGTTGTTAAACGTCATAAGAACTAAAACTTGACCCCTGATGGCTAACCTCAAAGAAATACGTAACCGCATCTCTTCGGTTTCTTCAACTATGCAGATTACTAGCGCCATGAAGATGGTGTCTGCTGCAAAATTGAAGAAAGCCCAAGACGCTATTTTAGCTATGCGCCCGTATTCCGAGAAACTTTCGGGCCTGCTTGGACGATTGAGTTCAAGTATTGGCGAGGAGGTCGAAAACCTTTACGCTGAGAAGCGCCCCGTAAAGAAAGTCTTGTTTGTGGTGATTAGCTCGAACAGAGGGCTTTGCGGAGCTTTTAATTCTAATGTGATCAAGGCAGCACATCATGCCATTACCGAGGCGAGTTCATCAGCTCAAGTAGAGGTGATATCTATCGGCAAAAAGGCCAAAGAGGCATTGAAAAATAAGGCGACCCTTATAGCTGACCACAGTGATATCTTTGACAGCCTCAACTATGAGAGCGCCACTGAAATTTCAGAGCAGATCATTGCATCTTTTATCGCTAAGCAGTACGATGAGGTAAGAGTGATTTATAACTCTTTCAAAAACGCGGCAACGCAAATCGTTAAAAACGAGCAACTTCTTCCGATCGTTCAAGAGCAGACTTCAGAGACTGCTGCTGAAGACTACATTTATGAGCCAAACGCTGAAGAAATGGTCAATCAGTTAATCCCGAAAGCGTTAAAAGTTCAGTTTTTCAAGGCTATTCGAGATTCTTTTGCAAGTGAGCACGGCGCGCGTATGACCGCCATGCACAAGGCCACAGACAACGCCACAGAATTGAGAGATCAGTTGAAACTGACCTACAATAAGGCGCGTCAGGCGGCGATTACCAATGAGATTCTTGAGATCGTTGGTGGAGCCGAGGCATTGAACGACTAGCCTATTGTGCTTGCTACACATCTATGCCTATCTTTAGGCCAGATGTTGTTCGAATGCTACCACATTTAATGCACTTTAGCACCTTATCGATCGGACTTAGCGCCTTATTTGCCCTTAGTTTCAATCGGTTTGATTCACCGCCTCAGCTTAAAACTTACCACCTTCAAAGGGTAGTGCCAGGCCGTACACAAACTGCGGAGTTCTACAATCTTCAGATAGAAATGGATAGTGCGCCAGAAGCGCAAACGCTGTTGGTGAAACTCCCTTCAGGAGAGGTGTTTTCAATGAAGAAAGAGCAAGAGAACAGGTATAGTTCACGCATTACCTCCTATATCAATCCCAAAGAAGGACTAAAACTCTATTTCGAAGGAATGTCTGACACCTTATTAGTCGGCCCCCCGCTAATGCTAACCACTGAAATTAGAAACTAAGGGATGAGCGCGGTAAAACGTTTAGGGTCACAAATCATCGTCTATGGACTTGCCACGGTACTTCCAAGGGCCTTGTCGTTTTTGTTGCTCCCCTTGTACACTACGGTGTTTAAAGAAGCAACCGGGTACGGAGAATATATATTTATCTACTCTTGGATTGCCCTCTTTAATGTGCTCTTGACCTATGGAATGGAGACCTCTTTTTTTAGGTTTTTTCACGACAAAGAGAGCGACCAAGACGGTGTTGTTTCTACGGCTCTTTGGTCTCTTGTGATCAGTTCTTTGGGTTTTCTGGCCCTTGCTAGTCTATTTACAGAACAACTATCTGCCTTAGTCGGAATTCGCCCTGAATTTATCCAAAAGACGGTTTATATACTCGTGTTGGACGCTCTTGTTGTGGTGCCTTTTGCACTGCTTCGCGCTCAAGAAAAGGCAATGCGTTATGCCCTTGTTAAAGCGCTCAACGTGACGGTAAACGTTGCCTTCAACGTGTATTTTTTACTATTCTCTTACGATCAGTTCTTGGGTCGTGAAATCGACGCTATTTTCTTGGCCAACATCATAGCCAGCGCCTTAACCCTAATTTGGTTCTTTCCGGCCTATGTGAAGCGCCGTCCGGCCTTTGACCTAGGCTTATGGAAGAAGATGCTCCGGTACGGGTTGCCGATTATGCTCGCTGGGCTTGCGTTTATCATCAATGAGGTGTTCGATAAAATCTTACTCACAAGATTAGACTCGGCACATGCTGCTGGAATCTACGGAGCATGCTACAAGCTAAGTGTATTTATGACCTTGTTTGCTACGGCCTTTAGAATGGGGGTCGAGCCTTTCTTTTTTAGACAAGCCACCGCAGAGAATCGTGAGGTTCAATACGCCCAAGTGGCCTATTATTTTGTGGTTTTCGGTTCGCTATTGTTTTTAGCAGTGATCGTTTTTTTAGATCCGTTATCAAAACTTTTTATTCGAGAAGCGGTGTATCGAGAAGGACTCAACATTGTTCCCTGGGTGCTTATGGGCGCTTTATTCTTAGGGGTGTATCACAACTTGTCCGTTTGGTACAAGCTTAAGGATAAAACGCATATTGGAGCCTTGATTTCGGGAGTGGGCGCCCTAGTCACCCTAGTAATTAACATAGTGTTCATTCCGAAGTGGGGCTATTCTGCCTCTGCAGCAGCCACCTTTTCTGCTTATTTGCTTATGATGTGTGTTTCATTTTTTTGGGGAAGAAGGGTCTACAGGATTCCATACCGAGTAGGAGCCATGTTAGTCTATTTGCTCTTGGCATTTGGAATGGGATGGGCAGCCTACGACCTCTTTGCCAATCAACCTTTGGTCAAGTATGGCCTCCTTCTTGTATTTGCTAGCTTTGTAGCAGTCAGAGAAACCAAAGATTTTAAACGAATATCTTCCGAACTATGATCGATATAAAAATCATCAACACCTCAG